>Ga0256407_10008729_pt1 | contig 14760 bp, 10 predicted proteins | sample RumenRJG_04DNA_FD_193489 | JGI IMG/M metagenome (GOLD analysis project Ga0256407, IMG submission 193489) | Bovine rumen microbial communities from Lethbridge, Alberta, Canada - RJG_04 | ecosystem: Host-associated > Mammals > Digestive system > Stomach > Rumen | place: Canada: Alberta... | reverse complement strand
CCTGCGGGACCTTCCGGCCGGTCAGGAGCATGATGACCGCTGCTTTCGACGCTGCAGCGGCACAGCTTCCGGTTGTATATCCCAGACGGAGCTTCTGTCCGCCCTTTTCAATATACTCCTTCAGTTCCATTGAATATCCCCGGCCTGTTTAAAGATTGTAGAGAATCGCGTTACAGATTGCCGCAGCCACGTTGCTGCCTCCCTTTCTGCCGCGGTTGCAGATATAGGGCACGCCTGCAGCCATGATCCTCTCCTTGGCTGCCACAACATTGACAAATCCCACCGGGACGGCGATCACGAGTTCCGGCATATATCCCTGATGGATTTTTTCCTCCAGCGCAATGAGCGCTGTCGGCGCATTCCCGACGGCAAAAATGAGCGGCACCCCTTTTTCTTCAGCCTGGCGGACTGCCTTGTCCACCGCCGCCGCAGACCGGGTCGTACCCAGTTCCCGGGCCATCTGTGCCACTTCGGGATCCGCGACATAACAATGCACTTGGCCCCCGAAGGAAGCAAGTTTCCTCTTGTTGATTCCGGACATGGCCATTGTGGTATCTGTGACGATATGCGCCCCTCGCCTGATCGCGGCGGAAGCCTTTTCAAGAACGTTTTCACTGAAGGTCAGCGTGTCCAGATATTCAAAGTCCGCAGTCGTGTGGATCGCCCGCAGGATGACATGTTTTTTATCTTCCGGAATCTCCCTGCCCTGTTCAGCCAGTTCCCTCTCTATGATACTGAAGCTGGTTTTTTCAATATCTGCCGGAAGTACATGTTCAAGTTCCGTCATAGCCGCTCCTTTGTAACACGTCCCCCTAACCGGACATCCGATTAAGGGGACAGATCAACCTGTTTATCTCCGTGTGCCGGGAACCCCCGGCATCCCCGGATCATATATCAAATGATCCCAAGCTTCATCATTTCATCCAGATCAAAGAGAAGTTCGTAGAATCCCTCTGCCGGAATGTCATCGGGAAACTTTTCGTCGTTGTTTTCAGATTCCGCATCTGCCATATCTTCCGCCGCAGGGACTGTTCCCGGCTGCTCTTCAAGTGGAACCGGTGTCTCCGCAGCCTCGGTCTCCGCAAATGCAGCTGCTTCCTCTGCTGCTTTCTCAGCTGCTTTCTCAGCTGCTTCCTCTGCCGCAGCCTCTGCTTCGGCTTCTCCCGCTCCTTCAGCATTCAGCGCCGCAATCGCTTCCTCCCGCGCTTTTGCAACCGCTGCTTCCACCGCTTTGGCACGGCTCAGTGTATTCGCTACCTCCGCATTATTTTTTGCGATGAATCGTTCCATGGCGATCAGCGGAATCTTATTGAGATCGCCCACGTTGCCGGGGCTTGCCAGAAACAGCTCCAGATACTGCCTGGCCGTCTCTTCATATGCGTGAATAGATTTTTTTGTTCCGGGAAGCGCGGAAATCTCCTGCAGGGTCATCTTCCCGATCGGAGTCTGTAAAATGAAAGGTGCTTTGGGAAAGACATAGGCCTCGTCAGAGCCGACGAGCCGGTCTGCGCAGCGAAGATCCGCGCGCACCTGCATGAGGACCTTGCCCGTCAGATTTCTGTCTTTCCATTTAGCCGGGTTGCGGATCCAGTCATCACCTGCCGAAAAGATAAATCCCAGCAGACCGTCTTTTGGATTCTCAACAAGAAGGCGGCAGCCTGTGCCGAGGAGCTTTTTCCTAAGTTCCGGATTCTGCAGGAACTTCTGCCGCATGCCCAGACGCATGATCTGAGGACACACTTCCTCCCATCTGTTGTTCTCCAGAAGGAGCTGCTTTCTGCCGGCTCTCGACAGGGCGTCGGAATCACCTCCACAGGCAAGGATCTTCTCTGCCGTGGCCTTGCTGCGCCCAAACACAGCCCTCATGTAATAGAGGAACTGTTCCACTGTCTCAAAGCGGTTCCCCATATAGGTAAAGGGAGAAGAATATTGATTGCTGAATTCTCCCCATTCATCATCCGCTGTCCTGAAAACAAGGATGTTTTCTCCATATGTTTCTGCCATACTGTACTGCCTCCTCTCCTTATTATCCACCTGTTCCACGGTGTCAGTGTCAAAAGCGGTTTCGTCTGGCGTCCAGATCATAGATAAATCATTTAATCCATAAAAACACGCCGCTGCTACAATTATATATTCCTGTGCGCGAGTTTACAATCAATCCGGAAAAGTCCCTTCAGCCGGGTCTGCAGGGCGGTTCTCCGATTCCATGATGATCTCATAAATGCGTTTCATGTCGAGGTGTCTGCGCAGAGTATCAGCGAGGAGGTCATACTGTGTTTCCTTGTATGTCCTCAGATCCGTTTCCGCCGCAGCATTTTCGTCACGCTTCCCCTCTGCCGCCTGCAGCGGAACTCCCTTTTGGGCAGCGAGTATTTCTATGATTTTTCGCGCAAGGCCCGGTGCGTCAAAAACACCATGCACATAGGTGCCGTAAATATTGCCGCAGGCAGTGCCGTCCGTGGACTCCGCCCCGGTACGGTGGTCCCTGATCACACAGAAATCTCCGACACCGGAAATATCCCGGGCCGCATTTTCTGCGCTGCCGGTATCCTTGGTCGTATGCCAGCCCTTTGACGTTCGTCCCATATGGATCTCATATCCTTCTATCTGCATGCCGCTGAGGGGCTGCAGGATCCCGGGAAGGTTTCCGATCCTGCCGCAGACCCTGGTACGTCGTTTCTCTTTTGAAAAAACCGTCTCCGTATCCAGAAAGCCCAGGCCGGCCGCACTGCCGCCTTCCTCCGTCTTTTCCGGATCCGAGATGCCGCGTCCCAGCATCTGATAGCCGCCGCAGACACCGAAAACGGTGCACCCGCTTTCGCGCAGGGCATTGATGGCTGCCGCCATGCCGCTCTCCCGGAGCCAGCGAAGATCTGCCATGGTATTTTTGGTGCCCGGGAGAATGATCATGTCGGGCTTTCCCAGGGCGGAAGGTCTGGACACATAGCGCAGGTCCGCTTCCTGAATCCTTGAAAAAACGTTGAAATCTGTAAAGTTGGACAGATGGGGCAGACGAATGACGGCAATCTCCACCGGTTTTCCTGCCGGCGGCCGGTTGGTCTGCGACAGCTGCGGGGAGAGGGAATCCTCGTCGTCGATATCAAGCTGCATAAAGGGCACCACGCCTACGACAGGAATGCCGCCCCGCTCTTCCAGCATGACGATTCCGGGATCCAGAATGCTCTTGTCTCCCCGGAACTTATTGATGATAAACCCCTTGAGCAGTGCCTGCTCGTCCGGCTCCAGCAGCATCTGTGTGCCCAGGAGCTGGGCAAAAACGCCGCCGCGGTCGATATCGCCGGCCAGCAAAACCGGTGCGCCGACCGCTTTTGCAAGTCCCATATTGACAATGTCGTCTTTTTTCAGATTGATCTCCGCAGGGCTTCCAGCGCCCTCGATCACGATGATATCGTATTCCGACGCCAGCGATTTGTATGCCTCCAGTACCATGGGCATGAGGCTTTTTTTATAAGCAAAGTATTTGCGCGCGTCCATATCACCCAGGACCTCGCCCTGCACGATGACCTGGGAACCTGTATCGGTCGTGGGTTTTAAGAGGATGGGGTTCATACGGACATCCGGTGCGATGCCGGCCGCCTCCGCCTGCATGACCTGGGCACGCCCCATCTCCAGCCCTTCCTCCGTAATAAAGGAGTTGAGCGCCATATTCTGGGATTTAAAGGGGGCCACGCGATAGCCGTCCTGCCGGAAGATCCTGCACAGACCGGCGGCAAGAAGGCTCTTGCCGGCATTGGACATGGTCCCCTGTATCATGATTGCTTTTGCCATTGTTTTTCTCCGGATGTCTATAAAGCGAAGCAGCAGAGTACCACCTCCAAAGGACGCGGTTCCGCACCGCATGGGGGTGGAGTTTCATGATTGCATGGCGCGCAATTCTGCGAGATAGCCGTCATCGATTTTTGCCTGTTCAAAGGTGGCCATTTCATTCATCAAAGCGCAGGAAGCCTCCAGGATCTGGAAAGCCAGGGGACAGCCGCTGCCCTCTCCCAGCCGCATATTCATGTGCAGCCAGGGATCCAGGCAGAGTTCCTCTGCCGCACGCATATATCCGATCTCTTCCGAGACATGGGAAGGAAACATATATTCCCTGGCTATGCCGCACAGACGCTGTGCGCAGAGGGCTGCCACGATGGAAATAAATCCATCGATGACAACAGGAAGCCTGTAGAGGGCTGCCCCCAGGAATACGCCGCACATGGCGGCAATATCCAGTCCGCCGACCTTTGCGATCACGTCGATGGGATCGGGGTTTTCAGACGCGTTCACGGTGTCTGCCTCCCCTGCGGAGATACTTTTCAATCCATGCAGTTCCAGTGCCCGGGCAATGACTTTTTTCTTTTTGGCAAAGGCGGCGTCCGTGAGCCCGCCGCCGCGGCCTGTGACATTCTCCACAGACAAATCGGTCAGGGCTGCCAGAACTGCGGAGGAAGTCGTCGTATTGCCGATACCCATCTCGCCGACGCCAATGACATCAACACCATCCTTTGAGGCCTGCCGCGCACGTTCGATTCCGACGAGGATTGCCGCCACAGCCTCCTCGCGGGACATGGCGGGTTCATTTGCGATGTTTCCCGTCCCCCGCCTGATCCGGCACTGCAGGATCCCGCTGTCTTTTCCCTGGTAAGGGGTCGCAATTCCAATGTCGACGACCTCGACTTCACAGCCAAAATGCCTGGCGAGCGAAGACATCCCGGTGAGGTGCCTGGTCATATTGAGGGCCTGGGAGAGGGTCACAATGGGAGGCGTGGAAGAGACCCCCTCTGCCACAACTCCGTTGTCCGCGCACATCACAATAATGCGCCGCCTGTCCAGAGTGTTTTTTACCCTGCCGGTGATTCCTGCCAGCTGGACTGCCGCATCTGTCAGCTTTCCGAGACTCCCGGGCGGCGCCGCCAGCGACTGTACGTAGGCTGCCGCATCCCGCATGGCATCAGCGTCTGCACCCCTGATCTTCTCAATCTGTTTAAAAAGCTTCTCTTCCGCTTCTGATCTCATTTTCAGGTATTCCTCAAAAAAGACAGTGCCTGTGTATGGCATCTTCCGGCAGAACAGAATCTGACGGAACTGTCGGACCTCTTTTATGGCTTCATCTGTACATATGGACAGATGTAAATTATTATAGCATGCTGTCAGAATCCCTTTGGGAATTATTCTATGTTTTTTGCACTTTAAACCATATCCGTCACCGATCTGCTCACACCGCGGCCAGATCAGTGACGGGTCTTTTTCCATTCCAATTTGGCCTTCGGCCAATGGAAAACGCCCTTGCCCACGGTCAGGGCTGCAGGCCCGTTACCAAACAGCAAAACAGCAGCAAAACAGCAGAGTGTTTGATGCGGGTGTGACTTATAACCCGAATCCTGTTACACTGGGGATATCAGGACGAGCGGTTAATGTCATTTGTGCGAGACACAGGTCAGGGGGTTTTTTATGAACATTTGGCTGATCAGACACGGTATGACCCTTGCGGGCGAAGAAGGCCGCTACCAGGGTTTTCTCGACGAGAGCCTGTCGGAAAAAGGCAGGGAAGTATTGGTGAAGGCACCGTATGAGCCCTCACATATCTACGTTTCCCCGGCAAAGCGCGCCCGGGAAACCGCTTCCATCCTTTTTCCCGGCGCGGAGCAGATCTGTATACCGGATTTATGGGAAATGAATTTCGGTGCTTTTGAAGGAAAGACCTGGAAAGAAATGGAGAATGACCCGCAGTACCGCGAATGGGTGGACGGCTGGTGCCTGGGAACCTGCCCGGGCGGGGAGAGCCGTGCATCTTTCTCCTCCCGCGTCTGCAGTGCTTTCCTTGATGTCCTTAAAAGGGAAAAAGAGCGAAATGATTCGGCAGAAGACCTTTTCATCGTCTCCCATGGCGGCACTCAGATGGCCATCCTGGAAAAATGGGGCCGTCCCGCACGTAATTATTACGACTGGCAGCGTCCCTGCGGCTGCGGATGGAAACTGTCCCTGAAGGATTCCGCATCCGCAGAACCTGCATCGGCCGCAGTGAATCCTGCCGGATATATATCAAGAGGCCCTGCCGCAGATGACCGAACGGATTCTGCAGCAGATGCCCCAATGGATCCTGCAGCAGCCAATAGCCCAATGAATCCCACGGCAAATGCTCCAGAGGATCCTGCGGCAAATGAATCTTTCGAACTGCACGTTCTCGAAGAAACCTGCTTTGCTCCCGGAAACACACGAAAAAAGATGTAACGAAGAAACCTGTTTTGCTCCCGGGAACACATGCAAAAAGATGTGACAAAGCTGTCTTTCGGCTGATCATCGAAGTGATTCACCCGGAGTTCTCTGCGTCAGCCGCCCATTCTACTGCACGTAGACACTGGTGGTCTTCCGGAAGGCCTGAATGACTCTGATACATCCCGAATACAGTACTCCGGCTGCGTATATGTATACCGCCAGCTTCGTCGACCGGATCATGATCAGACACAGGGCTGCCGTCACAACGTCAACGGCTCCCTGAAAAAAGTTCAGTCTCCAGGAAGGAGCCTCCAGGCGTATTGCCTCCCTCACCCGCAGCATGTTTATAACCCCGGATATTCCGTGCATGACTGCCAGATAAAGCATCACATACAAAAGCGGTATTTCCGTCAGTCCCATAGCAAAGTATCCCAGATCCAGCATTAATATTGCACGGAACAGGACCCTCAGGCCGCCCACCATATGACGGGCCATCGTAAGATAATAGACCATCATCCGTATCCCGTAGATCCAAAGTGATACTGACATGATTGCTGTGATTACGGGCAGTGACTCTTCAGGGTTTATCGCCAGCGCAATCGATCCGGCGATCATCAAAAGACCGATCAGAAAGTTTTCAATCCGGTTAATCCTGGTCATTCCTTCTTACCCCGCAAATCTTTCAGGGAGCCGATGTCTCCTATGCGTATACTGAGTCCGGCCAGGAGATTCCCTGAAGAAAAAATCCGGTCCGTCACCATACTTTTCTGTGCCCTTGCCGCATCAAAAAACATTCCCGGCGCGGTCCGGGGCTTTTCTTCCTCTCCGGCTTCTTTATACTCTTTCTGATATGCCTCAATATCAAATGCCCCGATCGTTTCCCCGGACAGTTTCTCTCCAAATGCCTTCCAGTCAGCACACGCATTCGGCTGGCGGCGGTTCAGTATCGTCCGGATCTCCTCTTCATAGGGCTGCACCCGTTCAAAATCATATGTTTCCGTCCGGAACTCCTTCAGTTCCCCCCGCAGAAAACGCAGGGCATATACCATCTGGCAGAAGGCATGATAATAATCGGAAGGGTTATCCTTGAAAACCTCCTGGTAACCGTTCCATGCAGGCATATATACATATCGGGCAAAGCTGTAATCCGGCAGGTGTCCCGCCCTGCCATGTCCAAGATTAAATATCGTATTTTCATCCATCTGCGCCGGCGTACCGATCATGGCGCCGGTCTCCAGATCATCACCCGCAGCAATATTTCTGTGAAAGCGGATCTTCCTTCTCACAGGAACCCCGTCCTCTTCCCGAATCTCATAAAAATGGGCATCTACGTTGTTGATAACCAGAGATGGCGTACCGGCAAAATACATATGTGCCCATGTGTCTGCAAGCACATGCATGGCAATCCCGACTGCCTGCAGGCTCTTTCCCTTCGCAAGCTCCACCGTTTCTTTCAGCAGATCTCCGTTGGGGCCGCAGATCAGGCGGTATTTACTGCAATACATCTTGCCTCCCTTTACAGGAGCAAAGAGATCTCTGGGCAAAAAATGAAATGACGACCAGATCCTTGTAATGGCATGCCGTGCGAGCAGGTCTGTCCGGGCGTCCATCAGTTCCAGCTGCAGCTGCGTGGTGGCTGCATCCCTGGGTGCCCTGATCTTTTCCAGCAGAGTCTCGGAACAGGTGTCCACAAATTGGGCGCTGTAACAGATCGCCAGGCTTTCCTCATGGGAAAAACCGGCGATATATGCCGCGCAATATGTTGCATAATAATGAAAGTCTTCCTGCATAACTTAGTCTCCGCTGCCAATGCCTTTTCAGTAAAAATATAAGAAAGCGAAAGCCTCTGCCATCATGCGACATAAGGCCGCCGGCCTTCCTTATCCAGTTCTCTTCGCATTATACGCAGACGGATTGCGTACCACGTCAGCACAAAGCAGGAAGCTGCTGAAGTCAGATTGATAACGTCAGATGGCGACATTCCACGAATGACTTCTTCAGGAATGTCGCTTATCGGTACTGCGTCAAATGAACGGATAAAGCCGGCAACAAGCAGGATCCCGATCAGAGCCGATAAGACAATATAGATTACACTCTTTTTTTTGACCCCCCTCGCATCTGCAGCTGCGGATCTTCCGATGTAGATACGGATCGGAAGGCCCAGATTGACAATAAGCAGAAACATAAAAAAGAGGATCGTGTTCACTATTCTATAGACTTGCGCACCTTGCCCGCGCAGACTTTCCGAGAGTTCCGGGGCAAGCAGATTGACAAGGTCAATCCGGTTAAGAGAATAATAAAATACACTTTTCAAAAGGCCCCATAATCCGAACATGATCACAGCTCCTCCACTGATGATCACATTCCTCGCGCAGCGCCTGTATTGTATCTGTCCGGGGGCATTTTCTGTGGGCATCTCTCCGGGGGCATTTTCTGCGGGCATCTCTCCGGGGGCATTTTCTGCGGGCACCTCTCCGGGGGCATTTTCTGCGGGCACCTCTCCGGGGGCATTTTCTGTGGGCATCTGACTTTCTCCGGATTCCTTTGCATTGTCAGTCCTGGCGGTTTCTGACACACTGCTATGTCTCTATCGTAGAATTTTATTCTTCTGTATCTGCATCGTCAACTTTTACTCTCTGCAAAACACATAAAATGCTTTTCCCAATTTCACATAAATAATACTAAACCAAAATCCCGACCGCTATTATAATATTATGATGTAATTGAACTACGACATTTTCAAAGAGATGCAGAAAACAGAATGGATGGAGAAAAAAATGAAGGGAATCGGGATCGACACGGGAGGCACATGTACGGACGCCGTCATCTATGACTTTGAGACAGGGCAGGTTCTCTCCAAGGCCAAGACGTTGACCACACATCATGATCTCAAGATCGGAATCACAGAGGCCCTGCGGCAGCTGCCGGAGGATCTTCTGCGCCAGTGCGGGCAGGCGGCGCTCTCCACGACTCTGGCGACCAACGCCTGCGTGGAGAATCTGGGCGGAAGAGGCAAGATCATCTTTCTGGGTGTTTCGCGCAAGGTCTTTAATGAGACCTGGCGCAGCTACGGTTTCCGCTCCCTCGATGACATACTGCTGGTGGACTGCAGAATCCTGCCGGATCCCGCCGCTTCCGAAGAGCCGGACTGGGAGCTGCTCCGCAGCAGACTTCCCGCATTCCTCGAGGACTGCGACTGCGTCAGCATTGTCCAGCTCTTTGCTGCGGACCACGGCGGTGCCTATGAACTGAAAGTAGAGGAACTCATTCGCGCATTTCCCCAATTTCAGGATATCCCTGTCATTCTGGGCAATACCCTTTTCGCTGACCGCAATGCGATCCGCCGGGGGGCGGGCGCGCTGTTAAATGCCCGGCTGGTCCCGGTCGTCCGCGCCTTCATGGAGGCAATTCGAGAGGTCTTCTCCTCCATGAATCTGGACATGCCCATCACCATCATCCGCAGCGACGGCTCTCAGATGTCTGAAGCCTTTGCGGCAGAGCGGCCTGTAGAGACCCTGCTCTGCGGCCCTGCTGCCAGCGTGATCGGGGCCTGTACCCTGTCCGATACCCCCAATGCCATAGTGGTCGACATGGGCGGAACCACTACTGACATCGCACTTGTCAAAAACCGTATTGTCAAACGCGCGGAAACCGGCATCCAGGTAGGAGACTGGAAGACCTTCGTCAAAGGACTCTATGTCGACACTTTCGGTCTGGGCGGGGACACCCGCGTCTATTATGACCGCGGCGGCAGAGTCCACCTGGCCAAAACCCGTGTAAAGCCGCTCTGCACTCTGGCATCGGAATACCCGCAGGTCCTGGAGGAACTGCGGGCTCTGGACGGATCCGGACGCCTGAATGTCAGTCCCTTACATGAATATTTCATTTTGCTCAAAGATATTGAAGACGATGATTCCGGCCGCTTTTACAGGAGTGAGCATGCTCTGTGCAGCGCCTTGAAAAAAGGCCCTTTGTCCTATGAGAAGGCCTGTTCCGCCATGGGAAAAGATATTTACACAGCCGATTTCAGCCGTCTCGAATCCGCGCGGATCATCCTTCGCTGCGGTCTGACGCCCACCGATTTCATGCATATCCGAGGCGACTTCAATGCTTTTTCTACAGAAGCCTCCCGGCATGCCGCCGCCTTTTTCGTCCGCAGCAGTGAGGCGGACAATGTCGAAGCCCTCTCCCAAAAGGCATATGATCTTGTCACGGAACGTCTCTACAAAAACATTGTCCGTATCCTCCTGACTACGGAATGTACGTCTCTCTCCAGAGAGCCTTTTGATACACAGATGAAGGATCTCATCGATTATGCATGGAAACTCGCCTGCAGGGGCAGGCGGAGCAGCGGCTGTTTCCTTCCCGGTGTATTTGAGACACATGCAAAGCTGGTCGGCGTCGGGGCTCCGACCCATATCTTCCTGCCCCGGGTCGCCAAAATGCTGCGCACAAAGGCGGTCCTCCCCAGGCACGCTGCCGTGGCCAACGCCGTCGGTGCCATCACCGGACAGGTAACCTCCGTCACAGAAGTAAGCCTTACACCTGTCGCCGGAGATGACTTCGGCAAGGTTCTCGCTGTCACCCCGGATTCCCGCAGGACTTTCTCTTCCCGCGCAGGAGCAGTGGCCTTTGCCAGAAAAGAAGGCCGCCGTATTGCCGAAGCCAGGGCTCGAAAGCAGGGTGCCAGAGGGAAGATTGAGATCCGGGAGGAAATTCTCCGCAATGAATCGACCATGGGCTACGGCACGATCTGGCTTGGTGATACCCTGCGCTTTACGGCCTCCGGCAGTTCCCTGCGGTAAAGAGAACTGATACACGCCCCCTCGAGGGGCGTGGCAGTCGGGAAAGACAGCACAGAATCTCCTGTTTCATCACACCCGACAGGCGGATGGTAAGATCGGGACAGCTTTCCTGCGCGCAAGTGTCTTTCCGAAAGCCTGTATTTACGGATCCAGTCTGAAAAAGTGCTCTATTTTGCGATACACCCTTTGAAAATCCACACTGCAGCTTCCGCCGGAGATACGTATAGGAATCTGACTATCAAAAGAATATTTCTCCGGCGTGTCTTCGTCCGGGTTTTCTTTTTCAAAATCAAAAACATAGACAATTTGTCCTGCGGGATCGACGATCCAGTACTCCCGCACGCCGTGCCTGCGATATAGTTCCCGCTTTCTCCACAGATCATTTTCAGGATTAGAAGGCGAGAGGACCTCAAGGACAAAATCAGGAGCACCCCGATGTGGTCCGGTCAGAGTTTCCTTTTCAGAGTCACAATGCAGGTAAACGTCGGGCTGAACAACCGTCTTTCTGTCCTCTCCCAGCGACACATCTGACGGCGCAATATATACATAACACTTCTTCCCGTGTTTTTCGATGCAGTCCCAGAGCTGTCTTGCAATCTCCAAGGCTGCTGCCTGGTGAAGTTTTGCGGGAGATGCCATTGCGTAAAAGACACCGTCGATCAGCTCGACACGCAGGTCATCGGGCAGGCCGAAATACTCCTCCTCCGTATGCCCTCCCCCTGCGGGAATGCGGGGATCCGGTTTTGCATTCTCCATCCGCTGGACATCATCCATCACGGCATTCTGCAAATATACAGCCGCGCCCGGGGACTCCTGAATAATTTCTTTGTTTTCCGCGCTCTTCGTAAGGAAATGTTTGATCTTGTCATACACCCTCGTGAAATCGATCCGGCAGCTTCCGTCGGAAATCCCTAGCGGAACTATATCCCGAAATGTAAATCTCTCCGGCACATCGTCTCCGTCAACAGTTTTTTCAAAGCAAAACACATAGACTGACATTTCCCGGGGATCGACGATCCAGTACTCCCGTACGCCGTGTCTGCGATATAGTTCCCGCTTTCTCCACAGATCATTTTCAGGATTAGAAGGAGAGAGAACTTCCAGCACAAACGCAGGTGCTCCCCGGTAGGGCCCGGGGGCGCTATCTTTTTCCGTATTGCAGTGGACATAGACGTCGGGCTGAACAACCGTTTTTCTGTCCTCTCCCAGCGCCACATCTGACGGCGCAATATAGGCATAGCATTCCTTCCCGTATTTTTCGATACAGTCCCAGAGCTGTCTTACAATCTCAATAGCCACTGTCTGGTGGATCCTGGCGGGAGATGCCATCGCATAAAAGACGCCGTCGATCAGCTCGACGCGCAGGTCATCGGGCAGGGTGAAATACTCCTCCTCCGTATGCCCTCCCCCGGCAGGAATGCGGGGATCCGGTTTTGCAGTCTCCATCCGTCGGGCATCATCCGTGACGGCATTCTGCAGATATGCTGCCGCACCCGGCGTCTCCCGGACAGACTCTCCGCTTTCTTCACGCACCTTACTCCCGGCATGGAGATATTCGGAAGAATCCACCCCCGGGTTCTCATTCCATTCTTCCCATTCTTTATAATCTTCATCTTTTGAAACCATTTTGCATCCCTTTCGAAGCATTCGTGATGTCGTATCGGATCCTTTTATATGTATTCCACCATACGGCAATAATACTACTAATCGTATAAATTGTCAAATCAGAAAGCGGCTCTCCCGCCGATATATATGCCTATAAAAAAACATGAAAAAAGGAGCCGCGCAAAAACAGCGGCTCCTTTTGATCCTTCATTGTGCAATTATCTCTGTTTTTTGACTTCAGCTTTTCAGCTTTTTTCACTTCTCCTCAACGGGATCCGTGACGGTCACTTTGTGGTCATACCATTTGCCCTTCTCACCAATCAGGGCGCAGTCAAACTCCTCTCCGATGGCCGGGACAGGGATATCAAAGCCGTAGACTTCCTCCTTCTCACCGTCACTGTAGGTCACCTCATCGTTTGTAGGCTGCAGGAGAACAGCGCCCTCTTTCTGTGCCTCTTCGGCTGTGCCGGGGAAAAGATTGACGATCTTTTTGGAAGCAAGGCTGACATGGATGGTCATCTGTCCGTCCTTGACAGTCAGAGTTCCCTTTCCATCGTTGGCTTCATTTACATGGAACATGCTGTTGTCTGTGCTGAAAACAGCGGTATATGTTCCGTCTTCGAGGGTCGTTCCTGCTGTGCCTGCAGCTTCTCCCGTCTTTGCATCGGCGGCGTCTGCAGTATCAGCAGCTGCGGCATCAGCTGTATCCGCAGCATCTGCAGAAGATGCGGTATCACCGAGTTCCTTGATGGCTGCGCCGGCGTGTGCAACATAAATATCCTGCACTTCCGGGATTCTTCCCAGACCTTCGATCTGGCAGTCGACGCTGTCAAAACTGCCGTCCGCCTTGAACATGCTCTTCCAGGAATCCTCTTCGTCGCCTGCCATGTCATTGTTGGCATGATCGCCGGCCACGACCATCAGAGGGCGAAGGATGACCTTCTTATAGCCGGCCTCTTTGACCTTTGCGATGGTATTTTCACAGGAGGTCTCTTCGGGCTCGCCTTCAACTGTTCCGATAAAGACATTCTTGTAGCCGAGAGCATCCATCTGGGTCTGCATCTGGCTGTAGGTCACCTTTGCAACGTGCGCCATGCCGTGTCCCATGAAGACAAAGGCGGTTCCGTCCTTCTCTGCCGCCTCAATGCTCTCGAAACCGGCTTTTTCGACCGCTTCCTCAACAGCTGCCTTTGCAACAGCTTCCTTGTCTTCGTTGATCACAGACGCATCTTCTCCGACTTCGCCCAGAAGGGGCTCCGCGATGCTGACGGTCTCAAAATCGGCTTTGGCTGCTTCGACAGCGGATGTGAGCTCGTCATATTCCGCACCATGCATCAGATGCGTGGGCTGGATAACCAGATTTTTGACGCCGTTTTCTTTTGCGCGTGCCAGCGCCTGGTCTACATTATCGATCACTTCGCCGTCGCGGGCCTGTACATGGTTGATGATGATCTGCGCAGTAAATCCTCTGCGGACAGACCAGTCAGGATATGCAGCCTGCAGGGCTTTCTCAATGCCGCCGATATCCGTTGCACGGCTCTCATTAAAGGATGTACCGAAGCTGACGACCAGGAGCTCGTTCTCTCCGATCTCATCTGCATTGAGCGGGTCGTCTGCGGAGGCATCGCCGGTATCGCGTCCGAAATAATCGGGATCTGCGGATTCGCCTTCCACCAGTTTCTTCTGTTCATCCGTAAGGGCATCCCAGGCAGCCTTTGCCGCCGCGATGTCGTCATCAGTTGTATCTGTGCGTTCCTGTACGTAAATCTTATCGATCAGAGCTGCGCACTCTGCCGCAAGTTCTTCATCTGTTTTGTCTGTTTCTGCTGTCTTACCGGTTTCCGCTGTTTCGTCGGAAGACTCCGCTTCTAGGGGCTCCGCATTCATAGCTGCTTCGGTATGCGCGACATAGACTGCCTGCACGTCCTCGATCCTGCCCAGGCCTTCGATCTGGGTGTCAACACTCTCGAAGCTGCCGTCTGCCGTAAACATGCTCTTCCAGGAGTCCTCTTCATCACCGGCCATATCGTTGTTGGCGTGGTCGCCTGCAACGACCATGAGGGGCCGGAGAATGACTTTCTTATAACCGGCTTCCTTGACCTTTGCGATGATATTTTCACAGGAAGTCTCTTCG
>Ga0256407_10008728_pt1 | contig 14761 bp, 10 predicted proteins | sample RumenRJG_04DNA_FD_193489 | JGI IMG/M metagenome (GOLD analysis project Ga0256407, IMG submission 193489) | Bovine rumen microbial communities from Lethbridge, Alberta, Canada - RJG_04 | ecosystem: Host-associated > Mammals > Digestive system > Stomach > Rumen | place: Canada: Alberta... | reverse complement strand
GTATATCACAGGCAGGACTGTTTTCCATTTTATCAAGTTTCTCAATATGCACATCCTTATTGTCATGTATATCGAACATAGGTCCTTGAAACGTCACCTGACCATTGAAGGTCACCCCCATCATCTCGTTTGCTTTTCTTTCCATACCGCTTCACCACTGTTTTTACAGTTTCACATCGTCGTTGTCATGCACTTCATACATCGGTCCCTGAAACGTCGGATTGTTAAGAGTCAGTCCGTCGGGCACATCAGTCAGGTCGATAGCCTCGTTCAAGGCTTGAATTCCCCTTGCTCCCATTTCAGGAGCCAGCGTCTTAGAAACAAAAGTATATAACATCGACTTCAAATCGATACGTTTCACCAGCTGAGCAAAGGTCTTGATGCTCGCCAGCGACAACATCACGTAGTTCTTCAGATAAGCAATCTCCACTGAAGTTTTCGTGAAAGACGCCTCTAACTCCTCTGCCTTGTTCTTGAAGAAATCACGTTCTTGTGTTATGTCTTCGTTCATTTGTTCCTGCTGCTCCAGCTGAGCCTTGACCGTTTCCAGCTCAAACTTCAGTCGCATATTCTCAAGACGCTCGCGCTCGTTTTCTGCCTGCACCTCCTTTATCTCGTTCTGCATCTCTATAGTCGTCTGCAGTTTACTGACCTGCGATGCGTACGACTCCAACTTTTCCGTCAGAGTTCCAAATTCTTTTTGATCTAATTCCATTTAAATTTTATTTAAAGTTTTTAAGTTCTTGTCCCCCACCTCAGCCATTAGGCGAAAAACGGTTGCGAAGGTAGTTAAAAAAAATGGCCCGGCAAAATGCCAAGCCACTAACTTTTATATAAAAATCGTTAAACCCTTATAGTGTTCGCACACGGGGCATCAGCCTTCTCAGCCCTCAACCCTCAACCCTTAACCATTAACCCTTAACCGTTATATGCCATCAGCCATCATACATCACACATCAGCCTTCTTCAGTCCCATCCTCTTTCATCGTTATTCTCCATATAGCGGCTCATACCGTTATCGTCCATATCATCTTCCGATGCCGGATCGAAGCCACGCATATTGTCATGCTCATGGTGAGGACGCCCCTTTCCGTGAGGTGGTGGCGGTGGTGGTCCATCGTGATGTCTTCCATCAGGTGGTGGAGGTGGTGGCATGTGCCCATCCTCGAATTCCCCTGGCAACGGGTGGTGAAGTGAATCCTGTGGCATAGAGTCAGTAACAACCTCCTCCATATCATTGATATAAGTCTCATCTGCATTCTTCTTGCCACCACACGATAGCAAGAGCACCACCCCAATCAATATGTATAATACCTTCCTCATTTTGAATCAGCCGTCAGACATCTTACATCAGACATCTTCAGAGCCTGTGCCCGATATCATCTCTCAAGACTTACTTTTGGAACCTAACACGTCACCATAGTAGTCATACCATATGCCTTTAACTTTAATTTTGTTTGCTTCACGCTTATCTCCCTCAACGAAGTCTTCTATATCATCGATGAAGTTGGAGCGAGAAAGTTTAGGATATAAGTCAGATTCTGAATATGCTACGAGCATCTTACCACCTTTCACCCACTCGCCATCAACACGTTTAACATCTTTTACTGTTAGACACATTGATTTCATGTTGAAGCGGTAGATCTTATCATTGAATATTTTGAGAGGTGCTTCATCGGTATATATAACCTTACCAGACTTGTTGATAACAGTTCCTCCTTGTTCTGTATTCTTAACCGTAACATTTAGAGGCATCCTTATCAATCCTAACTGCGACAGTTGATATTGAACCGCATAGAGAGATTTGCCCAATCGTTCTGCTATACTTTTTAACTCCATGCCATGTTCAAAGAACAATTTCAGCCTTTCTATGTCATCTTCGTTCCAGGGCTTCTCTGCTTCTGCGCGCATGGCTTCTTCATCTATGGTGTCATCTTCTAATTCTCCATCTTCAAATGATTCTATATCTTCCTCGAAATTTTCAACATCATCATTTTCTTTGTTGTCATCAGAGATAAATGACGTGAATATTTTAAGAAAAGCAGAGTCCTTAAACAAGCTATTCGGGTCATCCTCTAACATATCTTCAAGATAGTGAAATCCATAATTTGCATACTCCTCCATTTTATGTTTTAGGGAATTAGCAGCGTCATTAACACTTATCTCTCCCTTCTCTAACGATATGAAGTCTATGTCAGTTTTTGCAACAAGCGCAGCAAACATGTACTCTTGAATCTTTTTATACGATGTTCGACCTAGTTTGAGTTTACCCTCTTGGCTACCCCAAAACATTATGGGATGCCCAAAATCCTTACGTTTAGATTTGTCATCAGGCAATTTCTTTGTTTTGTCAAAATACAATCCGATAAAAAAGCCAATTATAAACATTTCATATCCCGCGCCAAAGATTTTTCCTCTTGACACTGTGTATTGGCTGGTTCCTCGACCATAGTCAGTAAAAGGCTCCATTAGCAACTCTGCATATTTTTTTTCCCATTCTGGATTCTTTTTACCCCAAGCATCAAATAATGATTCCATATTTAGCCCTCCGATTTAATTTCTTTTACTAATGTTCTTACAGTTGACAAATCTGAATTATTGAATCCATCAGCCTTCTGTATTCGATACACACGGCATGTAAGTTTGTCAACATCGTTCATTCTGACTTTTCCCCCAGAGATAAAGTCTTTAGTAATTACAATACATTGTTTTTTTACATCATTGATAATGTTATAGAAATCTTCTTCTTTCGCATCACCAAAAGAGGAAGTAGCAGCATCGAATATGAGAGGATATTCTTCATCTGTCTTTTTATAGGCGAAATCAGAAACAGCAAATAATATAGAAATATACATTACTGTTTTCTGAGAATCTGATGGTTTTTTGATATATGTTCCATTGGAACTTTTCAACCGTATACCAGCCTCCTCTTTGTCTTTCTTATAGAAAAGACTTACTTCTCCATGGAAATCCTTTGTACTCAAACGATCCATGTACAAATTAGCGCCTTCTCTTAGCGCGTTGAGAAAGTTATACAGGTTCTTTTCTTTTGCTCTAAATGAAGCTTTTGCAATTTGATCAAATGCGAAATGCACTTTCTGGTATAATCTTGACAAAGAATTACCTGGCTTGAGATTATCCATCTTCTCTTTAACTTCAGCTTGACGATCCAATTTACTATTAAGCACAATTTCGAGATCTTTAATCTCTAATTCAGCTTCGCCTTTCTTTCTGAACATATTACTTACGTCAGAATTATTTTTTTTCATCATTTCCTCGGATATATTGCCCGCCTGTATTAGTAGACGAGATATATCCTCCTCTATTTCCTCTATTTCCTTTTTGACTTGTGATAATTCTTCTGACTTTCGACTTACTACCTCAAGTCTATCATTGATATCATTTGCAAGACCTGAGATAAAAGCCTCTTCCGGTCCTGACAGTCTGTTTGCCAAAACGTTGATTTCGTCTATGAATTCTTCTGTAAAAAGTTGTTTCTTGCTTAACTTAACTTGTTCCTCTTTAATTCTTGCTCGTTCGTTGATATGCTTCTTATATTCTTCAAGTTTTTTGACCATGAAACGATATGCCTCTGAACCTTCTGGGGCGGGAGTATTGCATACTTTGCATCTATGTACCTTTATCATCTCCTTCATATATTTGTCGTCAGGGATATACCAAGGAAGTTTTGCCTCGTCGTTTAGCAGTGCTTCATTCTCTTTTTTCAGTGCGTCTAGTTCACCTTGTTCTTTACCTCTTTCTAATATAAATTCATCGTGTAGTCTTTCCTTCTCTCGTCTCAGTTGAGCACATTTTTCCTTAAAAGCAGAAAGAATATCAGGAAAAGCACACATTATCCAATACTGATCAAGAAGGCTTGTGTTTAGATTTACTTTTTCTATACTAGCTTTTAAACTTGATGCAGTATCTTTTTTCCCAGCTAAGGCTTGTGATAATTCATTATATCTGTCTCGTGTGTCTTGATTCTGTTCTAAATCTTTAAGCATTGTTTCGTAAGAGTTTACCGCAATAGACAATTCTTTGATCTGCTTACGAATTTCCTGTATTTCTCCACTCAGTTTTGTCAACTCATTATCGAATCTAATAGCTTCACTTCTTGTATTTTCATCATTTTTACTTTCCTTACGGAAAGCTTTATCTGCAGAAATTTCAAAGTTTGAAGTAAGATTTACGAGTTCATCAAAATATTTAATATCGGAGTATTTGTCAACAAGCATTTTTAATGCTTTGGGACCATCCAGCACGTCAAGTCGGGACTCGCCTTTAAACATTGAGAAATGTTGCATTTCTGCATCAAAACAACGAGCTATCAATCTTCTTCCGTCTGAAGATAGTCTTCCTTCAGCAGTGTCTTCCATGCCTCTGAACTTCATGTCACTAACACTACAAATGCCCTCATCCTTTCTAGTTATGACAAACATTTTCTCCACTGACTTACGTCCATCATGTTCAAAATCCATCTTTACTCTGAGTTTGGTAGTTTCGCCAATTTCAAGTTTAGACTTTTTCATCTCAGAAAAGTTGTCTAATGCATGACTTTTCTGAACTTCATCAGTGTTAGATATGTCAAGTAACCACTGGAGAGCCTCGAAAAATGTTGATTTACCATCGCCATTGTCGCCGATAATTAAGGTAAGACCATCACCAAATTCAAAGACGTTTTCGTTACCATAATAGCTACGAAAATTCTCTATTTCAATTTTACGTATTATCATAGTTTCTTTTTTAGTAAGTCATTTACTGTATTATATATCTCTTTTTCTGACATCTCTTCGCTTAGTCCTTCAACGATAGTTGCAACAGCGCTAACAATCGCATTTTTAGAACCAAGAGCATATTCAAGAGAAGAAATCTCTGAAGGTTCATATTTGGCGTACTCCATTAATTTCTCGTCAAGGAGAACAGCCTCAAGAATCTTGTTATAATTCTCATTGTCTCTTTTACTTTTCGCCATAGTTATGTAGGTATTTAGGAATTAATCTAAAAGTGGAACATTATAGAAGTTTAGAACCTCTTCTAATTCTCTGTAAGAATAGTCAAGGTTTCTTGATAATGATGCGAAATCTCTTACTCTTTTTAACTCAGAAAGTATAAGTTTTCGCTCCATCTCATAATCTACGCAATCTGCACCAATATCAGGAACAACCACAAGGTCGTGAATATAAGCATATTTCTTATCCTTGTGTGTTCTAAGAATACGACCTCTGCGTTGTATAAATTGACGTGGGTTTCCTGTACTTGCACAAAAAATCGCCATTTCACTTCTTGGCACATCCACACCTTCATCAAGGCATTTCATTGACGTCAAAACCTCAAGGTCGCCATTCGCAAAATCTTCAAGGATGGATTCCCTGTCTTTTTGCCCTGAAACAAATTTTCTGACCGTAGTTGTTTTGCTAACATTCATTACTATCTGTGTATATTCATCAATTAGTTTATCTGATTCTGCATCATCTTCAACTACATCAGAACTATCATAAACGTCAGCAATAGAATCTGGCTTTAGGCCTTCTGGAACATATACCAAGGTATATTTGAGATTCCCTTTTTCTTTGTAACGTTCTTCAATGATGTTTTTGAATGCTTCCTTTTTGTTACGTGCTTTGTGAATAATTCGTCTTCTTTTCAAGAGCAGAGCTCTGACTATCTCATCATCAAGGTCAAGATAGCCACCATTATACCTATAGATTTTACCAAGTTTTTCAGAGATTTTCATGTAGTCATACATCTCGTCATCGCAAAGTCGCACAACATGTGGAAAATAGAAGTATTCACAGAGGAATTTATTCTTTATTGCTTCTTCCATTGTATACACAAAAGTATAACCATCTTCTGAGTTGAAGAAACGTCGAAGTTCTTTATTTCCCTTATCATCAAACTGACGTTCTGGAGTAGCAGACAAACCTATACGCCGCTTAAATCTCCTGCTGACACCATCTATTCTGTCAAGGATTCGTTTAGATCCCATATTGTGTGCTTCATCTGCAATAAGCAAACACTTCTTAGAAAGCGACATCAAATCATGAAATACATTATCTCTGGCAAATGACGCATATGTTGAAATGACAACATAGTCGATAGGCGAATTTGTTGGGTTAAAATTCTCTTTCATGGTGAGCCTATCTATCTCGCCTTTCCAGTCCTTATTCTTTGAGCAAACCTTTACAACATGCTGGAAGTTGAATTTTCTACATTCCTTTTCCCATTGTTCGACCAATGTTACAGTCGGAACTAGAATGATAGCTTTGTAATAACCAAACTGCTTATAAATCTGCAATAGACAATTTAGTGAGGTTAAAGTCTTACCTGTGCCAGTAGCCATATTAAATAGACCACTTTGACTTTTCTTCCAATTATTGAAAGCTTTTTTCTGATATTCACGAGGACCAGATGGATAAGGAAACTGTGGCTCTATATTTGGAGCTTCTTCAGCTGCAACATCCATCCGTTCTTGTTCCTCACGTATGGCTTGTTCCTGCTTTATTTTTCGTAGTTTCTTTTCTACATCCAGTAATTCTTCGATATCAGAATCGCCATAGTTCGTGCTTATTGCTTCAACTAAATCTTTGGGGGAGAGATAATCTATCCCTTTCTTCTCTCCAGACATAATGGCATCAAAATCTTTTCTTTGCTTTGCGATTCTCTTCTGCACCATTCTGTCAACAGAATCGCTCCTGTCAATCTTTATCTCCTCGATATTGTTGAAGAGCCCACTGATTGTAAAGTTGGCAGAGCCTGTAAAAGCTGTTATGCTATCGCCATCTCTGAACTGACCTGATTTTGTATGTGCAATTCCCTTTTGACCTCTTGGTTTGATAATTCTGATGTCGATTCGTTTTTGTGATATCATATAGGCCAGACAACGGAAAAACTGTTCTTGGTACTCATTAAATGTTGTCTTGAGATACTGGAAATTTGAGAGGTCTGAACAATCAATGACATTCCCCATCACGCCATTTGTTATTGCTTCCTTGTCCTTCTTCGAAACAATGTGATTGATGATGAGTCGCATATAGCCACCTCGTGAGATAAACGTGGCAAAGCCATCTGCCAGCACACTAATTGCAGCAGAACTGAAATAACCCAGTTTTAAATCAAACTCTGTGCTATTCTTCAGTCCATCATCGAAGAAACGTTCTGGTGAGTATTCTTCACCTGGTACATACGTTCCATCTTCTGCCCAATCTACCTCGTACAGCATAAGCGTTTATATAAAGCAGTTCGTACACATGATTTCATCGCCAAAGATCTCAGCAAGGGTTGTTCCCTTGTTGTTGGCCTTACTTTCTTTCTGTCGACGGATGACATCAAGTTTAACTTGACGGATACGTTCTGGTTTAATGAGGTCAGCAAGACTCTCATTCTGATTCCATGTATATCCATCTTTCTCAAACTCCATCGCTTTCTTAAAGAGATCAGGATGCTGCTCATAGAGCCAGATCCATTCTATCTTCTGCTGGAAGAAACAGAAGTAGCAACCAGAACGACTGCGACAATAAGTGCCCTTCTCGCCATCCACCTCGAAAGGAATCTCCTCGTAGTAGGCTGGTACACCCACGCCGCTCTCCCTCAGCAGACGGAAGATATCGTCCTTCACCAAAATATCAGTATTGTCAAGCAGTGGGAAATCGTCGAGTTTACCCACTGGATAATCTGTCGTTTTAAGGAACTCGAACACAGCATGATTGAACAGTTTGATGTCGTAGTCCAGCAGCGCATTCATCTTCTTCGAGTAATAGAACTGCTTCGTGATAGGCTTCCTCACCGTTTCCAATATCTCTTCACGAAGGAACCCCTCAGGACAAAGCCGCTCGTAGATTTCTGCTATTTGGTCCAAGTTCTCATTATGCAGGAACTTGTTGATGACATCGATACTCCAAATGTTCTTGCGGAATGGGAAGATTGCCTGGATATTAGGCTTTGAAGAGATATAGCCATCTCTGTCCTCGTCGCCACGGATGCCAACGTATGACACAGCATAGTCATCGCCTACATACTCCTCAAACTTGTCAAGCTTCATCTTTTTAGTACACCAACGAGCTTGCACGGAAGGAAGAAAACCACCCATCGCCTTCAAGAAATGATGGAATGGTGTTGGCTCTGGACTACCTTCAGCAGCTCTGAGTCGTTCTATCTTTCCCAAGTATGCTTCCAAACGATTAATCAGCGTTTCAGTTTCAGCCAGTTCACAACCTGTATCCGAATTGTAGTACTCAATCTTCAGTGATGGGTACGTCTTCTTCAGGTAGATGGCGAGGGCTGCGCTGTCCTTACCGCCTGATATGCCTAATATATGTCTAACTTTTGTCATTTGTTCATCTTCTTATTGAGTATCGACAGTAGAGTGCAAACGTCGATGTTGTTGTCGCCAGAAAGCAGTTTGCTGATTTTCTTTTCAAGGTCATCTGCTTTGGATTTGTCCTTCTCTGGCAGCACATATGTCTGAGTCCTTACGTTGGTTCCTTTGTTGGTCACCATATCGAAGGAATAAGCTTCATTTTTCTCAGAGTCACCCACCTTTTGGGAAATATCTGAGTACTTCTCGCATTCTCTGAATAGATACACCAAATCATCAGCCAACTTGTCCTCCTGCTCGTCTCTTAATGCATCAAGACGCTGCTCAAGAATGGTGTAGCAGATTGACTGATACCATTGAGTACGATTGTCGTATTCAGTCATCACATGGTGATAGAACTCACGCTGTTTACCTGTTAGCAGATAGTCTTTCACATGGGCCAGACGCTCACGAACTTCAACGATATACTCTGAATAGTCATAGCTCTGTAGTCCAAACTCTTCTACCAAACGTGCCTCGATGCGATCAATCAGCTGAGAATAACAAGATCTCAGTTCCCTGATAGCTCGTTGAATAATGTTACCATATTCGTTGATATTTTCTTCTTTTTTCAGTTTTTCCTGAGTAAATCCAAGAGCCTCTGGCAAGTCCTCAAAGAAAGCCTTCTCTGGGTCTTTTGCCTTAGCCAACACATCGCGGAATCTCATTGTTGACTCGTGGTCGAACTTTCGAGTATGCTTGGTGTATTCATCCAGTCGTACATAGAAACTGAGGAATGGTTTTATGGTCTCAATAAAGCTTGCATTAGTGATTGTAAACTCATCGCCAAGATTAATGAAACGACGATACTGGTTGAAGAACCCCAACTTTACACCATCTACAGAAAACTTCTTGATTTCAAAATCGCCTGGATGTTTCTGGAGCAAATCAAAGAACTCCATATTCACATTAGGCATGAATGCGCCCTTTGATGCATCATAGAGCGCAAAGTCCTGACGCTTGATGAAGAGATAAGTAGGAATCCAGAAATCCAAGAAGCCTTGCTTTATCTTATAGGGCTGGGCAGACAGAATCTTTATCAGTTCTGAAATCTTCCTCGCCTTGTTCTCTGAACTATTCAAGAACTCTTCACAGGCATCCCACAATGGCATGAAGCCATTGTTGGTAGGTGTATCTGCAAAATCACCATTCTGATGAAGGCCTGTATTTAACAGCAACGATGAATAGATGGTCTTCTCTGGAGGGAATTTATCTTCAGGGAATCCCATTCCATTCTCAGAATAATGCTCAGTCATATAAGTAAGATAACTCTTTCGTGCTTGACTGATTGTTCCGCTAAGTTTATGCTTGTTGAACAGTTCGTTGTTCATTACAGGAGTCTTGCTGTATACCTCGTTGCAGACTCTTGACAATAACTGATTGAAATCACGATGTGATTCTACTTTCTGTTCCTTCCCTGCAAACACCCAAACGACTCGATTCTTGTATGAGAAGAGGTTATCGCTGATGGCCTTGTTGAGCAAGGTCTCTTCATACTCCTTCAGTTTTTGTATTTCAGACACGGCTACCCTGTCGTTCTTGTCAAGCACACGCTCCAATAGGTACATATACTTCTTGATGTTGTAGAGGTGGTCAATGATGTCCTCTGTATTGGTGAAGTAAGCAAATATTAGAGCATGATTAGTTTCAGAACTGAACTTCTTGATTTCCTCCAAAGCCTTCTTGTGCGTAGAGAATATTAGTTCAATGTAGCCGTCAGTATCGCCTGTAGGCACAGCATCCAACGGTTCTTCACGAATCATGTAGTCAAAGAATCGTGGTGTGCCCTTCTGATAGAAGTGTGCCTTGACAGGAGAAATTCTGCGATTGAAAAATACGTTCAGTTCATCGACGAAAGTGACAGGACGTGATACCATCATGCCTGCTTCACGTATTTCTGCTTCGAGATCAACATCAGTTCCCTCAAACAACATCAAACGTTCCTTATATGCCGCAAAGCGTATAATTTTCTTGGCAGTAAGTTTCTGAATGATTTCTTTGGCGCTGTCTATCGCCATTGCCTCACGAGCATAATCAGTCAGGTTCTTTTCTGTGAGTTTGAAGCCTGCTGTACCAAAGAGATTTAACAGACCTATGGCTTTCACTAACTGTACTGCCTGTAACATTTCCTCTTCATTATTCCAATCCTGACCTTCCACTCGTTCTATAGAGACCTGAATGGTACTCCAACTCATAGAGTCGGCATTGGCATCTTTCAGATAGGAATAGAAATTGTAGAGCACGTAGTCATAGACCTTCTGTAGGTTGTATGTCAGATGCTCTGCTGGTACAAACTCAGAAATAGAGTTAGTGCCTTTGGCAGCCAAGAAGGTAAAGAGCGAACGCTCATTTTGGCCATATCGCTGAATGGCTGTAGTAATAGTGTAGGCAGAGAAGAGATCCAATGGATATAACTGGACGGCAGTTTCAAGTGGGAAGTCCTTTGAGACATAGCGAGTCTCTTTGGCCAACTCATAAAGGGTCTTAATGTTATTGACAGGTTTGAACTCGTTGTTTGCCTGCAATTGGGCAGAAGCGAGATAAAGCAACTGCTCTACTGGCTCCACAAAAGTTATCTCCTTGAAACGTCCCTTTACCTTGGTCCACTCATTAGCTTGCTCTTCAGTTAGCCCCTTGGCATATGCACCAAAGTTCTGATGAAGCGTGGTGAGCAGCATGATCTGGCGAGTAGGAACATTTACCAATTCAGACAACTTCTGCAAGAAATACAGTTCTTTTTCTGGATTGTTTTTAGCTGCATGTTCCAGCACTTTGCCAAACTCATCAACAACTATCAGCAGGAACTTACCTTTCTTCTGGCATTGAATATAATAGTTCTTCAAGCTATCAAGGATGCTGGCAGTATTACCCTCCACATTTAGGGCCTTGCTCAGCAACGTTGACATCTCAGCATAATCGCCCACGATGTTCATAATCTCAAACGACTTGGCATTAGAGAGATTCTTGGAATCCAGTAGATATTTCTGCTTGCCAGTTTTCTTTAAATCTGCTTCCAAAGCCAGCAGAAAACTCGACTTTCCTGTGCCGTATGAGCCAATAATAGTGAAAGAGTGAATGCCAGTGCGGAAATCATTCACAATGTTGTGAATAGCATTCTGAGCATTGGGCGTTACCAAGTATTGCGTCCCTTCGGCAAAGCCGTTCTCTATGTTTGCAGATAAACTAAATGTCTTTGCCATAATAATCGTCTAAAACTCGTTTAACATCCAAAGCCTTGGTGAACTGAATCTGTTTGATACCAGCCACATCGCTGTAAACGAAATACTGGCTGTAATCGCTGGCCAACTGATTCAGCATTTCGATGGTCTCAAAGTCTTGCATACAGAATACCAATCCAACCTTGTCCTGAATGGTATCGAAAGAAATAGTGTTATCACCTTCCTCTTCCTTCAGTTTCAGCAGACCATAAAGGAAAATTTCCTTTGTTACCTTGCGCTTGCCATCAACATTGAAGTAGTAGCCCTTGCCTTCTGAACTCTGGCGAATCAAATCAAGGTCAATCAATAACGATGAGAAGTCCTCGTTAGATAGCGGTTTACGAGGCAATGCGTAGTTCTGTAAGAGCACGCCAATATCCTTCTTTACCGTATTGGCATTGAACAGCGTAATCTTGTTAGCTTCTACCATTCTCAGCTTCACGTATGTCAACACCTGCTCCCTCTCAAAATGGGTACGCTCGCGCTGAACACCACAGAAGAACATCTTGTATAGTGTGGCCTCCTCAGAGAATACTAAGTTAAAGTGGAGCAACCACAAAGTTGCAATATCCTCCAGATATTTGTCTTTACCCTTGCTTTCATCGAAGAGATAATCACCAACCCACGTACACTTGTCATTCTCAGTAATACCAAAAGCCTTTAACCAGAAACGAATGGAGGCAACCATATTTTTGCCAACACCCAGACCAATTACTGCTTCAGGACTGTTGAAGTCATTTCCTGTTACCACGAAATCATATCCCTTTTTAAGCCAAAGCGACTTACAAGGGAACGACTCATGCCCAGAAAACGTATATTTCATACCTTTTGCTTTATTCGTAGCACTCATTGTTTTAAGTTCATTAAAGTTTGGGGAATAATAAAAGCGCACCCTCATTCCTTATGCACTTGAAAGCTAGCCGTCGGCAAACAGGCTATGACACATTACACAAGGAAAGGGTACGCCTATAAAGGCGTATCCCTAATCCCGCAGGGCTGTGTCAAAATAAGTTTTGCCGACTATTTGCTTTCAGGCCCTATCGAAATTTGAATACTCTAATTTCTTTCCCTCGATGTATTGCACAACAGCCTTCACTCCCTTTGGAGGTCAGTTTACGCTGTCATGCATTTTGCTCAGACGGTTTACACCATCATCACAATATTTTTTGCAAAGATAGTAAAAAAATTGAAACTCGCCTTCTTTTTGTTGAAAAAGTAGTAAAAAAAAGGAAAAAGCCGATGGTTATAGCCTTTCAGCCTTCTTCCCTCTTAACCCTTAATTGTCTCTAAACGCTATATGTCATGTACCTGACATGCCACTATATATTTTTATTATTTCTGCTGCAAATTTACTACTATATTGCGAATTCTTTGTTCGTAGTTCTAAAGATTTTCATTTTTACAAATCCTACTCATGCATATCCTCTATTTCATTCAGTAGGAATTGCTCAAGCGTAGCCTTATCTGGCAACTGTAGCATGTAGGTGGAGACAAACAGGTTGTTGTCCATGCCTGCAATGGCGTATTCTACCATCTTCGTGCCCTTGCGAGTGCAGAGCAGAATGCCTACAGGTGGATTGTCGCCATCGTGCATCTCATTCTCCTTATAATAGGATACATAGGCATTGAGCTGGCCTAGATATTCATGACAGAACTCATCATTCTTCAATTCCACAATGACGCTACAATGAAGGAGGCGATTGTAAAACACCAAGTCTGCAAAGTAGTATTCGTCGTCGATGATCATGCGCTTCTGCCTTGCCTCGAAACAAAAGCCTTTGCCCAGTTCCAGAAGGAAGTCCTGAAGATGAGTGATGAGGGCTTCTTCAAGGTCGCTTTCTGTTATGACATCTTTTGCCTGGAGCCCCAAGAACTCAAAAGTAAAGGGTTGGCGAATGGTAAGGGCTGGCGAGTTTGTCTCAGGCTTGATGGAAGCGAGCAACTTCTTTGGATCCAGGCTTGCTCCACTGCGGAAATAGAGGTTGGTGGATATCTGGCGACGCAGTTCCTTGACAGACCATGTGCCTTTAATACATTCCGTTTCGTAGAAGAATCGGGCCAAGGGATCTTTCTGGGTCATGATCTCACGAATGTGAGAGAAAGAAAGCTTGGCAAGAATCTCATTTGCAGGGGTTACGAATTGGTGCGACGCTGTCGCACCTTTTTGAGGTACAACATTATTGAATTGGTGCGATGCTGTCGCACCTTTTTCATCCATGGGTTCATCCGATGGTGTCGCGTGAATTGAAACGGAGAACAGCTCTTCAATTTGAGGATAATACAAATAGAAATTTCTAGACACTTTAAAAAGAGTCAAGTTCAATCCTTTTGTATTCACACGCTCTTCCAAACGCTTCAACAGTCTATCACCATACTTGGCTCTGTCGCTGCCCTTCTGTTCATACTCTACAATATAGCATCCTATGAGCCAATTGCGGAGAGTAGCCATCTGGTTGACGGCTCTAATAGCTGTATATTGTGCAGACAGGTGAGTCTGAATGATAAATTCAGACAGATCATCAAACGTCGGGGAGGTCTTTTGCATCCATCCGTCTGCTATTTTTGTCAGTTGTTCATTCATTTCTGTATCAATTTTGAATATCTTTCTTTCATTTCACAAATGGATAATTTGTTAGATTCCGTGTGCAAATATAGCATTTATTTTGTTGATTTGGAAATATTATCATCATTTATATGCTTAACTTTGAAAAGAAAACACTTTTTTCAATAGAAATGTGATTTTCGCAAGGCTTGCAGAATGTTCTTATGTCAGGTGACAAATCTGTCATAACCAAATTAATACGGCAACTTTTTCAGGAATAGCGTCAACTTTACCAGCAATGGTAGTCAACTGTATCAGGAGGGAAAGTCAACCTTTTCGGGAGATATGACACAAGAAACGTGGTCACAAAGTCACAGATCACAAATCACAGTTTTCAAAATTGTGATTTTCGACATTGACTAAAGTTTTAATTATATATATATTATATATAATATATATATAATTAATATATAAATACACCTCTCTTTTACTGGTTTTCTATTTTCAGAAACTGTGATCTGTGATTTGTGACTACTGTTAAAATGAAAATTTGGGTGCTCAAAAGTGTAAATCCAGACCCCTGTATTTTTGGTCAGCTCACGAATTTTTATTACCTTTGCATTGTCAATAGGAACGATGGAATTG
>Ga0256407_10008727_pt1 | contig 14761 bp, 7 predicted proteins | sample RumenRJG_04DNA_FD_193489 | JGI IMG/M metagenome (GOLD analysis project Ga0256407, IMG submission 193489) | Bovine rumen microbial communities from Lethbridge, Alberta, Canada - RJG_04 | ecosystem: Host-associated > Mammals > Digestive system > Stomach > Rumen | place: Canada: Alberta | collected... | reverse complement strand
CCTGCGATTTCTGGTTATCCAGACGGAAGAGAATTTCCCATGTCACCTCTTTGCCAAACGCTTTACCCAAAGCATCGTCAGCATCGTACATAACATAGTAATAACCTGTTTCGGTGTAGTTTGTGGCACCATAATATCGCTCCTTGATAGGGTCAAAAAGATTGGAAGTATGATAGGTATTGTATGCCTTGCCCGTATGATTAGCGGCATCAGTACCACTCAGCACCAAACCATTTTTACCAAATGAAACACCTAGCAATGGCTCAGGTATGCTTTGCGCCTGGAGAGTAACACCTCCCGCAAGCAAAAGAAATAAACACAGAAGTTTCTTTTTCATAAATTTATACAATTAATCTTTGGCGACAAAGATACAAAAAAGCTGCAAACAATAATTAAAATACAATATTTTTGTTACGCTTACCCAATTGTTAATATCAGAGAATAAGCAAACTGTATGGAAACCACTCGTCCTGAACGGATTTGCTCGGCTAACACACGGCAACATGATATCTCCCATACATCACCACGACATGGCTATTGTTTTCAGCTGATCTGTTTTCCGTCCCAAAGGGTGGAATATAAATTCCATAGGATAGAACACAAATTCCATTGGCCGGAACTTACATTCCATCCAATGGAACAAAAAACCCGTCGGGATAAAAAAACACTTTTACCCTGCTTAATATAAGACGGAACAAACCGTCAGATGTTTTATCCCGTTCATCCGACGGATAAATCCATCCTTTATCAGAGATACGACATATAGAGGTAGTTGGTTTGCGCCGGATATTCAGCCGCAAGCGTGTCTATCTGGTTGACCTCCGGCACTATGCCAAGTTCTTTCCGCCAGTTTCGCACGACAAGACCCGCCTCTTCCATATTCATAACATCTTCAAGACCGACAGCTCGCGCTATCTGAAAATCAGAGAAACCATAGACCTTGGCTTCATGCAACAATGTCACTATCTCAGGAGCCTCCAGAATCTCCATAAGCTCCGACGGTTCCATACATGTAACCAACTCAGCCAGTTGTCTGAACTCACACAGACGGCAGTCAATGTCAATAATATGTTTCAGCTTTTGCAGAAACCAACGGTCAATTTTAGTCAGACGATAAATCTGCTCAATGGTATATCCCGTCATGAGTGCCTGGGAAACAACAAACATGCGCATGTCTGTCGGTTCATGCAGTGACTTTTTGATGTCTGCAATTGTAATCTCATGATTCTCGACGAATCCGTGCATACCCTGACCTATCATGCGGAGTCCCTTTTGCAGGGCTTCCTCAAAATTGCGGCCGATAGCCATCACCTCTCCCACACTTTTCATTGATGAGTTTAGCTCACGCTTGACGCCATGAAACTTAGCCAAATCCCAGCGCGGGATTTTCACCACAACATAGTCGAGAGCCGGCTCAAAGAAAGCAGAAGTATTCTTGGTAACAGCATTCTTCAACTCAAAGAGTCCATAGCCCAATCCGAGTTTAGCAGCGACAAAGGCAAGGGGATAACCCGTTGCCTTAGATGCCAATGCTGATGACCTGCTCAGACGGGCATTTACCTCAATGACACGATAGTCTTCTGACTGTGGGTCAAAAGCATACTGGACATTACATTCGCCGACGATACCAATGTGACGGATGATTTTTATAGCAAGCGCGCGCAATTTGTGGTATTCAGCATTTGAAAGTGTCTGACTTGGAGCAACGACAACACTCTCGCCGGTATGGATGCCCAAGGGGTCTACATTTTCCATATTGCAGACAGTAATGCAATTGTCATAGCGGTCACGAACCACTTCATATTCTATCTCTTTCCATCCGCGCAGACTCTTTTCCACAAGGACCTGTGACGAGAAGGAAAAGGCTTCTTCCGCCTGAGCTTCCAGCTCTGTCTCGTTGTCACAAAAGCCACTGCCGAGGCCTCCGAGGGCATAAGCAGCCCTTAATATCACCGGGAAACCCAAACTGGCGGCTGCTTGCCGGACGTCTTCAATAGTATTGCATGCCTGACTCTTGATTGTTTTTATCCCTATCTCGTCCAGGCGCCGGATGAAACGGTCACGGTCTTCTGTATCAATGATGGCTTGCACGGGAGTGCCCAATACCTGTACATTATACTGTTCGAGAATACCCTTTTTATAGAGCTCGACACCGCAGTTTAGTGCCGTCTGTCCACCAAACGAAAGCAGAATGCCGTCGGGGCGCTCTTTCTTGATGACACGCTCCACAAACTCAGGTGTGACAGGTTGGAAATATACCGTATCAGCCACATCCTTTGAGGTTTGAACCGTTGCGATATTCGGATTGATAAGCACTGACTTGACACCCTCTTCCTTTAGTGCCTTCAAGGCCTGCGCCCCACTATAATCAAATTCTCCGGCTTGCCCTATCTTCAGTGCGCCACTACCTAACAGAAGAACCTTTTTGATACCGGTATTCTGTAGAGCACATGATGTATTGTTTTCCTCCGCCAATGTTTCCCAGCCAACAAAATTCTTATTTAAATGACAGACAAACTCATCAAAAAGAAACTCCGTGTCAATCGGACCCGAACATGCCTCAGGATGAAACTGTGCCGACATCCATGGTTTGGTTTTATGACGAATGCCTTCGTTAGATCCGTCATTCATGTTTATAAACAACGGCTCCCAGTCTGAAGGCAATGTCGTATCATCAACAGCATATCCGTGATTCTGACTTGTGATAAAGCATCGTGGTGTACCTATCTGCCTGACGGGCTGGTTATGCGAGCGGTGACCATATTTCAGTTTATATGTACTGGCACCCGCCGCCCTAGCCAAGAGTTGATTACCCAAGCAGATACCCATGCATGGGCGTATCCGTCTGTCAGATAGAAAAGTCCTGATATGATTTACCGTTTTCTCACACTGTTCAGGGGCACCAGGACCATTGGCAAGGAACAGACCGTCGAAATCGAGTTGGTTGAAATCATAGTCCCAAGGAACGCGAATAACCTCAACGCCACGACTGATAAGGCAACGGATGATATTAGATTTCACACCGCAATCAACCAGCACTACACGTGGTCCCGCTCCCTCATTGTACCGAATCACCTCACGGCAACTGACCCGCTCCACCCAATTCACTTCTCCATAATCTTGATGGTGAGTAGAAGCAGACTCCTGGCCCTCTATCACGATCCTACCCATCATTACGCCGTGCTCTCTAAGTCTCATTGTCAGCCTTCTTGTGTCAATACCGGTAATGGCAGGAATTTTCTCACGCTTTAGCCACGCATCTAAGCTCTCCACGGCATTCCAGTGTGAATATGTAAGGCTGTAGTCTGCTACTACAAGAGCCTTGACATGAACGCGCTCACTTTCCATGAACAGGGGGAGACCGCCAGGGGTCATACCTGTTGGCGGAACACCATAGTTTCCCACCAACGGATAGGTCATCACAAGTATCTGCCCCGCATAGCTGGGATCAGTCAGACTTTCAGGATAACCAGTCATGGCTGTATTAAACACTACTTCTCCAACGGTTTCTTGTTCATAGCCGAACGAATTTCCTTCGAAGCGGCTCCCGTCACTTAATATCAATGTTGCTCTTTTCATCATAATTGCGATTTCCGTATGTTTTCCACATAATCGACGAAGGCACGGTTCACCATCCGGATGCCCCCTTGCGTAGGATAATGTCCTGTAAAATACCAGTCACCGTGATGGTGAGGACACGCTTCGTGCAGTCCCTCAATGCTTTGGAATACCAGGTTTACAGGAGTCTTCATGCCTTCAGGACGAAGCAATTCAATAATCTTTTGGTTAATCTCATCAACAGTGAAAGGGGCATAAATATCCCTTACATGGTTTTTTTCCAATGGTTTTACCTTACATGCCGTGTACGTGTCCGATATCAACTGCTGCATGTTGCGCTCTATAATCAAGGCTATAGCCGCACGGAAGGCACAAAGTTCTTCCAAATGAGACAAGTCTATGCCGTAATAGTCTGGATATCTGATTTGTGGTGAGGAACTGACCATAACGATTTTTCTGGGATGCAAGCGGTCTAATATTTTGAAGATACTCTCGCGGAGCGTAGTGCCGCGCACTATAGAGTCATCTATTATAACAAGATTATCTTCGCCACACTTCAGGCAACCATAGGTAACGTCATACACATGCGCCGCGAGGTCATTGCGTTCGGCACTCTCTGTAATGAAAGTTCGAAGTTTGATATCTTTCCACACTACTTTCTCTATCCTTATCTCGTGGTTGAGCCGGCGGAGTTCATCAGTCATCCCGTAAAAAGCCACTTCGGCAGTATTGGGGATATAAGAATATACCGTATGCGCTACGTCGCCGTCAATAGCCTGCATGATGGCAGGCACAAGTTGACCACCAAGCCGTTTGCGCTCCTGATAGATGTCCCGATCAGAACCACGGCTGAAATAGATGCGTTCAAACGAACATTTATAAGAGACCGGCAAATTATCCTGCATGACGGGAAGTGTGATTTGTTGCAGAGAAGATTCGCCATTTCTGCGCACTATGAGCGCCTGACCTTGCTGCAACTCATGAATATCTTCGGTCTGTAAATCAAAACACGTCTGGATGACAGGACGTTCAGATGCCAATACCACAATCTCGTCGTCCTGATAATAAAACGCCGGACGAATACCCCAGGGGTCACAAACTGCGAAGAACTCGCCCGATCCAGTCAGTCCACACATGACATATCCGCCGTCAAAGTGCCCCATTGTAGTCTTCAGGACATTGGCGATACAGACATTGTTGTCTATATACTGCGTGATGTCCACACCTTCGAGTTCCCGTCCCACCGCTTCGCTATAAAGGCGTTCCACCTCGCGGTCCAGTCTGTGCCCCATAAGCTCGAGCGCAATGTATGCATCCCCATATACACGAGGTGACTGACCTTGTTCCGTAAGAAACTCAAACACTTCATCAATATTAGTCATATTGAAATTGCCGCAAAGACAAAGATTCTTGGAGCGCCAGTTATTACGTCTGAGAAAGGGATGTACGTGTTGCAGTCCGTGCCTGCCTGTTGTGGAATAGCGCAAATGGCCCATATATAACTGACCGACGAAATTATCATCAACACGCTTGAATATCTCTGTTATGGCATCCTTACCCTCGGCACGCTCACGGTACATGTATTCAGTCCCCACGGGAGCATCCAGATTGACACAGGCTATGCCTGCACCCTCTTGCCCGCGGTTGTGTTGCTTCTCCATCATAAGATAGAGCTTGTTCAGACCGTAGTGTCTCGAACCATATTTCCGTTCATAGTAACTCAGCGGTTTTAACAGGCGGATCATCGCCACGCCACATTCATGTTTCAGTTGTTCCATATCAGATACATGCTTTGATGAATGACATAAACAACGGATGCGGCTGTAGAACAGTACTGCTGTATTCCGGATGAAATTGCGTACCTACATACCACGTACATGCCGGCACCTCCACAATCTCCACCAATCCTGTAGCAGGATTGACACCTGTACAGGCAAGTCCTTTTGCCTCAAACTCGTCTTTATACGAATTATTGAATTCATACCTGTGGCGATGCCGCTCGGCAATCTTTGACTTGCCATACGCTTTATAAACAAGCGAGTCCTTCCGAAGTGAGCAATCGTAGGCTCCCAGCCGCATTGTCCCGCCCATATCAGTAACGTTCTTCTGCTCCTCCATAAGATCGATGACTTTATGTGGTGTTTTGGTATTCATCTCCGCACTGTCAGCGTCAGAATAACCGAGAACATTGCGTGCATATTCTATAACCATCATCTGCATACCGAGGCAAATTCCGAAAGTAGGGATGTTACACTTGCGGCAATACTGCGCAGCAATAATTTTACCCTCAATGCCACGTTGTCCAAATCCCGGGCAAATAATGACGCCATCCACTTTATCTATCTGGTTTGCCACATTCGTCGCAGTGAGTTCCTCGCTGTTGATAAATACTGTTTTCAGCTTGCGGTCATTATAAGTCGCAGCATGAGAAAGCGACTCAAGTATACTTTTGTAAGCATCTTGCAGATTATATTTGCCTACAAGCCCTATTCTGACCGTCTCTTTGGCATGATGCCAGCGCTGCAGAAAATCCATCCAGGCACCAAGGTCGGGAGAGCCTTTTGCGTCCATGCCGAATTTCTGCAGGATCGTAACGTCCAAGTGCTGCTCCTCCATGCGCACTGGAACCTCGTAGATAGTCTTCAGGTCAATGCTCTGCACAACAGCCTCAGGCTCCACATTGCAAAACGCCGCCACTTTTTTGCGGAGTGTCTTACTCAGCACTTTCTCGGTGCGCAACACAAGGATGTCGGGCTGGATACCATGACTCTGTAATTCCTTGACAGAATGTTGCGTAGGCTTTGTCTTCAACTCCTTTGCCGCGGAAAGGTAAGGAACGTATGTCAAATGAATGGACAGTGCCCGTTTACCCAATTCCCACTTCAACTGGCGTATTGCCTCCAAAAACGGCGTCCCTTCTATGTCGCCAACGGTGCCGCCGACCTCTGTTATGATAAAATCGTACTTATTTTTCTTGCCGAGAAAGAGAATTGAACGCTTAATCTCATCCGTAATGTGCGGAATGACCTGAATGGTCTTACCGAGATAATCGCCGCGACGTTCTTTTTCAATAACGCTCTTATAAATCTGCCCAGTGGTATAATTATTGTCTCTGCTGGTACGGATATCTGTAAAACGCTCATAATGCCCAAGGTCAAGATCCGTCTCCTGCCCGTCTGCAGTCACATAACATTCGCCATGCTCATAAGGATTCAACGTACCAGGATCAATGTTAATGTAAGGATCAAATTTTTGGATAGTAATACTATAGCCCCTTGCCTGGAGCAGTTTGCCCACAGAAGCCGAAATAATTCCCTTGCCCAAGGAAGAGGCTACGCCGCCCGTTACGAAAATATATTTTGTCTCAGCCATAATAGAAGAAAAGAATTAAAGAGTTAATAATTTCCTAACGGGTTACAAAATTAAGAAATTTTGATGTAAAAAATTACATTTTGTTTAGTTTTTTTTAATTTTTCATTAATCCGTCAACTTTTTCACTTAAAAATATAAATAATGACAAACCTCATGCCGACGCCGTGAAAGAGTTGTTTTCATAATGCACATCCTCTAATAAAGATATGCCAGCCTGTCTGCAGGCTTGCTTGTATCGTCATCCCCGCATGGTCTTTACTGTTTATGCCGGTATATTTTCCGTTCCATGGGCTGGAACGTAGGTTCTATGGTATGGAACGTAAGTTCCGCCCTATGGAATGTATGTTCCAGCCTATGGAACGGAGAACTTGTCGGGCCGAAGCAACGCATTTTCCCTCCAGCATATAGGCAGGATATAGCAGATGGCACACAAGGGAAGGTGCGCTTAATCCATCTACGCGTCCCGACATATAAAAAACACACATACCGCCATATTTTTTTGCATAACACGGAATGTACTTTCGCAATTACAAAATCTATGCAGATGCAAAAAGGCGGCATTTGGTTTATAATTTGTATTTTTGCAATAATATTAATCCCATATTATATAATGATGACACACCGCCTACACATTTTTTTTATCATTATGATGGCACTGGGCAGTTGGCTCACAGCACAGGCAACTTATCTTTTCCATCAGCAAAAATCTACATATACCATCGTCGTCTCCCCTGAGGCTTCCGTATCGGAGAAAACAGCAGCACACGAGATGCACGACTGGCTGAAAGCCATCAGCGGAGCTGACATTCCTGTCACTAACGACCTTAAAGCCAAGGGACACAAGATTTTTATAGGATTCAACAGTGAGGTGGCACGTCTTACCGGCACCAATAAGCCCGAACAGACAGACGAAGCGTTCACATACCAGACCGTCGGTAAAAATCTGATAATATACGGCGGCAGCCAGCGCGGAACGATGTATGGCGTATATGCATTCTTGGAGAATGAGCTGGGAATGCGCTGGTATACGCCCCAGTGCACCAAAGTGCCCAAACTGAAAGAATGGAAGCTGAAAGACATGGCACATAGCGAACAGCCTGCTATAAGATACCGTTACTCCAATTATTATTGTGTAGACAATGCCCCCGAATGGAGTGCGCATAATAAGGAAAACATGAAATGGAGTGCATCAGAAAACAAATATGGGAACATTGAGGCTTATTGGAGCGCACACACCATGGGACAGCTGGTTCCGGCGACAGAGTTTTACGAGACACACCCGGAGTATTTTGCTTGGCGCGATGGCAAGCGCATCAACAACGGCCAGCTCTGCCTGACCAATCCCGATGTGATGAAAATATGCACAGAGCGCTTGATGCAGACCATGCGCGACTACCCATTGTATCGCATCTACAGTTTGTCGCAAAACGACAACCAACGTTTCTGTGAGTGCGAGAAGTGCAAAGCCGTTGAAGAAAAATATGGCGGTCATTCAGGCCTGATAGTCTGGTTTGTCAATCAGGTAGCCGATGAGGTGAAAAAGGAATTCCCCGAGAAATACGTCGGCACATTTGCTTATCAATATTCGCGCAAACCGCCCGTTAACATCGTCCCGCGCGACAACGTGGTCATACGCTTGTGCAGCATAGAATGTTGTTTCGCCCACCCGTTGTCTGACGAATGTCCTGCCAACAAAGCCTTTATGAAAGACCTGAGGGCATGGAGCACCATAGCCCCGCATCTGTTTATATGGGATTATATCGTGGACTATGCACAATACATGGCGCCATGGCCCAACTTTCAAGTTCTCGGTCCCAACATCAAGACCTTTGCCCAAAACAAGGCCATCGGTATCTTCGAGGAGGCACAATACCAGTCGAACGGCGGAGAGTTTGACGAAATGAAAGCATGGGTCGTGACAAAACTCCTGTGGAATCCCGAACAAAACGTCAGCGAACTGGTACGTGACTTTGTATATGGCTTCTACGGTCCGGCTGCACCGAAAATCATGGAATACTATCAGCTATGCCAATCATTGGTAAAGGAGGACACACATTACAATATATACATCCGCGAACAAGACAAAATATATAGCGACGAGTTCGTGAAAAAAGGATTCAGGATTCTCAACGATGCACGCGCACTGGCTACAGACCAAACAACACGTGACCGTGTAAATCGTGTGCGGATGCAACTGCTATACCTGCAATGCGTAAGACACAAAAAAGAATCCCTTGCTGACGGTACATGGGACGAGTTTCTGACATTGGCGCGTAAACTGAACGCGCGTCCGAATGAGGCTAAAACCCTGGAGAAATTTATATCTGAAATGGAACAGACAAAATAAGCGTCAGACACACATTATTTCTTCGCTCGATAATGGATAACTACAGTTTGTGCTTTCACGATTTGTCAATTGGCTATACTGAGAAGGGTAGCGAGAAATGTCTCGCCCGGGGACTCAACGGCTATCTGATGCGTAGTGCACTCACATGCCTGACAGGACTCAACGGCTCGGGTAAATCCACTTTGCTGCGCACAATGGATGGTTTTCAGAAACCCTTGCGCGGCAGCGTGCTGTTAAACGGAATAAACATCACAGCATACCCTCTCAAAGAAATAGCACAACACATCAGCATTGTCCTGACGGAAAAAATACCCTGTGAAGCACTCACAGTCTTTGACATCGTATCCATGGGCAGATTGCCCTACACGGGACACTTTGGCAAGTTAAGCGCTTCCGACAAGGCGATTGTGACCAACGCATTGGAAAAAGTAGGGTTGACTGCGTTCTCACGACGGAGGTTTTACGAACTGAGCGATGGCGAACGTCAAAAGGTATTGATTGCCAAAGCCATTGCACAGCAGACAGAGATTGTACTGCTGGACGAGCCGCTGTCCTTCCTGGATTATCCGAGCAAGATAGCGACCTTGCAATTGTTGCAACGAATGGCACACCAGGATAACATTTCTATTCTATTATCTATCCACGATCTGGATTTAACGAAGAAGATGGCAGACTACATCTGGGAGCTGAAAGACGGCAACCTGACGCAGGCCATAAACGAGGCGCAACCTGTTACTGAATTAAATTAAACGAAGAAAATGATTGTTTGCATAGCAGAGAAACCGAGCGTAGCCAGAGACATCGCCAACATACTCGGAGCGACACAGAGCCACGACGGATATTTGGAAGGCAACGGCTACCAAGTGACATGGACTTTCGGACACTTGTGCGAGTTGAAATATCCAGAAGACTATTCGCCTCAGTGGCGCACCTGGAGTCTGGCATCTCTGCCCATAATTCCCTCACCCTTTGGCATCCGCCTCAAGAAAGACAAAGGGGTAGAAAAACAATTCCGGACCATAGAGAAACTCATGAAAAATGCCGACCGCATCATTAACTGCGGTGATGCCGGCCAAGAGGGAGAACTTATTCAGAGATGGGTGATGCAAATGGTCGGCGTAAAATGCCCCGTAAGCCGTCTGTGGATTTCCTCTCTGACGGAAGAATCTATCAAGCAAGGCTTCCAGCAACTGAAAGACCAAAGCGAGTACCAGTCACTCTATGAGGCAGGACTGTGCCGGGCTATCGGCGACTGGCTGCTCGGTATGAACGCCTCGCGCTTATATACCTTAAAATATGGCACACAGAGAGTAGGCGCACCTCCTTTGTCGGTAGGACGTGTACAGACTCCAACATTGGCAATGATTGTCAAACGGTGCCGTGAGATACGCGATTTCGTTCCCCAGCCATATTGGGTACTGGCAACGATGTATCGCGACACAATATTCACAGCAACCTCAGGAAAGTTTGACACTGAGGAGGATGGTCAGGCCGCACTGGCGCGCATCACGGGAAAAGAATTTCAGGTAACAGAAATATCCAAAAAGAAAGGACACGAAGCCGCACCTCGCCTTTTGGACTTGACCACCTTGCAAGTGGAATGCAACCGCAAATTCGGATACTCTGCCGACACAACGCTCAAACTCATTCAAGGCTTGTACGAAAAGAAGTACACGACATATCCTCGTGTGGACACCACATACCTCAGTGACGACATCTTCCCGAAATGCGCATCAATACTGAACAATCTCAAGCAATATGCCGCACTGACCGAACCACTCAGAGGGAAAAAACTACCCAAGAGCAAAAAATATTTTGACTCATCAAAAGTGACCGACCATCATGCCATTATCCCTACAGGAGTAATGCCACAAGGGTTATCTGACCAAGAACAAAAGGTGTATGACCTTGTAGCACGTCATTTTATCGCCGTATTCCATCCCGATTGTCAGTTTACGACAACCACAGTAAATGGTATAGTGGAGAAAGACCAGTTTCGTGTGACTGGCAAACAGATAGAAATCGAGGGATGGCGCAAGGTTTTTGTGAAAGAAAAAACTGACGATGAGGACGAAAAGCAAGAAGAAGAACGCATACTGCCCGATTTTGTCAAGGGAGAACACGGTGAGCATCAGCCTCAACTGTCAAAGAAAATGACAACCGCCCCTAAGCCCTATACGGAAGCCACACTGCTGCGAGCTATGGAAACCGCCGGAAAGAATATCGAAGACGAGACCTTGCGTGAGAGTATGAAAGAAAATGGCATAGGCCGTCCGTCCACCCGCGCTGCCATTATTGAAACATTGTTCCGACGCAGATACATACAAAAAGAACGCAAGAGTATTTTCAGCACCGTTACAGGAGAGGAACTTATTGATGTCATCCGTGAAGATTTATTAAAAAGTGCAGAACTGACTGGCCAATGGGAAAAGAAACTGCGGGACATTGAAAACCACAAGTATAGCGCCGGGCAATTTGTCAATGACATGAAGCAGATGACTCAAAATATTGTTCACGAAGTCCTTACAGACAACAGCAACCGCAAAATTGCAGTGACTGAAGAAAAGAAAAAAAGCAAAAAGCCCCAAGTCAAGAAACAGACAAAAGCCGTGGCAGCATCAGAAACTATACGACACATCAAAATCAATGACATTTGCCCTCTGTGTCACAAAGGTCACATCATCAAAGGCAACACAGCATATGGTTGCTCAGAATGGAAAAAAGGTTGTACGTTTCGTGCGCCTTTTGAACAATAAAAACAAAGTTTTTGAGTTAGTATATTAATGAAGAATAATATACTGCTTACTTTATCATTATTGCTGCTTTGCGCTTGTGGCCCGGATAAATATATAAAAAAAGGCAATGAGGCCATGCACATTGGAGAATACTATGAGGCTTCTCTCCAATATGCAAAGGCATATGCCAAGATACCTTCTGCCGACAAGGAGAAACGGGGTGAAATAGCTTACAAAATAGGAGAAAGCAACCGCTGCTGCAACTATAGTATAAAAGCCTTGGCTGGCTATCGCAATGCAGCAAGGCTCAAATATACCGACACACTTACATATTACTACCTCGGAGAGATGGAGCGCATAGGTAAAGATTATAAAAATGCCGCGCTACATTATGAGGAATTCCTTAAGACCAATCCTGGCGACAAAGCCGCCATTATCGGCCTGCAAGGATGTGCCGCAGCGCCAGAATGGAAAATGCAGGGTTCAAGCTATACCGTCAGAGAAGACAAGCAATTTAATTCGCGGTACGATGATTTCTGCCCTGTCTTGATGGGAGACAATATCTATTTTTCTTCCACACGCCGTGAAGCCGAAGGTGACGAAATCAGTGCCATTACCGGCATGAAGTATGGCGACATCTTCACTGCCGCCAAAAACGAGAAGGGCAAATGGAAAAAAGCAGAGGCTGTAGCAGGCGGCGTGAATACAAATTATGATGAAGGGGCCTGCTGTTTTTCGCCAAACGGCAGTGTCATGTATTTTACCCGCTGCCGCTGGGATGCCAATTATCCCCGTTTAGCTGAAATTTATAAATCCACACGGTCTGATGCCACGTGGAGTGAAGCCCAACTATGCGTCCTCAGTCATGACACATTGACATCATATGCCCACCCGGCCATTTCACCCGATGGCATATATCTTTATTTCGTATCCAACATGCCTGGTGGTCAAGGCGGACTGGACATTTGGCGTGCCGAAATACTTGGCGACGGTTTCGGACTGTTGGAAAACCTTGGTCCGGAAATTAACACTGCAGGTGACGAGATGTTTCCGACTTTCAGACCCAATGGTGATTTGTATTTTTCCACAAATGGCCGAATCGGCATGGGTGGATTGGATTTATATAAAGCCACTCCAGATACATCATCCACACATAATTGGAAACTGGAACACCTGCCCTATCCGATGAATTCTAACGGAGACGACTTCGGAATGACTTTTGACGGTATTCACAACAGAGGCTATTTCTGCTCCAACAGGACCAACCGCAGAGGATGGGATAAGATATACACATTTGAATGTCCTGAGATTATACAGTCAGTCAAAGGCTGGGTCTATGAACAAGACGGCTACGAACTCCCTAAAGCGATTGTCTATATGGTCGGTGACGATGGTACAAATGAGAAGTTAAGCGTCAAGCTGGACGGCTCTTTTGATGTGGAAGTCAAACCAAATGTAAACTACCTTTTCCTTGCCACGTGCGAGGGATATATGAACTACAACAACATGTTACATGTCGGCACTGTAACAGAGTCGCACGAAGACACGTTGCAATTTCCTTTACCATCAGCACAGATACCCGTCCTCATTCATAATGTTTTTTATGAATTCAACAAAGCCAACTTGACGCCCGAATCAGAGCCGGCGCTGAAGGGATTGGTTAATCTGTTGAAACAAAACCCAGCAATAAGCATCGAACTTAGTGCACATTGTGATTACAGAGGTTCACAAGAATATAACGTCAAGTTGTCTCAACACCGTGCCGACGCTGTAGTGAACTATCTCATTTCACATGGAATCGCTAAAGACAGAGTCGTTCCAAAAGGCTACGGCAAACTCAAGCCGAAAGTCATCACCGGCAAATTTGCAGAACGATATCCTTTCCTCAAAGCAGGCGACGAACTGACAGAGGAGTTTATCAAAAAACTGCCGCAGGGACAACAGGACACTTGCAATGCGCTCAATCGCAGGACAGAATTTACCGTATTGAATACCACTTATGGCTTATTAGATGATCAAGGTAATCTCAACACGAACAATCTCATCAAACAAAACGCTGAGAAAAAAGCAGCCATAAAGGAAGTGCAGGCAGAAAAGCAAAAAACTCTGGACGAGAAAAAGGTCATTGAGGAGAAGAAAGACACTATTGCCCAACCGGCAAAGCCTCAAAAGACACAGGAGGAAATCAAAATTGAGAAAGAAAAAAAGCGTGAGATACTCAAAGCCAAAATGCAACAAATCAGAGAACGCAGGCAGAAATCCCAAACACCGTAGTCTCCGTCAGTCTACTTACGTTCCGACCAAACGACACCAGCAAGTATCAAGATAAGTCCCAGTGCAATGGAGAAATTCATTTGCTCATCCATAAATAATATAGACACAAGGGCCGAGGCAACAGGATTAACATACAGATAGTATGATGATTTCAACACGCCTAACTCCTCCATAACTTTATTCCACCAGATATAGCACATGAACGATGCCACTACTGCCAGAAAAAGCAGATTTGCCCAGACAACAGGACTTCTGAACAGTTCCAATGTATCTTGAAAAGAGAAGAAGCCAAGAAAAGGAACTATCGTCAGCCATCCGTAGAAGAACACTTTCCGCGTGATAAAAAGTATATCGTATTTCTTGCTGAGCGGTTTGACAATAAGACTATATACTGCCCACAACAATGCGGCAATAAAAGCCAAAGAGTCGCCAAGCAGAGACGGCATGACATGAAAATCTCCTTTAAAACAAGGAA
>Ga0256407_10008724_pt1 | contig 14765 bp, 10 predicted proteins | sample RumenRJG_04DNA_FD_193489 | JGI IMG/M metagenome (GOLD analysis project Ga0256407, IMG submission 193489) | Bovine rumen microbial communities from Lethbridge, Alberta, Canada - RJG_04 | ecosystem: Host-associated > Mammals > Digestive system > Stomach > Rumen | place: Canada: Alberta... | reverse complement strand
TGGATACAGAGTTCTGCCTGTTTCTGTAGAAAGCTAAAGGCTCCTGAATGGCGTATGCTTTTTTGCAGTCGCGTAGGATGGAGAGAAACAGCCCCCAGTCTTGACGCTTGCGGATAGCAGGCATATAATATTTCTTGCCTAAAAGTTGGGTGTCATAGATGGCGGTAAGACATCCAATCTTATTATCGCGCTTCAATTGTCCGAAAGTGATGCTCGATGGGGCAATGACAATGCCCTCCTCCGTATTATTGTCATCGCATATAATATAGGAAGCGTAGCAGAGTGTAGATTTCTTCTGCTCCATGAATGCTATCTGACGTTCCAGTTTTTCGGGAAACCATCTGTCATCGCTGTCGCAGAAGGCGATGTAGCGTCCTTTTGCCCGCTCTATCGATTTGTTGCGTGCATAGCCGGGGCCGTGGTTGCTGTCAAGGAATACCACATTGACCCTTTCGTCCTTCTCGCTATATGAGCGAAGGATGTCAAGAGTAGCCGTGTCATCTGAGTGGTCATCTGTAATGAGCAGTTCCAGATGTCTATATGTTTGACTCAATATGCTATCTATACTTTCTGCAATATGCTTTGCCGAGTTATAAGATGGCATAATGACTGATACGAGATCGTTAGTCATTCCTTTTTTCGCAATTTGGCTGCAAAGGTAATAAAATTTATGCGTAAATCTGCGGAATCTGCCATTTTTTTTGAGATTCCGCAGATTTACGCATAAATTGACCAGATTTTTGCATAAATTGAGGCTAACTTGTCATCTATAAATGGTAAAACGCATTCAAAAATTTGGTTGTTTCGCCAAATATAACTACTTTTGCAGCACAAAAAGATTGTTTATTAATATTATGAAACCATTTTACCCATCTCTTGCTGGCCATATCACCCATACTGTTGTTGAGGTTGACGGCATCTATTATGACTTAAACACGAAACTGCAACAACGACTTTGATGATTAAATAAAAGAATAATTGAATTTTATAGTTTACTTTTTAGCCTATATCCATTTGATAATAGGCAAAGCTATCTATGTTCAATTCGTTTTTTTGTAAGTCAATCAATATTACATATTCATCCTAAATTTATGTAGGATGTAGTAAAATAACATTAATCATAAATAACAAAACAAATGAAAAAACTTTTATTGTCCTTAATGATGTTTGCATGTTTTCAAATATCATTTAACACGTCTTTTGTAAAAGCGTCTGTGCCTAACACATTAGGACTACCAGATGATTACATACTATTAGAAGAGTTTTATGTAAAAAATGTGTGTTGGTGTGGTACGAAACTTGACAATGTTTATTATATAACTACTTCTGACGATTTACCATTAAAGGTATATACCTATCTTGAAGAAAGAAAGATTAATCTAATTCTGATTAATGAAAACCAGAAAAGTGTTCGATTCAATTTAGTCTGCAATGGGTTCGTGCATCCCTACGATGATCCCGTTGGCAAAGAAAAGGTTGACTCAGAATACACATATTCGAAGACACTGGCACAAGGAGAATCTGAAAAATTCACGATTGGCCACAGAAGTATGATTCCCATTATTGGGCATGGAGGAGTACCTGGAAATATAGATTTGGGGAATGGTCTTAAAATGGAAAAGGCCTACTTGGATATGTTGTATGCTGGATTTGATGTCAGTATATGTGATGCAGGCAAAAACACATCTAAGAATATGCTGAAACGCGCAATGAAGAAAGGTATGAAACTTGTAATAGGTGGTGGTAAAACTGTTAGTTATAGTGCCTTGGTGGATAGTGTACGAGATTTAAAATCGTCTATTTATGCTTATTATGTAGGTGATGAGCCTTTCTTGCAATATAATTCCCAATATCCTAATCATACCACTATTGATAGTTTAGCCCCAATAGCAGATTCCATTCGTCAAATAGATTCAAAAGCCAATATTCGTGTCTGTCTGAATCCTATATATGGTCCGGAAACGATAAAAGAAGACAAAACTTATGATAATCAAATGTATTCTGATTATATTGACTCCTGTGTCTTAAAATTAGGATTGAAAACGATCGCATTTGACAACTATTCCATCATCTGGTATCAGGGAGATGAAGTTCTCAGACGTCAATGGTTTGATAATTTAGAAATAATTCGAAGTAAGAGTATCAAGTATGGCATACCGTTTTGCGGATATGTTCTATCTGCGCAGCATCTTGACTACTTAATGCCAACACTGGGGAAAATGCGGCTACAGATGTATGCTAACTTGGCCTACGGTGCTAAATCTATTGCGTATTACACCTATTGGCACAGATGGCTGTCAGGGGAAGGAGCATACGTTGCGCCAATTGATTCATTTGGTCAACGAAGAGCGGAACTATACGACGCCGTGAACCGTGTCAATGAAGAAATGGCACGCATCAGCCCATTGTTTGCAGAAGGCACCGTCAAACGTGTTTTCCATATGAAAGGAAAATCTGCTAAACCAACTGATGAACTTGCACCATCAAACACATTGGTCAAAGAATTAGACCAAAACCATCTTCCTGACAATATAAGTTCATTAAGTATTGAAGACGATAAGAATGCGGGCGCAATAGCTTCGATCATCACAAAAGGAGATTCATCTTTCCTTGCAATTGTTAATAAGGATTTTAGAAATCCTATAAAGCTCCACATCACAGGTAATAAATACTTATATCATGTTTCTAAGCTTAATCTAAAAAATGAAGCAATAACTACTGGCGACTATACTATTGATGCAGGAGACATTCTTATATTCAACTTGACACAAAGACGAAGCAAGATTCCTATTGTTGCATATTGGGGCGTGCCAGAGGATAAAGCAAGTGTAGAAGCTTACGACGAACTTTATAATGCAGGTTTTGACATTAGCTTGAGACCAATTAATAAAGAAAAAAAAGCAGAAAGAATACTACAATTTGCAGACTCTGCAAATGTCAAGGTTCTCCTTGGAAAAACGGGTTATAATTATGACGATTCATATTTAGTTCGTAACACGAAAGATTTCAAATCATTATCTGGCTATATAATAAGAGACGAACCAGATTCTGCCCAAATGACTAATGTTAAGAATAGAATTAATAATATCCATAAGATCAAAGGTGACGCATTTTGCTATATAAAGGCGAAACCTGCATTTTATTATGGACATTATCAAGACAACAATGGTGTCGGTTTCTTAAGATATATAGATTCAATATGCAGTTTGGATATAAAGGCAATAACATATAGATATAAGGTCTTTAGACCTGAAAACAATGGCGAATTAGATAATAATTGGTACAAATATTTGGAAGTAATAAGCATGAAAAGCATGGATAACAATAAAGATTTTTGGGGAAGTATTCAATGTACAAAACTTAGTGGAACCATCGAACCGTCTTTAGAGAAATTAAGACTTCAAGCAAATGTTAATCTTGCTTATGGAGCAAAAGCTTTAGAATATCTATACTATTGGAATCCTGAGAATGATTTCCAAGATTATTCACACTCCCCAATAAATTGCGATGGAACAAGGAACGATGTTATATACAATTGGGTAAATCAACTTAACGAAGAAATTGCCGAAGTTAGTTCATTATTTGCGAATGGACACATTGAGGATATATACCATTTAGGTGATTCCAGCCTTGATGGAACTAAAAATTATAAGGATTACATAGACGCATTAAAGTTACATATATCGCCTCAAAACGCTTCTGAAAGTAAAGGGGCCGTCATTTCATTCTTAAAAAATGGTGATAAATCATATATGGTTATAGTTAATAAGGATTTTAGCAAGAAGCAAACATTTCTTATTAGATCAGACTATGTCAAATCTGATGAAGACAATCTTCAATTACCCAAGCTATTAAGAAAAAGCATAAAATTGTCTCATATTAAAGAATGTGAGTTAGATGAAGGTGGAATCAAAGTCTACGAACTAACAACAAATTTGAGCTGTTTGAAGAAGAATAACAATCCAAAGGTCAATGCAGAATTAAAATCTCAACAAAAAACAAGCGTAAATAATATTCAAGATACTCACACCCCTCTATCTGTACAAATATACACCACATCGGGAGCTAATGTATATTCGGGACCAATTTCTGATGAATTTATCGATAATAACAATTTTGACATAGACCTGCCAGTATCTTTACGTCGTGGAAAGTGTTATATTATAAAGATTAATCGAGCAAACAACTCGTATGTGAAAAAGATTTCTTTATAGAAGGATAAAATGTATTTTGGCCAAAAATAAAAAAAATGGCCAAAATACATTGTAAGGAAAATAATAATTTACATTGATGTTGATTATTCTAAATTATTAACAGTTTGACATACTTCTTTATGAAGAAGAATTTGTACTTTTGCATTGCAAAATGCCAAGGTTCGGAATGACAGTTATTATTATATTGAATTGGAATGGAGCAGGTGACACTATAGATTGCTTGCGGTCTTTGTTCAAGGCTGAGGGCGATTTTTTTGTAGTTATTGCTGATAATGGTTCTTCAGATTATTCAATAGAAGAGATAGTTGATTACCTACATCATAATGGTGTGCACTATTCTGTATTGCAGTATGGTGAGAAATTGGCCACGAAACCTCAACGAGGTGATGTTATCCTATATTCGTTGAATGAGAACTTAGGATTTGCACGGGGCAATAATGAAGTTCTTAGGTTGCTGTTTCATATTGGAACTTTTGATTATTATTTGCTGTTAAATAACGATACGGTTGTAGATGCAACATTCCTTTCTCGGTTGAGTGATTTCGCAAGAATTCATCCAGAGGCAGATGCGATGACTCCTTTGATTTGTTATTATTCTGACCCACAAAAGATATGGAATGCAGGAGGCCGGCAGTTTTGGGGATTCCGTAAATATTTCTTTGCCAAAAGAGATAAAAGCCAATTACAATTGTCAGGGTATAAGAAAGTGACCTTTCTCACAGGATGTGCATTGTTCTTTACTCCATCAATTCTTATGCCAGATGGGAGTTTGTTGACAGAACGCTTCTTTTTTGGAGAAGAAGATTTTGAATTATGTCTTCGTATGAATGCTGCAAAAAAAAATATGGCGTGTGTATTTGATTCTGTGATATATCATAAGGTGAGTATGTCAGTGACCAAAATGCCATCTATAGGTCGAATATATATATACTATTTGAATCGCTTTATTGATATGCGTCTCCACATTTCAAAAGTGAAGTATGCCTGTTGGTCACGATTGTATTCTGTCTATGTAATAGTGTTGTTGAGGAAGAAAGGAATCACATCATGGAGAGAGTCAGAACATTTTGTGAAATTGATTCTAAGACAAAGTGTATTGAAAGACAGTGTCACTGCAACCGATTTCCTTAAAGCTCAGCAGTGTTCTTCGGTTGCAGAATTAAAGAAGATGCAGTTCTTATGATTTCTATGGCATTTTCATGACGCATAGAGAACGCTTTCCTGTAAAGGCAGTGTCAAAACAGATATACTTTCCTGATGGTGAGATGCGAGGATGCAAATCACAGGCAATATGCTGATGAAAGTCTTTTGTTTGAAAGGCTTTTGGTGAATAAACATAGACAATGCGTTTTCGTTCTTGCTTCTTTTTATCCACAAGGAATAATGATGCCATTCTTCTTCTGTCCGGATAGGTGTCGGTAGCGAATACTTCATTAGTTAGCATGGTCTGGTGACCATCATCGTTCATGATTCCAGGAAGAATACGCACGTAATTGTTATCTGGAATCTGAAAGCATACATGACCATTACCTTCTTCCACTGTGCAATAAGCGATGATTTGATTCTTGCTGTTCCAGATATAATGTGATACCATATCGTTTGTTGGTAATGCTGTCCATTGCCCTGTTGTACGGTCGTAAACAATCAGCCTTGAATGGCGTTTGCGATAGTCGTCACCAATCCATCTGTGAAGAAAAGATATGTAACGACCATCGAGTGAGGACTCGCTGTGTGTAACGTAGTGCTTATACTGATTAGTATTTTGTTCCTTTGGTAGTGAGTTGGCAAGTTCTTTCAGTGATAACAGCAGCTGACATTCTTGTGTTTGAAGATTAACAAGGAATAGTCCTGTCTCCTCAGGACTGTTCTCATTGATATAACTGTTACCCGTGCAATGCTCGTAGCCATAGCCGGGCATCAAAATGTTCAGCCTTTCATAATTAAAAGATGTTGCAAAGGTACCATCAGATGATACCGTATCAATGGGAAATGGAATAGTACATTCTTCTTTTCCGTCAAGGTTGACTATTTTTGACACGGCTATGCCATCGATAGCAGTGTTGAATATAATACGGTTATTGTTACCACACCATTGCAGGCGGCATCCTTTGTGGTAGTTCCATGCAGAAGATTGGCCTAAGGGATGGAAATTTGTCATCAGCCCATTCCCATCTAAGTCAAAATATCCCACTTCCAGTGTTTCCCCATTGTATGGCATTCTAATAGGAATGGTAGTGTGATTAGCAAGAATCTTTGTATCGTCATTAGAGAATGGGGAACAATCATGAAAGCCAAAGAAGAATCCTTCTTTGTAGCAATAGTTTTGTGAGAACTGGTTCTGAGGGTGGGGCAGAAGGTCAAAGGCCGTCTGATAGACATTCCTAATGAAAAACTTCAGAGCAGGGCTTGATTTGACGCAATCGTAGACTAACCTTTCTATTTTGTTCATGATCTTTGAATTCTTAGATTGTAATGGTTCAACAGATTATCCAACTGAACATTATTCTGTCCCTCACCGAAGTTCGTGTCGTGCAAGCGGTCTTTGCTGATAACTTGCCGGATAAGGTCTGTTTGTATATACCGCACATCGGAATTGGTAACCATCGTTTTCTTTAATCCTAAGCGTAAGCTGTGGACATAGAACCATAAATCGTCTGCTTGCGGACACAACTGTAGGAACACAGACTCGTTTTCTACTTCCTTGTCGAATGCATCTTTTGGATAGAAAATACCACCATAGCCGATAGGGAGAACTGTGTGGGGATTATACTGGAAATTGTTTTGTATGTTGTTGTATTGAGGCCATTGCTTGTAGGGCAATAGAGTGTCTCCGTTGCCTGTAAACTGTGGAATGGCAATGGCATGGGCAATGATGTCCTTTGGATGCGAAAGATGATGTTCGTACAATTCCTTGATAAGTGTTGAGGTATAGTAAATGTCATCATCTACAATGATATGATGATAATCAGGGAAGACTTCAAGTGTGGGAATCAGTTTCTTGTATGAACGGATATCCTTTGGATATTTGTGAAACTCAACGCCGTATTTTTCCAGTAACTTCCTGCTTTTGGGTAGTAGGTTGTCGGCATATTCGCCTTCATACACCCAGACAATGATTCGCTCGGGTCTAAGACTCTGTTTAAGTATGGAGTAAAGCGTGTATTCTACGCTATGGCGCAGACGGTGTCCATAGCTGGTGAGTGTCACCATGACAGAAGGCTCCACTTCGCCTGATATGTCGATGGAATGGCGTACGTAGAGATCGTACTTCACTTGTATCTTGACTAGGTTGCCTAGAATGGCATCGCCTAACAATTGTATTTTCTTTTTTAGATTGGCCATAATCCATTTGTTTTTAATATCTACCCGATTTTATTCGTTGTTGATATTTTATTTTATACAATATATATTTAAAAACGGAGCCATACCCTAATAGATTAAGCATAGATAGCTGTGCTTTGTTACGAATATACCGCGATCGTATGTGAGTGATTCTATAGTAAAGCCCCATTTTAGATGTGTTCTCGCCAGCCCCCATACAGTTGCCACCATGTTGTCGATAATAATTGAGTGGCTTTTCAATATAATGCAAAATGCCATTCTTTTTTAATGTACAAATACAAACCCAACAGTCGTGCATAAAGACTTTTGGCCCTGCTGGTGCGCAACATTCTTTTGCTTGATGGTTAAAAAGCATTGTACAGCCTGAGACGGCAGCAGTTGCGGCACAATCATTAAAACTTCTAATATACTGTGGGTATATTTTTGAGTATTTCCAGTACGAGTTGTGTATTATTGAAAGATTTTCGTCAACCACAAACATATCAGTGAATATGATAATAGGGCATTGGATATGTCGTTGGCGAATTGTTTCCATTGCTTGCATCGATAACTCAATCTTATCTGGTAACCAAACATCGTCTTGATCGCAGAACATATAGTAAGGGGCTTCGACCCTTTCTAACAGGCTAAGAAAGTTCATGCAAGCTCCTCCTTGCGTCTCATATTCTAACAGAGTAATCTTATCTGGATACGAGGTTATATAATCTTTGATAATACTTACTGTATTGTCTTTTGACCCATCGTCATGTATATAAAGATGCCATACCTGGTAGGTTTGCTGTAGTAGGGAATCGATTTGCTCTGCAAGAAACTTCTCTCCATTATAGGTTGCCATCAGAATGGCTATTTCTTTATCTTTATCGTTCATACTTTTACTTTGTTTTGTTTATCACAGAATGATATTTCCAAGAATTGGCAATGAGTCCAGGTGTGTTGACTATGCACATGACCCAGACTAAACCAGTCACAGATTCATATGTTTTGCATACATACCATGCAAGTGGAAGGAAAGATGCTGTGGCTATTGTTGTAAAGATGAGCTGAATTCTTAAAACGCCAAGACCATTCAAAATATATGAGTAGCGTTGGCTTAGAATAAGAATAAGCATATATACAGCAACGCAAACTGACAAATCTTTTGAAATTATGATATCCGTTCCGACCCATATCCGATACACAAAATCGGAAAGAAAAACCATTACGACCAATGCTATGATAGCACCAACCATCAAGAGATTCAGTTTTCTGTCAGATTTACGCAGCCAATCAATGTCGTTGCGGGCAAAAGCATCTGTTGTGGCATTCCAGAAAGGCATGCAAATAGTGCTAAACACAACAAATGTAAGGTGGAAATAACGATATGCGACTTGATATGGCGTTACTTCTGCAGGAGAAAACAATTTGCTTATAATTATATTAGTCGTCATAAACAGAATGACTCCGCATATTTGAAGAACAAAGAATTGCATACCTGTAGAGCAGAGACTATAGGCCATTCTCGTATTGATATATTTGATGCCAGGGCAGTATTGGGGATACCTCTTTTTATATGTATAGGGTATGCAAGCGGCCCATATGAGAAGTGGGGCCATTGTGTTGATTGTCACTACGCAAAGAAGGGAACGAATACCAATGATATAGGCCGCAAAAGTGAGTATCATTGCCAATGTCTGTCCTAGGCATACAATCAGATTGTTAACTGCAGGAAGTTGCAAGCCCATATAGAAATTGCCCACCGATTTCAATATAAAAGTAGCAGATGCGAAAGAAACAGCAACAGCCAGAATCGTATTTAGGTTTGGCACCATATCTTTGTTGACACCAATGGCTGCATACATGTCGAATCCCCAGATGATGCCATAGAGTATCAGTACGATAGGTATCACGATAATCAGAAGCATGAAATAGGTGGACGAAACGGCCTGTCTGACTTTCTCATGCTCTCCTTTGGCAATGTAGTTGGCAACAGCATTTCGAAGACCGTTTCCAAGTCCAATATCCATTAGATCGAGCCATATCAACACACTACTGATGGTGAGCCAGACACCATTACAGTATACCCCAAGCATTTTCAGAGTCAAAGGAACCATTAAAAGTACAATGACAGCCGACCATCCTTTAATGATAAAGGATGCGATCACATTCTTGATCAGAAGAGCCGACCTTTTATTGGTTGTGTTGTTTAATGCTTGAAAATCCATATTCATTTCATATGGTTAGTATACCAGCCTAGAGTATAGATAAAGATATTGGCCATACATTGTATGAAAATGACGACACTGATGAGAATTTTTCCGTAGTTCAATGGTCGGAAAATATAGATAGTTGCAGTCCATAGGAAAATGGACACAATGGCAAAGTACTCGTACAGTCGGCTAGCCAGCACACCGCTAAGTGTATTCAAGGTAAGCATACAGAAGAACGCAAAAGCCAAAGTCTTGAGCATAATGGGCATATACTTATAGTTTCTCGCTAGCGTATTGTAGTATATCAGACAGCCGTAATAGAGTACTACGTTGAGCAGGAAAACGGGATGTTTGTAAAAAACAAATGTCATGTCATCTTCTTTACCCTTGTCTTTCATTTCTCTGTATGCAGCGAGACGGTCTCCGCCCAATTCATCGGGAATGAAGTAAGAGTAGTCGAAACCGAAGAAGTAGAACATCAGGCAGAGTGGGACCAAAGAGGCTAAGACAATGCGTTGCCATGCATTTAATTCCTTGTTGCTGAAAAAAAGAATGACGATTCCTGCAAAAGCGGAGTAGTGAAATAGCATTCCAATGAGTATGAAGAATAACGCTTTCCACCATTTCTTCTGTGCCCGGAAGTACAGGGCAAACAGAAAAAGAGCTGATGCCACGGCACATCTTATTTGCATCAGGTCGTGCAGTTGATAGAAATATGAAATGTAGATGGCCAGTGTAAGAATGGGCAGTGGTGAGAGCTTGAGAATAGCAGTCAGTCTGAGAGGAATCGACATTGCTGCGTAGGCGAAAAAGAAGGCATTAATCCCAAATCCGAGTGAATTTAAGTAGTACGAAAGGTAAACCATTGAAGGCTCACGAATGTCATCGTCTAATGAATTAACGCTATAATATAAGATTTCGTAGTTGTCAGAATCTGGGGTGTCATAAACGCCCCTCGAACCGGCTACGATAATCATTACCATGCCAATCAGACTTACAACTATAAATACATCACTCCTTCTGATGTCTTCTTCTATAAGAGAAAAAGCCATACAGATGAGAAGAATTGATAATATAGCAATGACCATTAGATAGTGTCAGTCAATATCCCCTCTGGTTCTTATTTTTTGATAGTCACGTAGAGCGAAGTCAGGATAGTGGCAAAAACAAGCATTCCCACCACGAAAAGCATACGTTTCGGGCCTGTCGGCTTGATAGGCACTGTTGCGCCTTTTATCATGGTAAAAGCGGGCGTGCGTTCTTGTACTTTTGCCTGAGCGGCTAGATATTGGGCCGTCATGGTTGTATAGCTGTTGTACCTTAACTGCATCTCGTTCTCTAAGTCATTCTGCTTCGTACGATAGCTTTCCAGAATGAGACCGTTGTTAGTGTCTGAATAGTTGGCATAAGCACGGCGAGCTTCCTCATATCTCGACTTTGCCTCTTCCACGAGGTGTTGGTAGTGCTCCTGGTCAATGCAAGCTTTTTTGGTACGATAGTCAGTGATAAAAGCCTGTAGGTGGGTACGAACACTGTCTGCTAGAGTCTTACATATCAGTGCGTCCTGTGCTTTAGTACTTATAGTGATGATGCCGGTCTTCTTGTCAACTCTTAATGATATATTATTCCTGACGGCTTCAAGTATTTTGTCTTCTTTCTTAGTGAGAAGGTAAGGACTATTCTCGAATCCTTTTACTTGTCTTACTTCATCTTCTTCCTCGCCCTGTGGCAAAAATCCTTTGATCCAATCCATGACATCGCCCCACCAAGGTTTCTTTTGAAGTTCTTTCAGGTAGTATTTGTAGCTACACTTGATCTCTCCATCTAAACTTTCCACCTGAATCTTTAACATATCTGCTACGAATTTATTGTCGTCCATCAGTTCAGGGTAAAGCAGTGGGGTGATGGCATCGCTGGTTGACATATCGTTCAAGTTGAATCCTAATGATGATGCAATATCGCCCAATGTTCCACCAGACATGGGATTGTCTATTTCCGGTGCCAGTTTTATGTCTGTGCTAAAGGTACGTGGTATACATATTATATATAGGCTCGACACAATGAAAACCACTGGTAGTACTTTGGCAAACAGTTTCTTCTGTTTCCATAGCATTTGCAGTATTTGTTTTAGGTCTATACTTCCTGTGTTTTTAATATCTTTATTCTCTTCCATAATTCAAAAAGCATCACTTACTCAATATGTTTGCAAGGGTAGCCACCATAGTAGCTATAGAGGCGACACCCGTTCCCAATGTTACGGTCTCGGCAGTCGTCATGCGGCTGATGGACTTCTGTGGTACCACAATCTCACAACCAGGACGCACCTTTGTACCGCTCTTGATTTTTGCCACGTCACCATTCATATAGATAATGTAAGCTTTCTTTTTCTTGGCATTGGTGCCGTAGCCGCCGGCCTGGTCGATATAGTATTTCGCTTTTTTGCCAGCAACGAAGCCCACGGTATTGGGGTACATCACTTCGCCACTGATCTTTACGGTACTGGTTATGCCGGGTACTACCAGACGGTCGCCCTCACGAAGTACGATGTCTTCGTCGGAGCCTGGGTTCTGCAGCGCCTTGTCCAGCTCTATGCCTACGTAATAGGTTTCAGGAATACGTAGTTTTTCCTGTGTTGCTGATGATGCCGCTCTGATCTCGCTGACGGAACGTCCACTCTTCAGGGCCTGCTCCATCATTGTGGCTTCCTGTTGCTGCTTCTGCATCTTCACGGATTCCTCGTAGCGTATGCGCTCGGCTTCGTTCATCTTGCGTTCCAAACGGGCACCAGCCACATAGGCAATGCTCGTTACGCCACCGGCTTTTTTGATCAGATCGCTCAGACGTTCGTTCTGCTTGGTCAGCGTATAGTCGCCCGTAAACTGCACTTCGCCTTCTACCGTTACGTTCTGCTGCTCCTTATAGCCAGGGCTTTTACGTACGAACACCTCGTCGAAGGGCTGTAGGTGGAAACCCGGTTCTCCGTCAATCACAAAACCATCCTTCAGGGAAAAGCTGAACGAATGACCCAGGATAGAGTCAGCCTCGGTGGCCTTCGGGTTAATGATTCGTCGCGACACGAAGACGTTGACCATAGCGGCCGTCTCTTTCAAACCGCCAGCCTGGAGTACGAAGTCCTCAAGTGTTTCGTTGTCGGCATAGCGGTAAACACCTGGATACTGTACCTCACCGTGAATAGTGATGGTGCGGTCTTCCTGTACATCCTGTCGCGTGGGAATAAACAGTACGTCTTCGTTCTGTAGCGTGATGTCGGCCGCAGTACCCTCCATGATGCCAGCCAGGTCTACTGGGATTACTTCCAGTGTGCGGTCTTTCTTCATACGGTGCATCACAGCGTGTGCAGTAAATGCTTCTTCTGTCACACCTTCGCAATACTCCATTAGCGTCTTCACACTGCTCACCTGTTCGCCCAGCTGGTACATACCGGGACGGAACACGGCTCCTTTTACCTCTACCATGTTCTGGTAGCGGTTCAGTACAGAATCTACCAATACGGAGTCGCCGTCAGCCATGCGGAACGATCCCATGTCGAATTCGTTGACGTTGAAGACTGACATCTGTGTACCCTGTTTGCGAATCACACGCAGTGATTTCCGGTAAGCATTGCTGGCGAAATCACCGGAATAGGCAATGAGTGACTTCATGCTCTCGTCGCGCTTCATCTCGTAGTACATGGGGCGCTTCACCTTACCCGAAATGTTCACCATACAGTCGTAAGTACCCACTGTGATGACATCGTTGTCGGCCAGGCGTACGTTGCCTTTCAGATTGCCGTTCAGGATATAGTCGTAGACATCGACGGTGGTCACCAATCGGTTGTTGCGATACACCTTAATATTACGTAGGGTACCGATTTCGTTGGGACCGCCTGCCATATAGAGCGCATGAAACACGGTGGCGAAGGCCGAGAGCGTAAACGATCCAGGAGTTCTTACCTCACCCATCACATTGACCGTAATGGTGCGCGTCTGACCGACGGTAAGCATAATCTGCGAACTGCTGTAGCGGCTGCCCATCTGCTGGCGTACCTTTTGCTGGGCCTGATCTGCAGTCAGTCCGGCAATATGGATAGGGCCGAAATCCTCTATAACCAAATATCCGTCGGGAGTAACAGTAGTGTTGATGCTTTTTTGCGAGGCACCATAGATGTCAATGTTTACGGCATCACCAGGACCGAGCACGTAGTTCTGCGGTGTGGCAATGTTCATGGCTGGCTCAAAGGTCAGCTCTTCGTTCTGGAACAGGTCGTGTCCGAAGATTTTCTTTCTGGATTTCTTCTCGTACTCGTCTTTTGCTTTCAGATAGTCTCTGATGACTTGCTGGTCATACAGGTCGAAAGTGTCGGGCATAAAGATGTCCAATTCGTTTTTCAGTACAGTAGCCTTTTCGTCGTTAGTCTGTGCTTCTTCCTCTTCCAGTGCTATGCGGCGCGGATTCCTGTCCTTTAGCTTTTGGCTCGATGCGTTGTCATCTTTCTTGGCGTTGCCGTTGTTTCTGCGCATTCGCCCGTCGTTCTCTTCAAACTCTTTGCCGGTAGCCCCTAAACCCTGATTCTTCTTCAGTCGCTCAACCTTCTGCTGCACGCGTCTGATCTGCTCAGTAGTGACACCTTTCTGAACCAGTTTCACAGCGATATCTTGCTGCGTAGAACCGGCTTTTTGCTCTTTCATCACAAACTTAATAACCTGCTCGTCGGTCATTGACGACTGGGCCGACAAATTTGCACAAGTCAGTAGCAGTATTCCCAATAGGAATATGTATTTTTTCATGCGTTTTATAATATTTTTAGCGTATTAATACAATATTTTAAACTGCCTAACGGCAAAATTATTGCAAAGGTATGAAAAAAATATTGTTTTCCGTTGTTAATTTGCTTTTTTTTTATACCTTTGCATCGCAGTACCACTTTTCTGTATGTTTAAAAGACGGTTGCTACTTATGGGGTTGACTGGATTTGACGGCAAGTCGAGATGGTACGTAAGCACGCGGAGCTGGGCTATGGGAG
>Ga0256407_10008723_pt1 | contig 14766 bp, 8 predicted proteins | sample RumenRJG_04DNA_FD_193489 | JGI IMG/M metagenome (GOLD analysis project Ga0256407, IMG submission 193489) | Bovine rumen microbial communities from Lethbridge, Alberta, Canada - RJG_04 | ecosystem: Host-associated > Mammals > Digestive system > Stomach > Rumen | place: Canada: Alberta | collected... | reverse complement strand
AAGCACTCGGCGACAAATATTTAGCCGCCATTATTGAAGAAACCGAAAACGCAGGTCTCGAACTTTTGAAAGTGCGCGAAGTGCCCGTTAATTCCGACATTCTCGGCGAGGAGGCTCGCGCTGCCGAACCGCGTATCGTTCAAATCTTTATCACAGGTGCCGACGATGTTGCTCGTTTCGAAACCCAACTCTACCTCCTGCGCAAACGCATCGAGGCCAAAATCCAAGACAAGGATTTCTATATTGTCTCGCTTTCAAATAGAACAATCATATACAAAGGTATGCTGTCGTCGATGCAGTTGAGACAGTATTACAACGACCTTTCAAACCCGAACTTCACAAGTGGTCTTGCCCTTGTACACTCACGTTTCAGCACCAACACATTCCCCACTTGGCCGTTGGCACAGCCTTTCCGTATGCTTGCCCACAACGGCGAAATCAACACCATCCGTGGCAACCGCAAATGGATGGAGGCTCGTGAAAGCGTTCTCCGCTCCGAGGCTTTGGGCGGATTAGAAAACTTCTCGCCTATTATTCAGGCAGATATGAGCGACAGCGCGGCGTTCGACAATGTGCTCGAATTTTTTGTCCGCTCGGGAATGAGCCTGCCCCACGCTATGGCTATGATGGTGCCCGAATCGTTTAACGAAAAGAATCCTATAAGCGCCAAAATCAAGGCGTTCTACGAATATCACTCCATATTGATGGAGCCTTGGGACGGTCCTGCCGCCCTCATCTTTACCGACGGTCGCTATGCAGGTGGAATGTTAGACAGAAATGGTCTTCGTCCTGCCCGTTACGCCATCACCACCGACGGAAAACTTATCCTTTCGTCTGAGGTTGGCTGTCTGCACATCGATGCCGACAAAATCAAGGTTAACGGACGTCTCAAACCCGGCAAGATGGTGCTTATCGACACCGAAACTGGCATCATACATTCCAACGACGAAATCAAACAGCAACTTGCCGATGAGTGCGACTATTCGGAATGGCTGCAAGAAAACCGTATCGAACTTGACAAACTGCACTCAGGTCGTCACGCTGCCAACACGGTAGACAATTTTAAACAGAAACTCCGCTGCTTCGACTTCACCCGCGAGGACATCGAACGTACCATCACTCCTATGTGTGCCAACGCGCAAGAGCCGCTCGCTTCTATGGGCAACGACACTCAGTTGGCTGTGCTGTCCGACCGTCCGCAACTGTTGTTCAACTATTTCCGTCAACAATTTGCACAGGTTACCAACCCGCCTATCGACCCCATCCGCGAGGAACTTGTGATGTCGCTCACCGAATATATCGGCGCGGTTAGCGCAAGCATCCTCAACCCCGACCCGAGCAACTGCAAAATGGTTCGTCTGCCGCAGCCCGTGCTCACCAACACCGAACTCGACACCCTCTGCAATATCCGTTACAAGGGTTTCAACACCGAAAAACTTCCCATCCTTTTTGAAAAATCAAAAGGTGCTCAGGGTATGAAAGAGGCTATCGACGCTCTCTGCAAAAACGCCGAAGAATCTGTAAATAAGGGCATTAACTATATAATCCTTACCGACCGTGGCATCGACAAAGACCACGCCGCAATTCCGTCGCTCTTGGCTGTAAGCGCAATCCATCATTACCTTGTAAGCATCAAAAAACGTGTTCAAACAGCGTTGATTGTAGAATCTGGCGAAATCCGCGAGGTAATGCACGCTGCACTTTTGCTCGGTTTTGGCGCGTCGGCAATTAACCCCTATATGGCTTTTGCCGTTATCGACGACCTTGTTAAAAACGACGAACTCCAACTCGACTACGCCACCGCCGAACACAACTACATCAAGGCTATCGACAAAGGTCTTTTGAAGATAATGAGCAAGATGGGTATCAGCACAATACGCTCGTTCCGTGGTGCCAAGATTTTTGAATCTATCGGTCTTGGAGGAGAATTTTTGCAGACCTATTTTGGCACAAAGAAATGCAACGTGGGCGGCATAGGCATCCAAAACATCACCAACGATGCCATCCGTATGCACAACCAAGGCTTTGAAGAGGAGGTTGACGGCGAAAAACTTCTTCCCTACGTGGGACAGTTCTCGTTCCGCAAGGATGGAATACGTCACGCTTGGACTCCCGAAGCCATTGCCGCTCTGCAACTTGCCACACGTCTTGGTAGTTACAAAAAGTTCAAAGAATTTACTTCTATTATTGATAACAAGCCCGAACCAATTTTCTTGCGCGACTACTTCAAATTTAAATCCAACCCGATTTCGATCGACGAGGTAGAACCCGCAGAAAACATTGTTAAACGCTTTATCGGCGCGGCTATGTCGTTTGGAGCAATAAGCAAAGAGGCTCACGAGGCTATCGCTCTTGCACTCAACAAATTACACAGCCGTAGCAACACAGGCGAAGGCGGCGAAGACAACGCCCGTTTCTACGAAAAGAAAGACGGAGTTTCGCTCAGCAGCGCCATCAAGCAGGTGGCAAGCGGACGTTTTGGAGTAACAGCCGAATACCTTGTAAACGCCTCTGAAATTCAAATAAAAGTGGCTCAGGGCGCAAAACCCGGCGAGGGTGGACAGTTGCCCGGCTTCAAGGTTAACGAGGTGATTGCCAAAACCCGCAACTCTATTCCGGGAATCTCGCTTATCTCTCCCCCGCCTCACCACGATATTTACTCTATCGAAGACCTTGCACAGTTGATTTACGACCTCCGCAACGTTAACCCAAGCGCAAAAATCAGCGTTAAACTCGTGGCAGAAACTGGCGTTGGAACAATTGCCGCAGGTGTGGCAAAAGCCAAAGCCGATTTGATTGTAATTTCTGGTGCAGAAGGCGGAACAGGTGCATCTCCCGCATCATCAATACGTTACGCAGGTATTTCGCCCGAAATTGGACTTGCCGAAACTCAGCAGACTTTGGTTTTAAACAACCTTCGTTCGCAGGTGGAGGTTCAGGTAGACGGACAGTTAAAAACAGGTCGCGACGTGGTGGCAATGGCACTTCTCGGCGCAGGCGAATTTGGCTTTGGTACGGCTCAGTTGATTGTACTTGGCTGTGTATTAATGCGTAAATGTCATACCAACGCTTGTCCCGTGGGCGTGGCAACACAAGACCCCAAACTCCGCGAACGTTTCCTTGGTCGCAGCGAATATCTCGTAAACTACTATATGTTTCTTGCCCAAGAGGTTAGAGAGTATTTGGCTCAGATGGGATTCCGCAAATTCAGCGACATCATCAGCCGCACCGACCTCATCGAAATTGATCAGACCAAGTTTACCGACAAGACCCGCACTCTCGACTTTGCCAAGATGCTCACACGCATCAACAACGGCGCAGATGTGTTTAAAACTCAGGACAACTGCCACACTCTGCCCGAGGTGCTCGACAACAAGATTATCACAGGCACAGCCGAGGCAATGGACACAAAACGTCCCGTAAGTCTATATTACAACATCATCAACACCGACCGTGCAGTGGGCGCAATGCTCTCAGGCTCAATAGCCAAGAAATACGGTTGCAACGGACTTCCCGACGGCACTATCAACATCCAATTCCGTGGTTCGGCAGGTCAGAGTTTCGGAGCGTTCCTTGCCAAAGGTGTCAACTTCAAACTCGAAGGCGAGGCCAACGACTATGTGGGCAAGGGTCTTTCGGGCGGCTCAATAAGCATTTACCCGGCTCACAACGCTATATTTGCCCCTGAGGAAAACATAATTGCCGGCAACACAATACTTTACGGCGCAACATCAGGCGAAATTTATATCAACGGACGTGTAGGCGAACGTTTTGCTGTGCGCAACTCAGGTGCCACAGCCGTAGTTGAAGGCACAGGCGACCATTGCTGCGAATATATGACAGGCGGCCGCGTGGTAGTTCTCGGCACAACGGGACGAAACTTTGCAGCCGGTATGAGCGGCGGTCTTGCCTACGTGTGGGACAAAAACCACAACTTCGACTATTACTGCAATATGGATATGATCGAACTCAGCCTTATTGAAGAAAAAGCCCGCCGCAACGAACTCCGCACCCTCATCGAAAACCACTACCGCCACACAAATTCGCCCCTGGCAAAACGTATGCTCGACGATTGGGACAAATACATCGAGGAGTTCATTCAGGTAACGCCTATCGAATACAAGCGCGTGCTCCACGAAGAGGCTCTGCGCGAAATTCAAAAGAAAATGAAAAATGTTCAACAAGAGTAAAATAGGGAGGACAAGATAATGGGAAATCCAAAAGCATTCTTAACAATACCACGACAGGAATCAGGACACCGTCCTATTCACGAGCGCGTATCAGATTTCAGCGAAGTGGAGCAGACACTCAACGAAGGCAGCAGAATATTGCAGGCTTCAAGGTGTATGGACTGCGGCGTGCCCTTCTGCCATTGGGCTTGTCCGCTCGGCAATAAGCAACCCGAATGGCAAGATGCCGTTTACAAAGGTAAATGGGAATTGGCATACAAAATTCTCTCCGAAACCAATGATTTTCCGGAGTTTACAGGTCGTATCTGTCCCGCCCTTTGCGAAAAAAGTTGCGTGCTCAACCACTGCATCGATGCGCCCGTTACCATTCGCGAAAACGAGTGCTCTATTATCGAAAAGGCATTTGCCGAGGGTTATATTCAGCCCAAAACCTACGAACGCAATGGCAAATCGGTTGCAGTTATAGGCGCAGGTCCTGCCGGTTTAAGCACCGCCGTTCAATTAAACAAACGCGGCTACAAGGTAACAATTTTCGACAAAATGGAAGATGCAGGCGGACTTGTTCGCTACGGCATTCCAAACTTCAAATTAGACAAATACGTGGTAACACGCCGCACCAACCTTATGCGAGAAGAGGGTATTGATTTTAAATTTGGCGAAACCATCGACCCTCAAAAACTTCCGCAAGGTTTCGACGCATACGTAATTGCCACCGGCACTCCCACCGCCCGCGACCTCAAAATCGAAGGACGCGACCTCAAAGGAATATATTTTGCCCTTCAAATGCTAACTCAGCAAAACCAAATACTTGCAGGCAAAACCTTTAAAAAAGAGGAACTTGTAAACGCCAAAGGCAAACGCGTGCTTGTAATTGGCGGCGGCGACACCGGCTCAGACTGTATCGGCACTTGTCACCGTCAGGGCGCAAAGAGCGTTACCCAAATTGAGATTATGCCCAAACCGCCTGAGGGACACAATCCTGCAACACCTTGGCCCTCTTGGCCTGTGATCCTCAAAACCACCACAAGCCACGAAGAAGGCTGCACACGTCGTTGGTGCTTAACGTCAAACAAATTCATTGGCGACAACGATGGCAACCTCAAAGGTGTTGAAGTAGAGGAAGTTGAATGGATACCCGCCACCGACGGAGGTCGCCCCACAATGCAACCCACCGGCAAGAAGGAACTTATTGAATGTGAGATGGTTCTCCTTGCAATGGGATTCCTTAAACCCGAACATCCGCAGTTTGCCGAAAACGTATTTCTTGCCGGCGACGCACAATCGGGTGCAAGTCTTGTGGTTCGCGCCATTGCCTCCGGTCGCAAAACCGCTGAACATGTAGATAAATACTTAAAAACCAAGTAGAAATGTCAGACACAATACACTTTACCAAGATGCACGGATTGGGCAACGATTACATCTACATTGATGTAAGGGAAAGGCATTTGCCCAATCCGAACGGGTTGTCGGTAACGCTCAGCGACCGCCACAAAGGTATCGGCGGCGATGGCATTGTGTTAATCGGCAATTCTTCGGTCGGCGATTTCAGCATGAGAATTTTCAACGCCGACGGTTCAGAAGCCAAAATGTGCGGAAATGCTTCGCGCTGCATTGGCAAATATCTCTACGACAAAGGCTTAACCGACAAAAAGGTTATCAAACTTGAAACTCTTTCGGGCATCAAAACCCTCAACCTTCACATCGACGACTCAAATCATGTAGACACCGTTGACGTGGATATGGGCGAAGGCAAACTATTACAACTTCCCGACGGCACCATCGATCGCGGCTCGGTAGAGGCTTTTGGTCAACGATTTACAGCCACAGCCATTGATATGGGCAATCCACATCTTGTGCTATTTGTCAACAATGCCGAAACCATCGACATTGCCAACATAGGCGCAAGTCTCGAAACCAACCCGAAGTTTCCGGGCGGCATAAATGTAGAATTTGTGCAAGTTATCAACCGCAACCATATTCGTATGCGTGTTTGGGAACGCGGTAGCGGCATCACAAAAGCCTGTGGCACAGGTGCTTGCGCATCGGCAGTAGCCTGCGCAATGGCAAACCTCACCGAACCCGAAAAATGCATCGTGAAAATGGATGGCGGCGACCTCAAAATAATGTACAGCACCTACACAAAACAAGTAAAAATGTCCGGCACTGCTAACACGGTGTTTGAAGGAGAGATAACTATCAATTAACAATTCACAATTGACAATTGACAATTGACAATTGACAATTGACAATTCACAATTGACAATTGATAATTATGAATTATGAATTTTGAATTATGAATTATGAATTATGAATTATGAATTATGAATTTTGAATTTTGAATTTTGAATTAAAACCCCACAGCAATGGCATTTATAAATGATAATTTCACTAAGATTCAGCACCGTTACTTATTTGCTGAAATAGCAAAACGTGTAGCGGCATATAAAGAGGCAAACCCCTCGTCAAAAATCATCAGTCTCGGCATCGGCGACGTTACCCAACCCCTTGCCCAAGTTGTAACCAACGCAATGCACAAGGCGGTAGACGACTGCGCAAGCGTATCCACATTTCACGGCTACGGTCCTGAACAAGGCTACGACTTTCTCCGCGAAAAAATAATCGCCAACGACTACGCCAAACGCGGTATCACACTCTCTGCCGACGAAGTTTTCATTTCCGACGGTGCTAAAAGCGACCTCGGCAATATCGGCGACATTCTTTCCACCAACAACATAATCGGCGTAACCGACCCCGTATACCCCGTCTACGTAGACACCAACAGTATGGCAGGACGTCAAATCCGCTACATCCCCTGCACCGCCGAAAACAGTTTCACAGGCGACATTCCGTCAGAAAAAATCGACGTGATGTACCTCTGTTTCCCCAACAACCCCACCGGCGCAGTCATCACTCGTCAAGGACTAAAACAATGGGTAGACTATGCTCTCAAAAACGACACACTAATTCTGTATGATTCTGCATACGAAGCATTTATCACCGACCCCGCCATTCCTCACTCTATCTACGAAATTGACGGAGCAAAAGAGTGCGCCATCGAGTTCCGCAGTTTTTCAAAAACCGCCGGATTCACAGGCATAAGATGCGGCTACACCGTGATACCCAAGGAGTTGAAAATCCAATCAGAAAGTGGCAAACGCGTAGCCCTCAATCCCGTTTGGAATCGTCGTCAATGTTCAAAATTCAACGGAGCATCGTACATTTCGCAGCGTGGCGCAGAGGCAATATTTTCGCCCGAAGGACAGCAGCAAATCCACAGCATCATCCTGTACTACCTCACCAACGCCGAAATCATCCGTCAGAGCCTCCAAAAATCGGGTCTAACGGTCTTTGGCGGTGAAAACGCTCCCTACATTTGGGTCAAGACCCCCGAGCACGACTCGTGGAAATTTTTCGACCATCTTCTCCATCACGCCCAAGTAGTAGTAACCCCCGGTGCCGGCTTCGGTCCCTCCGGCGAAGGTTACATCCGCATCACCGCCTTCGGCACAAGAGAAAGCACCAAAGAGGCTATTGAAAGGATTGAAGGGTGCTTGTAGGGGATTATTCCTCTCGGTTTTGTCAAAAAACGGGAGGAATTTTTTTTTCTGAAATTTTAATCAAAATATAATCGTATATCCTTTTACATTAATACCAAATCCATTCAGGTCTTTCTTATTTGTGGATAGTTTTTTATTTCGTAGTTTTGTAAAAAAAGATAGTTTTTCTCTTATTATTTGAAATATTTGAAAAAATGTTTATATTTGTCCGATAATCAAGAAAAAGAAAATACCATGAAAAAAACAATCAAAATCATCATTCTCACTGCTTTGACGCTATTCGTATTTGGCGGTGGAGAAAAAACTAAAGCTCAGAATTTTAAACCTTCTGGCAAAACTCCTTCAGAATTGTCCGCAGCTGAAATCAAAAATTCAGCTGAAGGAGATTTTAATAAGGACGGGGTTAAAGATTTGATAATCAGTACAGATGACGGTTCTGCAATTTATTTCGGCAAGTCAGACGGTTATCAACTTTTCCGCGATTACAATCTTACATTCAAAAATGACGACAAAATCACCGTTAATGACAAAGGTGTGATAAGAATTCAGAGAGATTTTTCTGGTAACAGCGATGTCTTTTTGTTCCGTTATCAGAACGATGCGTTTCAACTTATCGGTGGTAAAAAAGACCGTCATAAGTCTGAACATTACGATTATTCGTACAATTTTTCTACCGGCAAAATGATTAAAACCGACGGCGAAGGCGCAAACAAAAAATCCGAAACCGTGGTAATGCCAAAACAACCGCCTTTGAAATACGGTTGGTTCCCTTTGAGATGGGATGTGCTTGATTTTCTGTTTGAAGTTTACGAGGATAATACGAGTTCGTCTCCAAACGAAATGCTCATATTTTGTATTTACCGTACCATGCAGGAGCTCGAAATGATGCATTGGAGTATGTGCGATTACGAGAGTTATTATGGTAAAAATTTACCTACCGAAGAAAAGGACGGTACTTGGAGTGCTCTCGGTATTTATGAAAGTCCGGGTAGTTATAATTCACAAACTAATCTTACTATTTCAAAATTAACTAATGGTACTTACAAAATAATAATGAATGAAAGTTTTCAAGACCGTTCTTACGAATCTCAAATCAACGAAGACGGTTCCAACTTGGATGAACTTGATATTCCTGATGAAGAAATTTCAAAAAACATTTATATATTTGATAACGGAAAATTTGTTGAAAATTAATTTGATGTTATGGACGAAAACAAACAAGAAAATAAAGGTTGCCTTACTGCGGTTGCCGTTTTTGTTATTTTAATCGCCCTCGGATTGTTTTTCTTGTCACGATATATGAAGGGGTTAGCAACTTCTATGTCATCAGAAGAACAATTTTTGACAAACCGTTTGGAATCGTTGCCGGTGATTGAAACCGATGACGAAATTTCTAAGGCTATTAGCGGTGAACCTAAAAACTATCTCGTAAAAAATTACGTGTTTAAAAATTCACCAACAATTAAAGATACTGTACTCAATGTCTTGAACGGTAATTATTTATGCGTTGATATTTTAGAAGAAACTTTAACTTATTATCGTAAAAAAGTTATAGAACCGGGCGCGACTCCGTATTATTCTCTTTGGAGAGAAAAACCTTATTGTCAGATTTCTGCGCCGCTGTGTTTTAATAGCGGTGTTGAAATTCTTAAACCTGATTCTTTGGTTTTTATGTTCTCGTTTTTAAGGAGATCGAAGAGAATTTTTGAATCGGAACTCAATCCTGAGAAGAAAGAAAATTTTTCGATAGATTCTCGTTATTATCCTGAAAGGTCTGTAAAAAATTCCGACCCGGAAAAAGCTGTTCAAGATATTTTTAAAACTTTCGGTGATAATTTAGAGGAATTAGCAAAACGTTTCGGTGATAACGGTATCGAATTCGATAAGCGTTATAATTTAACGTATATGACAAAAGACGATGAGGCCACATTTGCTGTCCGTCTTGGTAACGGAAAAGCAGATTTCAACGTTTTCGACGGCAAAAACATAGTAATTGTTGGCGGAGATAGCATTGCAGGAGGCTCTCAAGAGTCATTGTATGGTAAAATTTGGGCAATTATGGCTAATGTGTTTATGGTTTTGTCGGTAATAATTGCGCTTGGGGCAATAATATATTTAGCGATTTTATTGTCGCAGCGATAGAAAAAATATTACATTTGTTAAAATAATTTTTTTTAAAACCTATTTTCAAATTATCATGAAAAAAGATTTTTTTATAATTCCTGTCATATCATTGTTGGTATCGTGCGGTGGCGGAACCTCAAATCAGAAGGTTCAAAACGCTGATTCAGCCCAAGTGAGTATAGTTTCTGAGGAGACAGAAACTGATACGCCAATCGGAGAATCAATTATTTATGCTGTAGGCGACATCAATAAAGACGGTCTGAAAGATTCTGTGTCGATTTACGGCGAAAGAGTATCTAATGACAAAGATATACCGCCTTTTATGAAGGGTATTAAAATATTTTTCGGCAAAAATGACGGAAAATATTCTCTTTTCAAAAAATATGACATTTATTCTCTGAAAGAAGATTTATGTTTTGAGACCGACGAAGATTATGCGAGCAGTTCAAAAATCGATTCGCTATATATTTCTAATAACGGCGATTTAACAACAATATTTTCTGTTGGTTTAGACGGCTTATCAACATACAATTATAAAACTCGTTTTATAGATAACGATTTGAAAATCATCAATTTTGAGTTTGCCGAAAGTAGCGAATATGAGTATTCGTTTGTATGTGATTTCTTGAAAAAAGAAGTTAAAACAAAATCAGAAGATCATTGTGTTGATTCAGAGGAATACCTTATTACAACGAAGACTGGCACTGTAGAATTCAATCAACTTTTTAGTTTCTTAGAATGTCCTATTGGTAAAGGTTTTTGTTTAGATTATGAATCTGAGCAACAGTCTGACCAAGGCAGCACCTACAAAGATTCTAAATTTGACAACGTAAAGTATGTAAATGTTGTAGAAAAGAAGATAAGAACCAACGGTTGTGATATGACAAAGATTTTCAAACAGTTGGATCGCAAACCGGACGATGCAAAAGGTCAAAAAGATTTCAAGGACGAAGGTATTTATGCTTATTATTCTCTCAATCCTAATGCCGACAAAAAATATACACGTGCAATTCATAGTTACGAATTTGGAGGTTACGATTCGGGATATTTAGTGCTGGATTTTTATAATGGTGAAATCACTGCATACACTTGTAAGGATAATGTTTTGACTAAAACCAACTTACCCGAAGAGTTAAAGAGGTTCAATAATTCGGATTATATTTATTCTTTTGACGACAAGGACGGTTATGGTTCAATGGGTCATAAAATCGAATTTTTGTCGAACGAGGGTGTTAAAAATGTTTATGAATGGAAAACGGATAAATTTGAATTTTTGTCGGGCGACAAACCTGAAAATGCCGTTTCTAATGGCAAAGTAGATTTGCGTGAAATTTGGAACAAAATCATAAAACTATCTTCTGAAGAAGATATGGGATTATGCGGGGATTGTTGGCAGATTGAATATCACGAAGATGCTCCGATTCCTTATTTTGAACAACTATCATCTAAAGGTGCAAATTTGGGTGAGTTGTATTGCTTTCAAGTAAAAGACGGTTATAAAATCTATTATATTGACGCTACGACTGATGAGGGCTATTTTTTGTATACGTTTGAATATAAAGCCGGTAAAATCACTATGAAAGAAGACGAATTTTCGTTGGACGGATACAAGGAGTTTGCCTTTATTGAAGGCGGCAAGGTGTTTAGAGCTTGGAAAAACACAGACGGTTTCGACGATTATCTCTGGAACGGCGAAACGTTGGTAAAAAAATAATAATATATTCTTATTTAAAAACCTTAATTACCATGAGAAAATTAACTTTGATTTCTGCATTTTCCGTTTTAATGCTTGGAGGTGTTAAAGCGCAGACGATTGACGGACAGTGGACGGATGGATTTGTTTTTTACACTGTTGAAAAAACAGCCGATGATTATCATTTTGACGGATTTTTGGGTGAAGACCGCAGTTTTACAATCAGTAAAACCGCAGCAAATAAATTTGTCATAAAAAAAGAAAGCGATGAGGAGTATTATAGTCTCGGCAAAAACGGTTATACCGTTAAGTATATGACATTGACAGATAGTTACGGCAAAAAATCCGAAATTTTAGCAAGTTATGATTCTAAAAATCAGATGTTTTACGCCATAGAGAAGGATCGTACTTCTAATGATAATTTTTTTGCGGCGGGCATTACTGAAATGTTTGAAGGCATTTTGGGACAAGGAACTTTTGAACCTTTTTCTGACGAGTATAGCAGCACTAACAGCGTTACAATCAAAATGTCGGGAAAAGTTTATGTTTTGAAAACAACTTCAGATGGCATAACGCTTTATAACTCTCAAAAAAATGATCTTGCCTACGAGCCGACTACTGTTTTTAAAACTTTCAAATATACGGATTCAGGACAGGGTTGGTGGCCTCAAACCTCTAAAATCGTATTGAATGTCAGCATTTTGAAACTCTTTGATGCTAAACAACTCCGTTTGATGCGTAACGAAATTTATGCGCGTCACGGCTGGCAGTTTCAATCGGAGGATTTGAAAAAGCATTTTTCTAAGTTTCCTTGGTATAAGTCATTAGGTAACAATGCTTCCGTGAAACTTTCATTGTTGGAGCAGTATAATATCAATTTGATAAAGGCACTGGAAAAATAACGTTCAAAATTATTTCGCCGCAGATATGTAAAAAAAACATTGATTGCGGCGGAATATTTTTTATGCTGATGCCGTTGCTTTGTCATAAAAGACTTTTATATCAAGGGGAATAAGACTTTGTTCTCGAATTGATGTTTCCATTATTGAATCAAAAATTTTAAGATCTTCCTCTTTCGCATGAGCAGAATTTCCGATAACAAACAGCGGTACACGGCTTGAATTGCCGCCCGTATCTTTCCAAATCTGACGGGCAAACGAAACTGCCCAATCTCCGGCATAATCATAATAAACAACTCCTATTTTGCAACCGGGAAGTTGATTTTTGATGTATTCGGTATAATCGGTATTGCTGTTCATTGTAATGCCTAAAGAAACTACTGTCTGAATATCTTCTATCATATTTAAAATAATAGTTGCAGTGTCCTTGTCTAAATCGTTGTAAATAAAGAAAATATCTCTTTCAAGAATATTTTGTTCCACATTGGATTTTACGCTCATTATTCCCCTTAATTCTTCTACGAAAACTATTGGAGAGGTTTTGGAGGAATAAACGGTATTTTCTACAATGTCGCGGCGGATATTGTTGATGTAAAAATTTGTTTCGTTGATGTTTCCAGCGGGATTCCAAACGAACATTTTGAATTTTTTGCTTCTTAATTCTTTTGCGCTGCGGTATTGTTTACCCGCTAAAGAATTATACCCCGAACCTATAGGGTCATAAATGTTTTCCTTGCCTAAAATATGAACCGAGCAATCGCAGTTTTTCATTGTTTCATCAGAATTACTGTCAGAGAAAACCTCTATTCCGGCTTTTTTTAGGACGGTGCATAACTTTTTCTTTGTGGCTTGCATATCGGGTGATACTTCGGCTACAAAAACTCTGATGTGCTGTTTAAACAAGCTGATAAGCATATTTTTAATTGTTTTTCCTTAAAAAAAATACGGCTCAAATTAAATGCCAAAAAAAAGGGGACGTTTTTGTCCCCTAAAAAAAATTAACGTTTCATTTCCCAAAAATCGAAGTTGAAAAGCTTCGGACCTTTTCTGCCCGTGAAAACGAAATAAACATCGTGAACGCCGGTTACATTTGTTTTTGTCGCGGTTGAAAATGTTTTAAAAGTTTCCCATGCTCCTGTACCTAAAATTTCAAGTTCAGCTATCGTTGTGCCTTTGATACTGTCCAAATGAACTTCTATTTTGCCGCCTCTTAAAGCACTTGCAGTACTTGCCGAAAACGTTTTGGGTGAAACATCGCCAAAATCCACGGATTGAAGTTTCGTATAATCGCCATTATGAATTTCGCTGACATAAACGCCTCTTTTCTGATTTTGCTCGGTTTTAACACCGAATGAAAAAGCCATCGTTTCTGCTTGAACTTTTGTGTAAGGATTGAAATTTTTTAGCGGTTTAACGCCTTCGCTTGTAGGCATAATGGTCGGAAAACTGCCGTCAGGGTTGTATTTGAACTCTTCTACGGCAATGCTGCGTCCGAATCCGCCGCCTTTAGGAAGTTTTCCCGTGTGATAAAAGAAGTACGAATGTCCTTTGTAATCTGTTACACCACAGTGATTCGTAAACGAACCCGTCTCACAGAGCGGCATTATTTCGCCTGCATAACTCCAATTGCCGGGAAGTTTGTCCGAAACGGAATACGAAATATGTTCGGGGACACCGCCTGAGGCATAAAGAAGTTGATATTTACCATTACGTTTTGTCAGCCAAGGACCTTCAACATAACAGTCTTTGTAAGTTTTGCCTTCTTCGCGTTTTCTCATAACGGGTGCACCGAATGACTTTTCGTCCATCTCTACAAGGCCTAATTCGCCGCTGTAAGATACCATGTCTTCGTTTAATTTTAGATAATAAACTTGAGGGTTGCCCCAGAAAAGCCAAGCTTGATTGTCATCATCAATAAAAACCGTAGGGTCGATGTTGTCCCATGAGCCGTTGTCAAAGAGTGGTTTGCCGAGTGCGTCTTTGAAACCGCGAACGGGATTGTCAGAAACGGCAACTCCTATTGCCATTCCGTTTGTTAATTTGGAATGTGCGCAGATATACCAATAAAATTTTCCGTTGCGATAAATCGTCTGTGCTGCCCAAGCTCTGTCATCTGCCCACGAAAACGTTTCCAATGCCAAAGGAGAACCGTGGTCGGTATAATTTACCATATCGTCGGTCGAATAAACTCTCCATTCTTGCATCCAAAAAAAGTCTGCGTTGTCCTCGTCGTGTCCCGTGTAGACGTAAAGTCTGTCGCCGTGAACCATAGGCGCGGGGTCGGAGGTAAAACATGTTTGAAC
>Ga0256407_10008721_pt1 | contig 14767 bp, 8 predicted proteins | sample RumenRJG_04DNA_FD_193489 | JGI IMG/M metagenome (GOLD analysis project Ga0256407, IMG submission 193489) | Bovine rumen microbial communities from Lethbridge, Alberta, Canada - RJG_04 | ecosystem: Host-associated > Mammals > Digestive system > Stomach > Rumen | place: Canada: Alberta | collected... | reverse complement strand
CCGTTGTTGCCGAGGAACACGTTGTCGATGATGGAGTATGAACCAATCTTGATGTGCGTTTGGTCGCCAGAACTTGCGCCTTCAACATTCTCTCGCAGCGAGGCACTGTTACCACCCACATAGAGACCGCCATCCACGATGGCAGGATTGCCTTCATCTCCTCTAACGAGGATAGACACCTTCTCAGCATTAGGACGTATCAGGTTGAGGGCTGTGACCGATTTAAGTTTCTCTGAAACGCCTGTTATACCAGCTGCTGCAAGCACTTCATCAGGATTGTAATACATGTCGCTCCAATGTGGATCATCCTTCAACTTGGGGTTGTCTGTGTAGGCATACGAGCCATTACCGCCACCATAAACGTCACCATAGATGTGCGTACGAATACCTACAGTGTTGCCACCATAGACATTACCTGATATGTCATTACCGCCATAAACGTTGTTGACATGACCTGCCATCACTCTGACACGCGAAGCGTAGCCAGCAGGAATGTTATTAGGATTATCTGCTGTGGGCAGTTGTACTTGGGAATATGGCACTGGTGTACCGTCGTCATACAAAGGCTGTATATCTGCCTTACGACAACCGCCATAGACATTGTCGACCACCATTCCTGCACCTTCAATTTGCAGCAACAGACCCTCTTGACTGGTCATACGCCCCTCGTTACCTCCGCCATAGAGATTACGGACCTTACCTACTTGCAGATTCCATCGGGGACGGATAGCCATATCAGCCTTGTTGTTACCACCAAACATACGACCTATCTGGTATTCATCACTGCTGGGGTATGAGAAGGTGGTGTTGATACCCATCCTCTCCTCAAAGCGTTCGTTAGTCAGCACCTCACCGACTGTACCCTTCGCAGGGTCAGTATTGGCATTAGGATTGCTCGTATCTACGATGTCATTGACCACCTTGCTTGGATTCTTCAAGGCGATAACAGTCCTATCGGTAATCGTGGCATTATTACCACCACCATAGGCATAGACAATAGAGCCACCCAAAAGTTCCAAATAAGTCTTGCCAATGTCAGGCAATTGAGGTTGGGCATCATCCTCATAGACCTTAATCGGAGTAGCATCCTTTGTCCATATTTCCCACTTACCAGACTCACTTACACTGGGATTCTTGACCGTATAGTCACCATTGCTACCTCCGAAGAGCTGGCCGATATATGTCTTCTGATTATCCTTGGTAGAGATACGTATAAAGGCATTCCACGTTGCGTCTATCTCATTCTTTTTCTCGTCCTTAGTGCCTACTTCCGTCAGTTCCGTTGGAATGGCGTTAGAAGTTCCGATGGTTCCGGCAATATCGTTACCACCATACGCCTTGTCAATAACGATATACGAAGAGGCATGCTCACCGTCGATATGCAGGAAAGCACTTCCTCCCACGTTTGCCTGACGGGCACCACCATAGACGTTGTGCAGGTCGCCAGCATAGATATTAACAGTGGTCTGACCGCCTAAATTACCAGCATTACCACCACCATACACGTTGCCTCCAATGGTAATCTGTGCCTGCATCAGCGATGCAGACAAGCACAGTAGCAATAGTATGGTCATTATCTTCTTCATTACTCTATAACAAACAAATTATCCAAATCCTTATGCGACAACACATACAGGTATGTCGGATTGACTGTCAGGTTGATCTGTACCCGTTCTCCACGTTTGGCATTAAGGGCGGGAATCTTATTGGTTGACGTACGATCTCTGCGTATCAGGTTGTCCTGACTGTCGTACACATCGTAGGTGCTGACCAGCGTCAGGTCGTTGGACAGGGAGGGAGCAAAACAGGCACTGACCTCTATGGGTGTCGTGCTGCTCAGTGCCAGACCGTCATCATCGTGGAAGATCTGTGCCTCATAACTGGTACCCTCTGACGTGTAGGTAGCAGCAGTAATAGGACTATTACCCACCGTGTTGTGGGTCAGCGTCACAGTGGCATTGACACTTGCCTTATCTACTTTTAGCTTCATGGTCTTCAACCTGATGGTACGCACCTGGGCATATTCTGGATGTGTTATCAGACTGAAGTTCATCGAGGCATAGAGGTGGTCCATCAGCAGATACATGAAGAAATTGTCGTTGGAATTCGCCATGTACCAACCGAACTCTCCTTCCTTCAGACCATCGTCCGTCTCATTGACACCTGTAATGATGCAGATGTCGTCGGTGGTGATGGCCTTAATGCCGTTGATGGTCAGGGTAGCACCGTTAGAGGTAACGCTCGTAAGCTCGCTACTCATACCTTCTGTCTTGGGCATATAGCCATAGACAGTATAGTTCTCTTGAGCCTCCGCTTTAAAGAAAGCAAACCATTTCGAGGCATACCTCAAGCGTTCCTCTTTATAATCACCATCCTTTATCATATAGATGCCCATATCCGTCGTCTTGTCTGGGGTGTAGGCAGTGAAGCCTGAGGGAGCAGCACGATGGTTCGCTCTGTAGTCCTGGAAATGGGAAGTATACAGCATCAGCTGTACCAGCTTACCTACAGGCGTTTCTTCGCCCGTAGTAACCGTCTGTGCTCCGGACTCGTCCGAGGAACAGGCGCTTAGCAGCATGGTCATGGCTACCAGCAGGATGCTAAATACTTCTTTCTTCACACTCACTTCTTTTATTACTACCAATTAAAAAACTCGTAATTCATGGTTTTGATCTCCCAGTTCTTGACGTAGACGGTCTGTACCTGCAAACTACCAGTTCCAACATAGTAGGCATAGACTATCCAGGTATGGTTGCGCAGGAAGTCGCCCGCCTGCTGCATCTGGAAATCGACAGTCTGTTCTGCACCACCATTTATCGTATAACTTATCGTACCTGCCAATTGCTTATCGGACTCGCGCAGATAGATGGGACCTCTTACCGTTACCTCAGGTTTTTCAGGTTCTTGTTTGTTTGCTGCCGCGTCAATCAGGTCTTCATATTCCTGAGCATCTTGATTGAAGTAGATAAAGTCCGTAGGGTCTGTCGTCTCAGCGATGTCGTTGATAGCTGGCAACAATAGCTCTCCTGCACTGGTATTGTACGTCAAGGGCTGTGTCTCATCGAAAAAATACTCCACTTCTGGAATCATCCCTTCATTTATCTTGATGCTGGTGATGCTCACCGTGGGCTGGTTTTTCGTCTTGGCAAAGACGAAGCGCAACTTCGACACGGCACGGGTCAACGCAACAGTAGAAACCCCATCCATGTCTCCCACACGCAGGGCAGGGGCATCACCCACCACCGGCTGCATGGTCAGTTTGCCTGCCATAGGCAGTCCGTCCGTAGGTACTTCTATCGTCAGAGGGGACAGTCCAAAGTAATCCATTGTTATCTTGGCACCGGTCATCAAAGCATCACGGGTAGTCCCCTCGTTCAGCTTGCCCACACCGCAGTTGGCGGCTTTGACATTGGCCTGCACATAGACATCTACCTTAGGTTTGTTGGCTGCGAATTCATCGCTGACGGGTATCTGGTAGGTTGCGCCTTCGCCAGTGTTCAGGGATGTGACTTCCTCTGTACTGAGATAACCTACATCGTTGCCCGACTCATGCTCATATATCCACAGCTGCAGACTCCTGATCTCTCCCTCAGCAGCCTTGCTGACGTCCACGCCACCTACGTCGCCACGAGTTTCCTCAGTCTGTCTGGCTGCCGCACGTTCTGGAGAATAGACATATATCGCCAGCATGGCGGGCTTCTTGTCCACGCCATTCCCCTGCCCTTCCTCGTCGTCCGAGGAACTGCAGGCACCTATTGTCAGCAGCATCATGCCACTTAATAGCCAGATGAGATATGGTATATGTCTGTACTTCAATTTTTCAACTCTTCAATTTTACAATTCCACATTGGTGGTCGTGGCTTGTATCCATTTTGTCACCACCTGTACGCCCACCTCCAAGCGTGGCGCCAGCAGGTCGGGCATGCTCGTGTAGGCATTGGCGAGCGAGGTTACACTCATCGACATCGTCGTCGTGTAGTCCTGAGTGAACACGCGGCCAGCACAGTCTCCCGTGCCTTTTCCTGCTGGGTCGATAAGACCTATGAGATAGAACCGCGTACCGGGATAGACGATACCGTCCTTGCCCGTAAAGGCATGTCCTGTATTGTTTTCCAGTTCCAGGATGACAGGAACCTTCTCGTCGTCGTACGACTGCAGCACCAGGGTGTTGGTCTTGTAGCCTTGAGTCGCTACGCTCGTATTATCTACGGTGGTCTCATAGATGAATCGTCCATCGACATCCGTCTGTTCGCCACGTGGCTTCATATTGTGGCCCACGGTATGCTGACCACCGATGATGACGCCCGTGAGGGGCAGTTTTGTCATGTTAGCATCTTCCACCACTTCGTCCTTGGCATCTCTCAGCGTTGCAGCCATACCCGTCAGTGTCAGCTGCAGGTTGGCGACTCCATATTGCAGGGGATTCACCACAGCCACCGCCTTGGTATTGGTATTGACGGCTGTTGAGCCTTTGTAGTATTGTACCAAAAAGTCTGCCCAGGGCGTGCTTGAGCTCATATTCTGATAGGCGGTTTTCGACACTTCCTCCGTAGAGGTTTTAATGGGACTGTCGGTGAAGAACACCAGTTCAGCAGGATACGTATAGCGGTTGATACCGTTGATATTGTCAAGGGTCGTCGTCGTGGTGCGTACTGAGAAGTTGTTTCCCATCCAGCGAATGACCGCTGCTCCGTCGGGTAGTCCGATAGAGCGGGGAAAGGTATTGCTGGCAATGGTGCTGTTGGCATCAATATTAGCAATGATAGCATCGATGGTTGTCTTGATGTCATCATCGCTGACTTCAGACTTTCTTCCTTGCAGCACTGCTTTCAGTGCAGCCACAAATTTCTTGATATTGGCTGCCGCGCCACTCATCAGTCCCCCACCCTCACCATTGGAACGGATGAAGTCCAGATAGTAGGTCTTCAACGTAAGGTCGGTCGTCGTACTCCAGCCAGAAGTATTGGCTATTGTCGTCATATAGTTGGCCAGCGCAGTGGCGTCGGCATGTGCCTCCGTTGTTTCACGAATAGACGACAGACTGAATGTAATGTTCTCCGTCTTAGTACGGACGGTAGGCAGAGCTGTCAGTTTGCCGTTGATAGCGAGGTTCTCGCTTACCGGCTTCGACTTACCATAGACCAGCATGCGGTTGGTACTTGTCATCAGGTGGCAGCGATCCACGTAGTAGTTGCTATGGTCATTTTCCACATAGTTGGTTTTGTTTCCTTCCGCAGCGCCAACCAGATCAATCAGTGGATCGTCAGTGACTGCCACAGGCGCATTGTTGGTACGATAAGGAATGGCTACCAACAGATCCATACCTTGGAATGTGGCAGCGCGATGGGTAAGAACTGGTGCCTGACGGGGCTTCATAGCCCTGTCGCCAATGCTCACCAGCAGATCCACCTGTCGGGCTACCAGTTCCGTTGGCTCCTCTGTATCATCAACCTGATTGTCTATGATGGAGCACGACACAACAGTCATGCCCAACCACAGACAAAACAGGATGTTTATGATATCAGTTCTCACGCGTGCACCTTATATATATTATGTGAGGGGATTAGATGTTAGGATTCAGTATCAGACCTTCCTGCCACTCCAGGTTCACAGAGGTACCCAACTCAACACCAGGACTTGTCAGGTCGGGAATACCATTGGTAGCATTACCAAGACCATCAGGAACAGTCGGAGCATCAGGATATTTTCCTGACTCGTTATCAGGAGTCAGCGGGAGGTCAACCTCACCGTCGCCATCGGTATCCCAGCCAGGACCACCGTGGGCAGGATCAGTGATAAGCGTATCGTCTACGCCATCACCGTCGATGTCGTATGGATCGGGATTACCGTCACCATCAACATCCACGCCAGTAGGAACACCATCTTCGTCCTTGATGTATTCATCATGTATACCGTCGTTATTACGATCGGGGAATGTGCTACCATTCTTAATGGTAACAGTCAGCTTGGTCACGTGGTCTTGCATGACAATCTTATCGAGCGTACCAGATGCATAGTTGGCAGCTGTTTTCGGGTCAAGTTTAACGACCAGATAGAAAGTACCACCGGCAGGAATCATACCATCGGCACCCATGAAATCTTCACCACCATTGACAAGCTCAAGGGCTGCATTCACCACCTGATCGCTCTTGGTCTCCAGAGCCAGTGTCTGGTTAGGAGTAGCCGTGGTGTATCCTGGCTTGGCGATGATACTGCTGCTTGCCATTTTACGGTCGTAAATGGTCAGGTTCTCATCACCCTTAGGAGTGAAGTCCCAACCTACACTGTTCTGACCGCCAATCAGCATACCTTTCAGCGTATAGCCATTGCCAAATGCCACTTCCTTACCATTACCATCGTAGAACGTGCCGCTACCCATGGCAATCTTGGTCTCGATACGACCTACACCATATTCAGCAGGCTTGTTCAGCGCTACAGACTGGGTACCAGCCTGAACCTCATTGGCGGCACCTGCATAGACGCTGTTGATAACGCCGTCCCAGTTTCCTGCTGAGTCATAATCCTGTGACTCTTTCGAAGTAGAGGCTTTCAGCGGTGTGCTGACAAAATACCACATGGCTGCAGGATAAACATAGTCTGTAATCTTCAACCTGAAATTCTTGGTAAAGTTAGCTGACACGTCGACAAAGCTGTTAGCCTGAAGACCACTGGCATTCCAACGGATGCGGGCTGCACCGTCGGGCAGACCGATATTGGCTGGATAACCGGAATAGTCACTCTTCAACGATACAGGATTTCCATTGACTGGTGCACCAACGCATACAGCCTCTATCCTGCTCTTGATAGTCTGAGCCAGCGTGTAGGCAGGATCAGCGCTCTTGATATGATCCAGCGAGAAGTATAGCTTGCTGAGCATGACTGACAACGTTGCTGAAGAAGATGTCGTAATACCGATGAAGTTCTTATAAAGGGCTGCCATCGTAGGATTATTGGTAGTCTTCCAGCTGTTGTTAGGAGCAGCAACACCCGATACGGTGATGTTGGCAAGGGAGGTAAGGAACTGTACAATGTTATGTCCTACTGTATTACCTGCCTGTGCCTCGGAGCTGGTGTTGATCTGCACGGGTGAGAACAGGATGTCTTTGGGTGCAGTGAACTCTGCATCGGTAAGACCCTTCACGCTGAGCGTACCAAACTTGAACTTATCGTCCATGCTGGTAATCGGTGATTCAGCAACCCAGTCAATAGCCTTTGCATACAGCAGGAAATGGTTAGTTCCTATAGGAACAAACTGGTCTGAATAGACCTTGTAGTTTACCTGTCCAGGCTTGCCCAGGACATCGATGGAGCTGAGACGCATGATGTCGGAAAGCTTGGTGGACGAACTATTGGGATCCTCACCAAACGGAATCAGGCGGATATTATCCATTCCACGGAACTGGGCTACGGTACCATCACTCTGGGTATCAGCGCCCGACATACGTGTTGTTCCAACCACATTACGTGGTATGGAGAAGACAAATTCCGACTTAACAGTGGCCTTTCCGTTTTCATCATACACCACATTCTTGTTTTCCACTACTTCATCTGAAGAAGAGGAGCAAGCCGTAAAACTTACTGCGCCAGTGATAGCGATACCCATCATCATGGCAAGTGAATGAATCTTTTTCATACTCGAAATATTTAATTAATATTAATATGCTGTAATAACGTATTTCAAAAGAGTGGAACATCGTCAAACCACAATCCCTCTCCCCAGGCAAGATTAACACTAACACCCAGTGTCGGACGAGGAATCTCCAGATTAGGCAGTCCATAAGTGGCATTAGCCAGGCTGTTGATGGTAATATTCACCTGAGTAGCGCGGTCCTTACTGAATATCTTGTCCAGGATGCCACTGCTATAGTTGGTTCCTTCCTGCGGATTCATATTGGCAACCACATAGAACGTTGCACCAGTGGCTATCAGACCATCGGCACCTTGGAATGCCGGTCCGTTGTTCACCAGTTCAAGGGCTACCAGAATGCTGTTGTTGGCTGGTGTGCCCAGACCCAGAATATAGTCGGGCTCTGTGTAATAATACCGCTTCAGCAACTGAACACCTCCATTCAGGTCAGTATCGTAGATAGCATAAGTCCGGCTGCTCATGACAGGCTGGAAATCATAGTCCACCTCGCGCTGTCCACCGACAATATACCCTTTCAGGGTAAAGCTGTTATCTGTCACGCTCACGACTGTCCCGTTGGCGTCACAGATACTCTTTTCTATACCTATGCGACTGCGGATAGCCAGTCGTCCTACGGAATATTCCACTTGTTTCACCATTGCCACCGATTGAGTGGTGGGCTGAACGACATTACCGGCATCGGCATAGCCATTCGTAATCACGTCGTTCCAGTCTTTATATTGTATGGAGTCAGGTGCCACAGGACGACCTTCTTCATCCGTACCGGACATTATCACCAGCTCTTCTGAAGCCAGGATATTGGAGAATACCTGATACCGTAAGTTCATCGGATAGACATAGTCGTTAACCGAAGTTACATTGAGGTCGTTGCCATAAGCCTGTACGTCAGGCACTTCAAACTCTTCTTTCTCTTTATTCCATTTGATGCGAGCGCTTCCTGCGGGCAGATGGATGTCGTCGGGGAAGCCCTGCAAACTATCTTTCAGCACCAAGGTACCTGCAGCTATATCAGGATCTGCCACACAGCACTCGGCAATCTTTGCCGTGATGGCTGCCACCAACTGGCTGCCCTGCTCATCTACAGCTTCCTGATTAATCACCTTGACAACGGTACCCAGCATGGTCTGTACGTTATACGACGACAGCGTGGTCAGCTGTGTCATCTTCTGGTAAGTTTCGTTCAGATAGATGTTACCCGCTGTTTCCCATTTGTCATTGGGAGCCTCCTCAGTTCCGGTGATATTCATCAGGTCGTTGAGCAGGTTAAGCAGGTCATGACCGATGACGCTGCCTCCCAACACGTCTGTGGAGTTACATATCTGAACAGGACGGAAGCGAATGCCGCTATTGTCCTGATAGGTGTTCTTATCCAGACCTACCGTCTCGATAACTCCGAAGTGCATACGTCGCTCATGCAGGGTCATCGGAGTCTCAGTGTCCTCGGAAGCACTGGCATAGAAACCGAAGTAACTGGTACCTACGGGAATGCTGATGCCCTGACTGAGGGCGTAGTCATCCTGCGTCACCGTGTCGTTCACCAGCTCACCGGAAGTCTTTATATCTACAATGCCTCCTAACTTAGTGGAAGTCTCAGTGGGATATTGGTCATAGCACAGCAGGTGTACGTTATCGATACCTCTGAAGACGTCGTCGTCCTCACTGCCCTCCTGTACGACCTCACCCGACATACGGGTAGTGACAGACTTACGATGCGTGATGCGTGAAGGCAACGAGAAGTTCAACTGTGCTTCCACCACTTTCGGGGTTTGCACCGTCTCTATCTCCTTTACCTCCTCTGAGCCAGACGCACATCCCACCATTAGGAGCATTGCCAACAGCCATACTCCCAACGCACTCATCCTGTATCGTCTCTCACTTCTCACTTTTAATTCTTAACTCTTAATTCTTAATTCTTAACTCTTAACTCTTAATATCCCCCCTCTATCACCAGACCATCCTTCCAATCGAGCGTTACCGACGTTCCGACTTCAGGATTCAGCGTCTTTACTTCGCCATGATCACCCAGCCAGCACTTGATGATTCTGAGCTGTCCAGCACGCAGGGTCTCCTTGATATGGAGAATCGTCTCCGTTATCGTACCGTCGTCCTGAGGTACATAGACGCGAAACTCCCAAAGCCCATTCTCATCGGGGTCTGCTATGAAAGGCTCGACAGTCTCTATCACCGTGCGGGTTTGCGAACTCTCCGGTGAGGGGAATGTCACTGAACAATAGGCCTGCTCATCACAGTCGTCCGACTGCAGATGAGTGGTACGCACCACAGGGGGCGTAGCTGTATAGTTATAGGTGCTGTCGCAGACATTGAATCCTGTAGCAAAGCCTGTGGAATACACCTTAATATTATCGTACGCGTGCCCGCGCGGGTCCAAAACAAGTACTGCAGCACAGTTGGCCATAAACAGCTTGACGTTGAAGGTTTGGTCGATACCTTCTATCATCTCCATCAGCTGACGGGCAGTAAAGAGTCCCGTAGTATGCGAATCGATTGTATCTGGCTGGACTGAACCACTCCGCAGACGTGATGGAGTCTGCAGGATTTGTGAGGTGTGACAGCGTTGATCGTAATACAAATCTACCAACGGATCGTCAACGATATTAGCCACCGCCAAATGCATGTATTTTTGTCGGGGGATATATAGCGTGTAGCTTTGCTGGTTGGCATTCATGATATGTTCGTCGTGGTGCAGCCGGACGGAGTCTTTCTGCGTATCATAGAACGACAGGTCGACATCGTGGGCAAAGTCGGTGAAGATGTTTGCCAGATGGAGTTTCAACACGTTGGCTAAGTTGACCTCAAGCTCTGTGTTCAACTGGGTCTGCAGCTCAGTAATCATGTTGGTCACCAGCCTCAGCTCATAGTTCAGCTCGACTTCCTCTTCTGCCGGGCCACAGTCACTCAGATCATCATCAATGACGGAGCATCCCGCCATCAGCCAGCAGGCTGACAGCAGGAGTCCCATCATGAAAGTATTTCTTCTCTTCACCTTGTTGTTTTTGTTATTTCTCCGAAAGTATTCTTAATTACTCCGAGAGTATTTTTTAGTCCGTAACTAACGAACTCTTGTTCCGTCCCTTGCGAACTCGCAGTCCGTAGGGCACGGACTGGAGTTCTCTAAGGAATCGTTTTCATCACACAGGGGTCTATACTCCCGTGTGCTAATTTTAGAATTCAAAGTCAAAGTCCAAACCTTCACGCCAGTTCAGATCAACGCTCAGGCCCAGAGAGGTTTGTGTAGAGCGCAGGTCAGGCACCGTGATGAAGGCGTTCTTCAGCGACTCAGCACCAATCTTAAAGGTGGCCGTTGTCAGGTAGTCCTGAATGAACACACGGGTAATCTCTTGAGAAGCGCCTGCGGCTGTGTATGGAGGAATGGCATACGTGGTAGGCCATTCTGTAGTATCGCCAGAAGTACCTGTACCAATTCGTTTAGTACCGAGTTGCAGTTTACCAATCAGATAGAACTTACCACCTTGGCGTACGAGGTTGCCCTTGCCGTAGAAATCCCTGCCGCTGTTGTTCTGGAACTCCAGCGCTACCAAGACATCTGTCTGGGCGGTCTGTGCTCCACTGTGGTAGTTGTCGAATACCATTGTGTAGTTTGGACCTGTAGGAATGGTTGCGCTTTCAATCTGGTTGTCAAAGATTGCATAGTCCCAGTCAGTAGTCTCATTTGCCTTCGCCAGATAGTTCCAGCCTAACTGGTGGTTCTGACCACCGATGATAATACCAGTGAGTTGCATTCCCTTTACTTCGGCTTCTGTCAGCGTCTGGTCGGCCTCAGATTTGACGATAGCATGACGGTTGTCTGAGAAAGAAGTTCCGTTAAGAGCAACCTTGGTCTGAAGCATGGCCACTCCATAATTGATATTGTTCTTCACAGCAACGCTACGGGTCGTAGAAGCTACAGGTGCATTGGCCCAGCTATTTGTAGTCCAACTATATGTGTCCCAAGTGTTATATCCATTAGGATAATTATCTGCAGACTTGTCAGCATCGCTTACATAGAGAGTACTGTTGTCAAAATAAAGCAGCTCTGAGGGGTACATATAATGAGTAGCATCTATCGTTGAACCCAAATCCAACAGTGATGTACCGGGGTTTTTATAACTGAAGCCACCAGTAGTAGCATCGCTATTAAAGGCCGTAAAATGGAGCTGGGCTGCACCCAAGGGGAGTTTGAACGAGGTAGGTAAGCCCATCAAGTCGCCATGTTCCACGTGACTGTAGTTCGTGTTGTACTGTTCAATAGTCATCACGCCAGCATTCGTCACCAAACCATTGATAATGGTATTTGGTGTTGTAGCATTACCAATATTTCTGAATTCTGTTGCAGCCTCTGTATCTCTCACTTCAAAATAGTTATCAACACGTCCCTTGATTACTTCTGCCAAACGTTGAGCATTCAGTTCACCGTCAGTTGTCGGAGTAGCACCCAGAGTAGAAGTAATGACTTCATAAATATGAAACATCATACTGCAGACAGCAGAAGCCGATCCGGCACGTACTTCATTCGTTCCAAGGGTGGTAATCTGGTTGTAAAGAACAGCGAGATTTTCCTGCAAGGGTGGCAGCGTACCGCCATCTTTCAATGTTTGGGCAATTCCTCTCCATGAGATAGCGGGCAAAGCTTCAACATTCGTATGACCAGCATGTGTATAGCTACCTGCAGTAGCAGTTGCTAGTTCACTTTTTAGAATACGGTTAATAATAAGTGCTGCCAAATTGCAGGTCTCATTGTAACTGGTCTGTCTGTCGCCAAGGCGAGACACCAAGTCGAAAGTGATATTCTCCGGATTGCTTGGAATATTGATTGTTACCTTTCCGTTCTCCTCGTCTGTTCCACTGGGAATGGCACGCGCATACACCAGCATAGCATCGGTCTGAAGGGGTAAGGTCAGTTCCAAAATACGGCGCGAGCTGTTATCAGCGTTGTTTGTGCCCGTGTTATCAACGGCTGTAGCACCATAAAGCGAACCTAGGTCATAGGTTTTTGTTTTCATACCAGACGTTGCTGTCCAATCAGTTACAGTTGCTGCACCAGCATAAGGAGCAAGATAGCTGCTGTTTCCTGTTGCAATACCAACCAGCTTGGCATCCTGCATACCACGGAAATTCCCATTCTTCTGCACAATTGTTGCAGACTGACGTGTGGTTACGTTTGTTGCTGACGATACATTCAGCACGAATTGAGTAGTCACCGTCTTTGCAACGGGATCATAGGTGGGATTGTTCTCCACCTTGGACTCTTCTGCTACGGTGTCGTCAGACGACGAGCAAGCAGTGAAACCGATTGTGCCTGTAAGTGCTATCGCACTCAGCAAGGCAAAGTTGAAATACTTTTTCATTGTTTTAAAAAAATTGGTTATTACTATTGTTAACTATTTCGTTTGAAATTACTTCTTGATGATGTTCTCCAGCTGGCGGAGGTTTCCTGCGGCATCGGCATTGCCTTGGGAAGCAGCACGACGGAAGCAGTCTAAAGCCTCCTGCTGCTGGCCGCAGAGCCAGTAAGCAACACCCAGGGCATTCTGGGCACGCTCGTCGTGGCGCACAGTGAGCAACTGGCGCAGAGCCTCGTGATGGCAGTCGCTGCAGTCGGTGCCAAGCAGCTGGCTGGCTTCGTTGATGACCTTGGCAGCCTCGTCGGGCACGTAGTCGTAGTAGATACGCACATAACCTGAGTTACGCTGGTCGCTGAGGATGTGCTCCTTGATATATTTCCAGGTGCGGCCTCCATTCATGCGGCGCAGCTTCCTCTCACGGACGTTGGCATCGGGTTCGCTGTCGATGATGTCCAGGGCCTGCTGCAGCTCCGCTGCATGCTGTGGCTCCGACGTCACACACTCTGTGAGCTGGTCACGGAACTCAGCCCATGCCTCACCACCACCGACAGTGTCGAAGAGGGAATCGGGAATCTGCAACTGATCCTGCACATAGTGCTGCAGGGCAAGGGCACGATTGATACCTAACTTCTCGTTGCCGGCAATGGGACCCTCGATAGAGGCGAGACCGATAATCTGGATGACCTTCACGCTACTGGTGGTGTCGGCCATGATCTGGCGGGTGATGTCAACAATACGCTCCAGGACGCTCTTGTTCTCACGGAACTCGGTGTGCAACACCGACTTAGCCAGGGGGAAGTGTACGTAGAGGGCGTTCTTGTCGCGACGCAGAATGCGGGTGCGGTCGTAGGGCTTATACTTCGACACATGTGCCAAGACGGGATTGTCCTTCTGCAACTGTCCAGCACGACCAGTGAAATCAGGCACAGGACGCATCACAGGAACAAAAGGCTCGGGCTCCGGCTCTGGAATGATGATGGGTTCTTCCACGGGAACCACCTTGGCTGGACGGCCAGGAATGTTATAGACAATGTTCAGTGCGGCCTGTGGCATCAACAATGCCTTGTTCTCGTCCCTCAGCTTCTGACCGCAATGTCCACACTCATAGGTCGTGAATTTCGTATAGCCTACAGCGGCTCCAATAATGGCCTCGATATTCCAATAACGGCCCAATGCCCAGGAGTATCCATAAAAAGCACCAACGGCGCCAAGGTCACCCTGGCGTCGCACTTCTTTATCCTGATGCATATTGTAGATAAGCAGCTTCACATTGGATATATTGTAGTGGGAGTATAGGAGGTTAGCACCTATGAAATGCCCCGTGTTTACTCCCTTGAACCAATAACGTACATCAGGGGAGAATAACAAATGCCGCCACTTGGTATCGACATCATCATCCGAAGGCCACGGTCGATAGCCTGCCGTCAGACCTGCCGACCAGTGGTCTGACAATCGGAAACCCAATCTCAGATTGGGGGTCAGCGTAGCATCATACAGCAAATTATTTCCTATGGTCATGTGAAATGGTTGCTGAGCATTGACAGCAAGTGAGAAGGTCATCAGCAACAAGGCTGCTGATAGAATTTTTCCGATATGTGTAAATGTTTTTAGCATTTCAAAGTTTCTGATTGACGTTGATAGATATTCGACAGTAAGTGCAAAATTACAAAAATTTTCCGAAATATTAGCCCTTTTCCACCTATATTTTACATGCTTTTAACTTATTTTCACCCCCCCCCTACTGATTTGTTTATAG
>Ga0256407_10008718_pt1 | contig 14775 bp, 14 predicted proteins | sample RumenRJG_04DNA_FD_193489 | JGI IMG/M metagenome (GOLD analysis project Ga0256407, IMG submission 193489) | Bovine rumen microbial communities from Lethbridge, Alberta, Canada - RJG_04 | ecosystem: Host-associated > Mammals > Digestive system > Stomach > Rumen | place: Canada: Alberta... | reverse complement strand
CGTAATAGGCATCTGTCAATGTCGTCTGGCCGTCGTCGTCTGACCAATTCTTCATTATCTTGTACTCCCGGAGGATGGGAGCCACATGGCTCATCGTCTTTTTCCAAGGCTCAGAGTAGTACCTTTCATTGATGCGCTTGATGTCCGCCTGACGCTTTTTCTTGAGTGCTTCGGACGCATTGTCGCCCGTGCTCAAGCCGCCGACCATGAAGTCGCATATCAGGATGTCGACTCTCTTGAACGTTTTGCCTTGCATATACAGGGCGAGCCATTCCTCCCAGTCAGCATAGATGGGGAAGCTCTCATCATAAGGCCGTGCCAGGATGGCTTCCCTCTTGATGAGCATGGCCTGATGACACATGTTGTCGTCGAAGAAGTAGGCCAGGTCGGCCACTTCGGGCACGTTGCCCTCTACCTTCTTTCCGTTCTCGAAGACCAACTCCCAGCTTCCGTAGATGACATCAGCATCGATGTCCTTCGCGAACACTTTCTCCAGCACATCGTCGGCATAGAAGGAGTCGCCCGAATTCATGTAGATGCAGTACTCGCCCTTAGCGTGCCGGGTGCCCTTGTTCTGGGCATTATAAACACCCTCGTCGGGCTCCGAGCACCAGAATGCAAGCTCGCTGTCGTGCTCCTCGAGGAAGCGCTTCGTACCATCCGTGCTGCCGCCGTCGATGACGAGCCACTCGTAGTCGCGGAACGTCTGGCGGCGGATGCTCTCATAGGTCCTCTTCAGGCCCTCGAGGTTATTGTAGGCGATGGTGATGATGCTGACTTTCATGTTTTATCTTTTTATCTTATACTTTCTTTTACCTTATGCTGACGAGCGCCACGAGAGCCGCGGCCAGAGCTATGCTGAGCCAAATCAGCGCCCTGATGGCGCGGAGGTGCTTCCGGCTCTTGGCCTCGTAGAATGCCTGGAGACTTGCCGTCTGCTGCTTTTGCTCAGCGAGCAGTTCCTGCAGCTTTGTGTTGCTGTCGTTGACTGCTTGCAATTCCTGCTCGCTTGCCTTCTGCATGTCGAGCTTTTGTCTTTTCAGCGCGATGAGCTTCTGCTCGAAGTCAATGCCCCTATAGATGTCGAGGTACGCCTCGACTGCTTTCTCGATGTTGAGATGCTCAAGGGCGAACTCGCGGCCCCACGCGCCGAGCTCCGGACTGTACTTTTGGAGTTCTTTGATGAATGTTTCCTCGTTGTATTTCAGGCGGTTCGACCTTCCAGAACAGTTGCAAAGCATACTCTTTTGGATGCTCTCGGGCGTGAGCATCCCGTCTCCCAAGAACTCGCCCATGTATTCCCGATAGTCATAGACCAGGACGCAGCGCCCGCAGGCCATTGCATCGTAAGCCGAGCGACCAAGTCCCACGACGAGGTCGCTCTCGTTTATCAGTTCCTCGATCGACCAGACGTTGTCGGTGAACTTGTTGCTCTGCAGGAAGCGGATGCCCTCTTGCTGACAGCAACGGCGAATGAAGTCGTTGGCAATGTCGGACTGGCAGAGGGAGAGCACCGTCTGCAATGTCGGTGAAACGGGCTTTTTTTGACAAAAACGGTTGCAATCAATGCCGTTGGCGATGACCGCCGCTGCCCTGTAGCCTTTGCTCCGCAAGTGCTCCCTGACCTCTTCCGAGACGGCGACGTAGGCATCGGCATAGGGCGACGGCTGCTCCAACTCAGCGATGTTGCCGTGGCAGGTCTGGACGATGAATCCTTTCGGCCACAGCTGCTCCACGACTGTCGTGTGGTTCGCAAGGATCAGGTCGTAGTGGTCGGACGTCATGAAAGGCACGCCCTTCTCCTCAAGCATCGAGGAGACGCCGCCCCGGATGATAGCGAAGTGCTCCACCTCGTGCCCGAGCCGCTTCAGCTCCATTGCAAGGGCGAAGGTGTAGCTCTCGGTGCCACCGGTTTTGGCAAGGTAATGTGTGCCTAACAGTATTCGCATCGTGTCTTTTTCGTGTTTAGAGCTGCTGCATGTCGTAGAGTCGCTTGTAATAGCCGTTCTTGGCGATGAGCTCGTCGTGCTGGCCGCTTTCCACTATCTCGCCTTCGTAGAGGACATGGATGATGTCGGCGTTCTTGATGGTGGAGAGGCGGTGTGCTATGGCGATGGTGGTGCGCGACTTCATGAGTCGGTCGAGCGCCTCCTGGACGAGGTGTTCGCTTTCCGTGTCGAGTGCCGAGGTGGCCTCATCGAGGATGAGGATCGGCGGATTCTTGAGGATGGCTCGGGCGATGCTGACGCGCTGCCGCTGCCCGCCTGAGAGGCGTCCGCCGCGGTCGCCGATGACGGTGTTATACCCGTTCTCGGTCTCCATGATGAAGTCGTGCGCGTTGGCTATCTTGGCGGCTTCCACGACCTGTTCCATCGTGGCGTTCTCCACGCCGAAAGTGATGTTGTTGTAGAACGTGTCGTTGAAGAGGATGGCTTCTTGGTTGACGTTGCCTATAAGCGCACGCAGGTCGTGAATCCTCACGTCGCGTATGTCCTTGCCATCAATAAGTATCTGCCCGCCGCACACGTCGTGATAGCGTGGGATGAGGTCCACGAGGGTGGACTTTCCCGAGCCGGACTGGCCGACGAGCGCCACGGTCTTGCCTTTCGGCACGGTAAGGTTGATGTGCTTCAGCACGTCGCGCCCGGCGATGTATTGGAAGGAAACGTCCCTCAGCTCCACTTGCCCCTCGAAGCTGTCAAGCGGCTTGGGGTCGGCTTTTTCCTTGATGGGGTTCTCGGCCTTGAGGATGTAGTCGATGCGCTCCATCGAGGTGAGGCCGAGCGGAATCATGTAGGCCTGTCGGGTCAAGTCCTTGATGGGGTTGATGACGCTGTAGAGGATGACCATGTAGAAGATAAAGGTGGAGGCATCGATGAAGCCTTCTCCCTCGAGGATAAGCCAGCCGCCGAAGAGTAGCACGATAACGATGATGACGGTCCCCATCGTTTCGGAAACGGGGTGTGCGGCGTTGATGCGCATCATCATGCCTATCATGCCCTTGCGGAACTCGTTGTTGATGTAGTTGAAGCGTCTGGCCATCTTTTCCTCTGCGATAAACGCCTTGACAATCCTCAGACCGCTGAGCGTCTCCTCTATCTGGGCCATAATCTCGGAGAGCCCTGCCTGAACGCCCGCCGACTGGTTCTTGAGCTTCTTCGACACCGTGCCCATGAGCCATGCGGCGGGTGGGGTGACGATGAGCACGAAGACGGTGAGCTGCCAGCTTACGGTGAAGAGCGTGACGAAGCAGATGATGATGGCGATGGGCTGCTGGATGAGGGTCGAGATGGCCGACGTGACGGAGTTCTCCACCATCTGTATGTCCGTGCTCATGCGCACGATGATGTCGCCCTTGCGTTCGGCCGAGAAGAAGCTCAGCGGCCGGCGCATCACCTTGTTGTACATGTCCATGCGGATGTCGCGCACAACGCCTGTGCTGAGCGGCATCATAATGTTTGCCGCCCCCCAGTAGCCGATGCACTTCAGGCAAGTCATGAAGACGAGTATGCCGCCCATGAGGCAGAGCGTCAGGAACGCGCCGTTCGACGCTATCATGTCCTGTACCCAGGCATACGCATTGTTGACGATGAGGTCCTTGTTCAGGGTGCCCCACGTCCACTCCTTGTAGGTATAGACGTTCTGGTCTATTTTGAAGAGGATGTTCAGGATGGGGATGAGCACTACGAAAGAGAAGACGTTGAGCCACTGCGCTACGAAGTTGAGCACGATGGACCAGACGATGTACATCTTGTAGGGCTTGAAGTAGCGTCTGACTATGTCGAGAAACTGCTTTATCATTGTCGAATTTCAGGTTCTGTTAATGAGTGTTAAAATCCCCGCGTGCGGCGTTGGTCATCCCCGCGTGCGGCGTTGGCAATCCCCGCAGGCGGCGTTTGCGATCCCCGCGTGCGGCGTTTTTTTCCCAGTTCGTCGTAACTGGTCTGCAAGATGGCTTTGGCACGCATTATGCGCAGTCCCGTGTCGTCTGTCGGTTGCTCTGTCATGACGGCGTCGCCGTCGATGTCGTAGATGCTTGTGCCTGTGCTGTCTGCGAAGAGCACGCCGGCCGGGTAGTTGCAATAGACGAAGGGATAGGTATAGGTGCTGCTCAGGACGTTGCGGCTCCAGCGGTATTCGTCGTGACGAATGCCGAGCTGTGAAAGCAGTGTGGCGGCAATGTCGCTCTGGTTCATGAGGATGTCCATTTTGCGTGGCGCCTTTATAGCTCCGCCGAGCCAAAGCATCGGACTGCGGAAGAAGCCCGGGTCCTTGTAGCTTTGCCGGTAGAGGAAGCCGTGGTCGGGAATCATGATGACGAGCAGGTTGTCCCATTGCGGCAGCTGCTTCAAAGAGTCAATCATGCAGGCGATGCTGTAGTCGGTGTAGGCGAAGGCATTGAGTATCTCGTCTTCGAGGCGGTGATAAGGCACGTCCCAAGGCTCGTGGCTGGACAGCGTCTGTGCCACTATAAAGTGCGGTCCGCCTTCCCATTTTGCGATGAAATGGCAGGTTTTTTGCAGGGCGGTGCTGTCGTTCACGCCCCAGCTGCCACTCTTTTCTTCGGCAGAGAAGGCTGTGTCGTCGTAGAGGTTTTGGAAGTCCATGTCCTCCAAGTACTGACGCTTGCCCATGTTTGTCATTGCACCGCCATAGAGGTAGGACGTCTCATAACCCTCCGCTGCCAGAGTTCGGGCAAGGGAAGGCAAGCCTTCGTGAAACTCGGTTTGCTTCATCAAGCCCAGGTCGGCATAACTCAGCCAGCCGCTGAAGGCCGAGACGGTGCCTCGGTCGGTCCGAAAGGAGTTGCTGAAATAGTTCTCCCAAAAGATGCCTTCGGGAATGAGGCGGCTCCAGCCGGGTGCCACATCGGGCAGGCCGCCAAGCTCCCGGACAAAGCGACTGCCGAAACCCTCGATGAAAACGACCAGAATGTTAGGGCGCGAAGTGTTGAGCAGCGTGTCCTGAATGTCGTCAGCCGGCTCAGGATAGAGTCCGTCAAAGAGGTCGGCCCGGTCTGCCTCGCTCAGGAAATCATATCGCGCAGCATAATTATCCGTCAGCCGAATGCTGCGGACGAAAGCATAGACGGGATTGACGGCAGCGTGGTCGGCGAGCTGTGTCGGATGAGGCTTCGAGGTATAAACATCGCCCTGACGCATGAAGCAAACGCCCGAAACGACAAGGAACAACCAGATGATGCTGATGTTCCGCATCCAAAGGCGCTCCGACGTGCTGCCGGTAAGCTTCTTCGGCGTAAGGAACACGCTGGGAATGATTATCCAAAGCGCAAGCAAAAGGACAAGCGCGGCACGAATGACGAGGTAGGACAGGCTGACGCTGTTGGTGGCGCCTTCGGGACTGGACGCATAACTCAGCACGACCATTCCGAGCTTAAACTGCCAGTACTCGTACATCACGGCATCTGCCACGATGATGGCCGCCACAGCAAGTCCCATCAGGATATAATAAGGCGTGAGCCACGCTCTGAGCCTCAACGACGGACGCCTCAAGGCAAGAAGCCCCACGAGCCATGGCACAACAAGCAACCACGCAGCCACCATCAAGTCGTGCTCCACGAAGCCTCGCCAACACGAACTGAAGGCCTCGCCAACAGAAAGCTGTTCCACGCAGCGATTGTTCAAGATGAACCCCACTCTGCCTATCAAAAATACGACAAGCAGATGACAATAGAGGTACTCAAGAAAATGTATGCTTCGCTTCATGGCAATTTTCCTGCTCACTGATTACTTTTGGTCCTTCGCTTTAGTAGAAGGTTTGGAAGAGCCTTTGCGACCGAAGTCGGCGGGTATCTCGCCCCACTCTTCCGTGTTCCACTTCAGCACTTCCGCATGCCTAGGGTTCGCCCACAGCCAGTTCTCGGCACGTATCACGAGGTCGAGCACCTGAGCCGTCTCTGGCGTTCGCTTCAATGTTGTCTTTGCCTTCTTGTTCCTCACCCACGCCATACCGCTGATGCTGTCGCTGTAGACCTTCATCTGCCAACCGTTCTTCTTGATGAAGGCGAGTGCATGGACGATGGCAAGGAACTCGCCGATGTTGTTCGTGCCCAGTATCGGACCGAAGTGGAACATCCGCTGCTCGTTGCCGAGGTACACGCCCTGATACTCCATCGCACCCGGGTTGCCGCTGCAGCCTGCATCGACAGCAATGGCGTTGAAGTCCACGATTCCTTTCAGCTTCTCGTAGTCCATGTTTACATCCTTTCAGGCACCTCGATGCCGAGCAAGCCCATGCCGTTCTTCACGACCTGAGCGACGGCTGCCGAGAGCACGAGTCGCACTTGCTGCTTGGCTTTGTCCTCTTCGTGGAGCACGCTGAAGTCGTGATAGAACTGGTTGTATTCCTTGACGAGTTCGTAGCAGTAGTTCGCGATGCACGACGGATTGTAATCCTGCCCTGCCTGACGCACTGCTGCCTCGAAGCCTTGCAACCTTTGGATAAGGCTGATTTCCTTTTCGGCAAGCGAAACTTCGAAAGCCTTCCCGTCGAGAGTTATCTCGTCGCTCCACTTGCGCAGAATGCTCCTGATGCGGGCATAAGTGTATTGAATGAAGGGGCCGGTATTGCCGTTGAAGTCGATGCTTTCTTCGGGATTGAAGAGCATGTTCTTGCGTGCATCGACTTTGAGGATGAAGTACTTCAGAGCGCCCATGCCGACGATGCGGGCAATTTCCTGTGCCTCGGCTTCTGTGATGTCTTCGAGCTTGTTGACTTTGTCTGCCGAGAGCTCTTTCGCATCCTGTATCATGGTGGCTATCAGGTCGTCGGCATCCACAACGGTGCCTTCCCTGCTTTTCATTTTGCCGTTGGGCAGTTCGACCATGCCATATGAGAAGTGGACAAGGTCTTTGCCCCACTTGAAGCCCAGCTTGTCGAGAAGGATGCTGAGCACCTGGAAGTGGTAGTTTTGCTCATTTCCCACGACGTAAATCATTTTGTCGATGGGATAGTCCTGGAAGCGGAGTTTTGCGGTGCCGATGTCCTGCGTCATGTAAACACTTGTTCCATCGGAGCGGAGCAGGAGCTTCTCGTCGAGGCCTTCTTTTGTCAGGTCGGCCCAGACGCTGCCGTCTTCCCGGCGATAGAAGAAGCCTTTCGCGAGGCCTTCCTCCACCTTCTCCTTGCCTTCGAGATACGTTTCGCTCTCGTAATATATCTTGTCGAAGCTGACGCCCAACGCCTTGTAGGTTTCGTCGAATCCTGCATAGACCCACTCGTTCATGCGTTTCCAAAGAGCTCTCACCTCTGGGTCGTTCTGTTCCCACCGCACAAGCATTTCGTGGGCTTCCTTTATGAGAGGAGCCTCCTGCTTGGCTTGCTCTTCGTCCATGCCTTTTGCCACGAGCTCCTTCACCTCTTCGCGATAGTGCTTGTCGAAGGCGACGTAGTAGTCTCCAATGAGGTGGTCGCCCTTCTTGCCCGAGCTTTCAGGCGTCTCGCCGTTGCCCCACTTGAGCCATGCGAGCATCGACTTGCAGATATGGATGCCGCGGTCGTTGACGATATTGGTCTTGACGACTTTGTTTCCGTTGGCTTCCATGACCTGCGCCAAAGCCCAGCCGAGCAGATTGTTGCGGACGTGGCCGAGGTGCAGGGGTTTGTTGGTGTTGGGCGAGCTGTACTCGATCATGACGAGCGGGCTGTCGTCCGTGACAGGCTGGAAGCCGAACCTGGGATTTCCGTTGATGTCATTTAGGATTTCTATCCACTGGCGAGAGCTTATGCTGAGGTTGAGAAAGCCCTTCACGACATTGAAACCGCTGACGACCTCAGGCAGCCTTTCCTTGAGACGCTCGCCAATCTCCTGAGCCGTAGCGTCGGGAGCCTTGTGGCTCATCTTGGTAAAGGGAAAGACGACAAGGGTGATTTGTCCCTCAAACTCGGGACGAGTCTGCTGCAGCTGCACCAGATTGTCGGGCACAGCGCTGCCGTAAAGCTCTTCTACAATGGCTTTTACGGCATCTGCTATCTTGCATTCTATCTTCATAGCGTACATTATTATATATAATAAGTGGGGGCAAAGATACAAAATAAAGTTGAAAGTTGAAAATTGAGAGTTGAAAGATTTTGGCTTTCGCCCTGTTTTCGAAGACTTCTGGCAGGTATGGGGACTATCTTTCCTGCAGGAACACAAAAAAACGCCGCACGTGGGAATCGAAAATGCCGCACGCGGAAATGCCAAACGCCGCACGCGGAAATTGCAATCCCCGCACGCGGCGTTTGAAATCCCCCTACAGGGAGTTGAAAATTACAACGTGTCGTTTCTGCAATTACAGCGTGTCGTTTCTGCAATTGCAGCGTGTCGTTATTGTTATTACACCAAGCGGATGTTCTTACAGGGGAAGAGCAGCTTCTACCAAATCTCGATGCCAAAGTTGCAAGGCAGGATTTTGTACGTCCCGTTGTTCGTGTAGTTTCCCATGCTATAGAGCAGGGAATGCGTCAAGCCGTGCAGAGCTCGAAGTGAGGCTGGTTGATGTCGTACTTCTTGTAACCTTGGGGGAGGCGCCGAGGACGATAAAGGTGAACGACTCGGGGCACTGAGGCGTTGCTAATCGGCTTGCGTCTGTGCCAAAATTATCGATGAAATGGCACAAAATGTGAACTAGTGGGTTAGCCTCTTCATGGATCAGTCTGTGCTGTTCTTTACTTCGTTCGCGTCAATTTGAACTTCGTCTTCTCGTCCATTTTGCCGTAGAGGTACTTGCCGTCGTCGGAGAGGGTGAGCGTGTCTTTGTCCTTACCGTCGCTGCAGATGATGAGGTTGCCCTGGACGGTATAATTCATCTTCTCTGTCGAGGGGAGAAGCGCGATGGTTGCCTTTATCGCCTTACGCTTTGCCCAACTGATGCCGGCATTCTTCAAGGTTTCGTCGTCCATCTGAAACTTCATCTGCATCTCCATTTCCTTATCGCTCTTGAAAGTAGCTGTGACAGATGTCTTCGTGCTCTTCATGACGAGAATCGCCCTCTTGCTGGCTTCCTCAGCTTCCTTCTTCGTTTGAGCCTTTTCTTCTGCAGTCAGGGGACGGCCTTTCTTCTTCTCTGCCTTTTCTATTTCCTCGCGAATGGCTTCCTCTACCTTCGAGTCAATCTCATTCTGCATGTTCTTCATCTCGTCGGCTATGATGTTGGGATGATAATAGACGCGCCCCACAAGGCTCGTCTGTGCGCTGGCAATGGCGAAGAAGCCAGCCGCCAAAACGAGAGTTAAAAACAGTCTTTTCATATCTTTACTTTTTCACCTTTTTACCTTTTACCTTTTCAACTTTTCACCTTTTCAATATTTGTTCGCCGTGCTGCTTGGTGTTGACCTGCTTGCCCGCAAAGATTTGCTCGATGATGCCGTTCTCGTCGATGATGAAAGTCGTGCGAATGGTGCCCATCGTCTTCTTTCCGTACATCGTCTTCTCGCCCCAAGCGCCCATTTCTTCCAAGAGTTTCTTGTCCACGTCAGCAATCAAGGGAAAAGGCAAAGCGTGCTTCTCCTTGAACTTCTGATGAGAGGCGGCAGAGTCCTTGCTCACGCCGACCACCTCATAGCCAGCACCTTGCAACTCGACATACCTGTCGCGCAGACTGCAAGCCTCTGCCGTACAGCCACTCGTATTGTCCTTCGGATAGAAATAGAGCACGAGTTTGCGACCCTTGTAATCGCTCAAAAGAATGTCCTTTCCGTTCTCGTCCTTGCCCAGAACCTCTGGTGCTTTGTCTCCAATCTTCATAATATTTCTGTTTTGATGCTTATCCGAGGACAAAGATACAACATTTTTCCGAACATACAAACGGGTGATACAGAAAATCGTCTCCTGCCCTTCTCGTATATATATAATAATGTGTGACTGCTTTTTTCATGGGAAATTATCGTTTTTCAATAAAATAATTGCCTTTTTTCTTGCAGCATATTAAGAAACGTCTTACCTTTGCACCGAAATTATTTATCGTTTAACAATAAAACATTACTGTTATGAAGAAGAAGCTTCGTTTGTATTGCGGTGTGCTGGCGGTGGTGCTGGTGGCTGCTATCGTGTGTGACCTTGTCCATGTCAACTATTCGAGTTCTACCGACAAGGAGCGTGAGGAACTTTACTTCGGCAAGGAGCCAGATGAATTCTCGACAACAGAAGAGATTGAAGGTGGTGTGAGGAGAAAGAGCAAGCCGACGATGTACATCGATGTCAATGTGCAAGCCCGCCATTATCCTAAGGATTTTGCTTTGCTCAGCGAAGTGGATGGTCAGGTGTGCCGCGTGGATATGAAGCAGGTGAGCCTTGCCATTCCTGCCGACCGCGTCACGCAGTCCAAGCCTTTCATCATCGTGTACTGCTCGATTATACCCAATGTGCTGCTACTCGGCTGGTTGGTTATCATTGTCTTCCAAGTGCTGCGTTCCGTCGCCCGACGGGAAGTCTTCGTCGCCCGCATAGCGAAGAAGCTGGAGCTGGCAGGCATCCTGCTCGTCGCCTTTTGGGTGTGGCAATATATCCGCTCGTACATTGTGACGCAAATCCTCGTGCAATACGTCAACATGGCATATTACGACATCAAGTGGTTCACGCCGAATTTCATCTGCCTCATCATGGGTCTTGCGATGATGATAGTCTCGCAGATTATCCTGATGGGCAAGGAGTTGCAGGAAGAACAGGAGCTAACCATTTAATCTAGAGCCATGAGTATTATTGTAAATGTAGATGTGATGATGGCCAAGCGGAAGATGTCATCACAGGAACTTGCCGAGAAGATTGGCATAACGGCTGCCAACCTCTCCATCCTCAAGACAGGCAAGGCGAAAGCCGTCAGGTTCTCAACCCTCGAAGCCATCTGTCAGGCCCTCGACTGCCAGCCTGGAGACATCCTGGAATACAGAGCAGACGAGGAAGAATAAGGCTTTTATAAACCACGAAAAGGATTTAATTTAACCACGAATTGCACGAATTACACGAATTAAATTTGCCCCTAAAGGCGTAGCCAATTCGTGTTATTCGTGTTATTCGTGGTTTAAAAGGCTGTAATCCGTAGTTCAATTCTAATCTTGGTTCAGGGCTTTGTCCACGCTGCCGCTTTCGAGGAGGCGTTCTTGTGCTTCGTCGTAACTGAGGCCTAGCGATTCCTGAATCATCCTTGTGCCTCTATCCACGAGTTTGGCGTTGGTGAGTTGCATCTTGACCATGCGATTGCCCTCTACCCTGCCCAAGCGAATCATCAAGGACGTCGAAATCATGTTGAGCACCATCTTCTGAGCCGTACCACTCTTCATTCGGCTTGAACCCGTAACAAATTCCGGACCTACGATGGTCTCGATGGGGAACTCTGAAGCAGCTGCCAAAGGTGTATGCGGATTGCTTGTGATGCAGCCTGTCAGCAAACCTTGTTTTCTTGCTTCGCTGACGGCTCCGACGACGTAAGGCGTGGTGCCTGAAGCGGCTATGCCAAGCACAGTATCATCTTTTGTGGGAGAGAACTTCAGCAAATCCTGCCAGCCTCTTTCAGGGAAGTCCTCAGCCTTTTCGACTGCATGACGCAGGGCTTTGTCGCCACCTGCAATGAGGCCAATCACGATGTCTGGAGAAAGACCGAAAGTAGGAGGCAGTTCGCTGGCATCGAGTACACCAAGTCGTCCGCTTGTGCCTGCTCCCACATAAAAGAGCCTGCCGCCCTGTTTCATTCGTGGCTCTACGGCTTCCACAAAGGCTTGAATCTCAGGCAGAACCCTACGCACAGCCTCAGCCACCAAGGCATCTTCTTCGTTGATGTGCCTCAGGATTTCGCCTATCGACATCTGTTCCAAGTGGTCGAAGTGCGAAGGTTGCTCGGTTATCTTGTCTTTTAGTTCCACGCCACAAAGTTACGACTTTTTTCCGAACAAACAAGAGCTGGTTGCAAACATTTGCGAACTGCGAAGCGAACTTTTGCAAACCGCGAGGGCAACTGCAAATTATTGCAAACAAAAAAGCTTGCAGCATTCGGCTTTTTGTCTTAACTTTGCACTCGAAAGCTAACGAAAATGAACGAACTATTGACCATAATGACCTCTCGAGAGTTGTTTCTCATCATCTTCGGAACAGCCATCTACATCGTGCTCTTCATCGTGACGGTGCAGAACAGCCGCCGAAAGATTCTCTCCCTGCAAGACAGACTGGATAAGGTACGCGCGATGCAGGAGCAATACGACATTGAGGGCAACGAAAGGAAGATGGCGGAGCTGGAAAGCCTGATTCAGAAGCTGGGCGACGAGAACTCGATGCTTCGGCTCGAACTGGAGGAAAAGAAGTTGGCGCTGGACTATAATAATAAGGTAGCAATCATCGAGAACGCCAAGCGTGAGCAGGCGGAGACGGTCATCTTCTCGAGCGACATCTACCGCCGCATCCAGGAGTGCCTGAACGCGGGCAGAAGCCTGAACTACCAGGACTGGGGCGAGCTGACCAGGCTGCTGAACAGCATCTACACGGGCTTCACGGAGAAGCTCTACAGCCTCTTCCGCATGAGCGAGCACGAGTTGCACGTCAGCCTGCTCATCAAGATGCACCTCCAGCCGAAGGACATCGCTCTGCTGACGGCTCATTCGAAGGAGAGCATCGCCACAACCCGCAGCCGACTCTATTCGAAGGTCTTCGGAAGGAAGGGCTCGTCGAAGGACTGGGACGACTTTGTTCTCACTTTGTGAGAAAGTTGAGTTAATAGTTAATAGATAAAAGATAAAAGTTAATAGTTAATAGATAAAAGATAAAAGTTAAGAGTTAATAGATAAAAGATAAAAGTTAAGAGTTAAAAGTGGGGGCTCGAAAAATAAACTGTTATCTGTTATTATTGTGAATAAAACAAGAAACCGCAAATCCTTAAATCTTTAAATAACTATGATTGAGTATTTAACAATGCATCTTTGGCAGATATGGGCCATAGTGGCTGTAATTTGCCTGATTCTGGAGCTTACGGCTGGTGATTTCTTCATCATCTGCTTCTCTATCGGAGCGGTGTTTGCCTGCTTGACAGACGCTCTTGGTGGCGGCATCATCCTGCAACTCATCGTGTTTGCTGTCTTCACGCTGGCAAGCCTCTTCTTCGTGCGTCCCTTTGCCGTTCGCTTCCTTCACAAGGGAGAGTCGAACCGCGTCAGCAATGCAGATGCCTTGCTTGGCAGGAAAGGCAGAGTCGTAGAGACAGTCAAGGCCGACAGCTTCGGCAGAGTACAGATTGACGGCGACATCTGGAAGGCTGTCACAAACGAGCAGAACGACATTCCAGAAGGCACCAACGTCCGCGTCATCTCGAGAGAAAGCACAATCATCACAGTGGAAACAATCAATTAATAAACCTATAAAATCATGGACATTATGACCTACATTCTCATTGCAATCGTCGTTTTGGTGGTACTTTTCGCCAAGATGGCACTCGTGATTATCCCTCAGTCGGAAACCAAGATTGTGGAGCGCCTCGGTCGCTACTACGCAACCCTGCAGCCGGGCATCAACATCATCATCCCCTTCATCGACCGAGCAAAGTCGATTGTAGTGCTCAACCACGGACGCTACCAGTACTCCACCACCATCGACCTGCGCGAACAGGTCTATGACTTCCCAAAGCAGAATGTCATCACGAAGGATAACGTGCAGACCGAAATCAACGCGCTGCTCTACTTCCAGATTGTTGACCCCTTCAAGGCAACCTACGAAATCAACAACCTGCCCAACGCCATCGAGAAACTGACGCAGACAACCCTGCGTAACATCATCGGCGAACTGGAGCTGGACGAGACTTTGACCAGCCGCGACACCATCAACAAGAAGCTTTCTGCCGTTCTGGACGACGCTACCGACAAGTGGGGCGTGAAGGTGAATCGCGTTGAGCTTCAGGACATTACACCTCCAGACAGCGTCTTGACAGCCATGGAGAAGCAGATGCAGGCAGAGCGTAACAAGCGTGCCCAGATTCTCACCTCCGAGGGTCAGAAGGCAGCCGAAATCCTTGCTTCCGAAGGTGAGAAGACAGCCATCGTGAACAAGGCAGAGGCAGCCAAGCAGGAAGCCATTCTGCAGGCCGAAGGTGAGGCACAGGCTCGCATCCGCGTGGCAGAGGCAGAGGCAAAGGCCATCGAACTCATCACCGAAGCCGTCGGCAAATCCACCAACCCCGCCAACTACCTGCTCGCTCAGAAGTACATCCAGATGATGCAGGAACTGGCCGAAGGCGACAAGACGAAGACCGTCTATCTGCCATACGAAGCCACCAACCTGCTCGGCTCCATCGGCGGCATCAAGGACCTGTTCAAGAGCGAATAGTTAAGAGTTAATAGATAAAAGATAAAAGTTAATAGTTGAGAGCCTGACTTCCTAGCGAAGTTGGGCTTTTTTTCGTGTGAGTTACGCCAAGTTAACGTGCTGAGTTTTGGAAGTCGACGTGCTGTATTGAAAATGTAACGTGCTGAGTTTGAGGAAATAACGTGCTGAGTTGAGAAATCAGCGTGCTGCATTGGCAAAATCAGCGTGCTGTGGTGGAAAACGTAACTTGCTGTGTTTGAGCGCGTTCACAATAATAACAATTAACAGTTAAAATTTCGAGCCCTGCACGAGCCGAGCGGGGGTCTTCTTCTTACTTATTATATTAATATATATATATAATTATAAATATATATAGAGATAGATAGAGGTAGATAGGAGTCTTCTTCTACTACTTATTATTACTTATTATATTAATATATATATATATAATTATAAATATATATAGAGATAGATAGAGGTAGATAGGAGTCTTC
>Ga0256407_10008716_pt1 | contig 14778 bp, 10 predicted proteins | sample RumenRJG_04DNA_FD_193489 | JGI IMG/M metagenome (GOLD analysis project Ga0256407, IMG submission 193489) | Bovine rumen microbial communities from Lethbridge, Alberta, Canada - RJG_04 | ecosystem: Host-associated > Mammals > Digestive system > Stomach > Rumen | place: Canada: Alberta... | reverse complement strand
TGTGGATTCTTTTCTACAGAATGATCAAAAGAGAAATACAAAACCGATCTCTGTAATTATGGCTTTTAATAACCTGGTGCCGTTATTCTAAAGGCAACACGTTTTCTCATGTCGTATCTGATCTTAAACTTTACAAATGATATATTTAAGATAAGCAGCATAATGAACTTTGGCGATCTTAATGAAAAGATGCTGGAAATGTATTAAAGCCTTTTCCAATGCCATAAAAGATGAAATTGAAAATGATCGTCCTGATATCATCCATGGCCAGCATGTATGGATCCTGCCTTCACTTGCCACAGGTTATAATATTCCGCTGATTCTTACAGCACACGGAACCGATCTGATGGATTTTGATAAATGGCCTCAATTAAGAAAATATGCAATTAAGGCAATGGATGAATGTTTTGCGGTCATCTCGATCTCTAAAGACAACTGCGCGCTTATTGAAGAAAGATTCCCTGATGACAAAGATAAGATCGTCATGATGAGAAACGGATATGATCCATCGATATTCTATCCGGAAGAAGCAGACAAGGATGAGGTTCTTAGGTCATACAACATAGATAAGAGCGATTATGAAGGAAAGAAGATTGTGTCATTTGCCGGAAAGCTTATAGGATTCAAGGGTGTTGATATCCTGCTTGAGGCGATAAAGATCTATGAGGATAAAAAACCCGAATCTGTCACTATCATTGCCGGTGATGGTGAGGAAAGAGATAACCTGCATAACCAGGCCGAAAGATTGAATTTAAAAACTGTCAGATTCTTAGGCAATGTCAATCAGCAGCAGTTAAGAAAGATCTATAACATAGCAGATGTGAATCTTGTGCCTTCAAGAAGAGAACCGTTTGGTCTGGTAGCTATTGAGGCCATGGCTTGTGGAACTCCGGTCATCGCCAGCAATCAGGGAGGTCTTCCTGATTTTGTCAACGGCAGCGTAGGCGGACTTGTAAAACCTGAAGATCCTGAAAATCTCGCCGACAAGATTATTGAAGTCTTAAAAAAGACCGGAGATGACAGCTGGCGAAAACAGATAGCTGATTATGCCAGGAAGCATTATGCCCAGGATATGATCATTAAGGAACTCGATGATCTATATAACGAAGCATTAAAATGAAAACATTTTCTGAAAATATATTGACATAGTTTCAGAAACTAATATAATAATTTACATAAGCAGAGATAGGGAAAAGTAAACATAATACCAATTTATAGTGAGCAGATGATAGTGGAAAATCTGTATGAAGTGATGTTGAAAGAACACCCGGGAGCTTCGGAACGAAATCACAGTAGTAACCGACGGAACCAAACCGTTACAGTTGGAGATCGATGATGGTCGATTATAAAGTGATCAGTTTTACTGATAAATTGGGTGGTACCGCGGAGTAACACAGTCCTTCGTCCCTGATAGGGATTAAGGACTGTTTTTTGTTTAAGGGGGGTTGGATATGTGCGGTATTCTTGTTTCTACTGATGTACAGATCGAAATGTCCGATTTTGAATCGGGACTTGATGTTTTAAGAAAAAGAGGACCTGATGACAGAAGAATAATGAAGATTCCTGAAGGAATAATTGGTTTTCAAAGATTGGCAATAATGGGCGTTGATGAAAGTGGGATGCAGCCGTTTGTGTTAAATGACAGGATCGTTGTATGTAATGGTGAACTGTATGGATTCAGGCCAATAAAAAAGGAATTAGAGAAAGAATATACATTTAAATCAGAAAGCGATTGTGAAATCATACTTCCGTTATATGAGAAATATGGCTTAAAGATGTTTTCTATGCTGGATGCCGAATTTGCAATGATCATATATGATGGCGTTAAAAAAGAATGGATCGCGGCCCGTGATCCGATTGGCATAAGACCATTATTTTATGGCTATACCAAAGACAACAGAATCGCTTTTGGTTCGTTAGCTGCCAGCCTCATGCCTTTCTGTAAAGAGATACATCCGTTCCCGATAGGCTCCTGCTATTATCAGGGAAAATTCATCAGATATGAGCAGATCGAAAAAACAGAATCTTTTGTGGAAGATCCTCTCGATACAGCCTGCTACAAGATGAGAGATTATCTTGTTGAGGGAGTCAAGAAAAGAATGGATTCTGATTCAAAGATCGGTTATCTGCTCAGTGGAGGTCTTGATTCATCCCTGGTCTGTGCCATCGCTCAGAAAATGAGTGAGCAGCCTATTCATACATATTCGATCGGTATGGAAACAGATGCGATCGATCTGAAATATGCCAGAAAAGTAGCGGACTATATCTCAAGCAATCATACCGAGGTAATTATTACCAAGAAAGATGTTATTGATGCTTTGGAAGAAGTGATTGTGGCGCTTGAAAGCTGGGATATTACAACGATCAGAGCATCGATCGGAATGTATCTGCTCTGTAAAAAAATCAAAGAGACAGGTGATGTGAAGGTAATCCTCACAGGGGAAATATCTGATGAACTGTTTGGATATAAATATACTGATTTTGCCCCAAATGCAGCGGAGTTTCAGAAAGAAGCAGAAAAAAGAATCAGAGAACTGTATATGTATGATGTCTTAAGAGCAGATCGCTGCATCTCGGCAAATTCCCTGGAAGGCAGAGTTCCGTTTGGTGATCTGGACTTTGTGAGATATGTAATGTCTGTTGATCCTGAACTCAAGTTCAACAAATATCAGATGGGAAAATATCTTTTAAGACATGCGTTTGAAGAAGATCAGATTCTTCCTGAAGAAATACTCTGGCGTGATAAAGCTGCTTTCTCCGATGCGGTAGGTCATTCGCTGGTGGATATTCTGAAGGAATATGCAGAAGAAAAATATACAGATGAAGAATTTGATGAAAAGAAGAAAAAATATACATATAGACAGCCATACACAAAAGAGAGCCTGTTATATCGCGAAATATTTGAAAAATATTATCCAGGGATGGCTGATATGATCGTTGATTACTGGCTGCCAAACCAGGAATGGGAAGGATGTAAAGTCAATGATCCAAGCGCAAGATATCTAAGCAACTATGGAAAGAGTGGTGAATAAGATGAAGATCAGATTTGAGGAAATAAAAGAAAGAAAAGAAATTGTACTGGATGAGGAAAGTCTTGGATTCGGAAAGATCTTTGCGGATTACATGCTGGAGATGGATTATGATCCTGAGAGGCAATGGCATGATCCAAGAATTGTACCTTATCATCCATTACAGCTGAATCCAGAATGTATGGTGTTCCATTATGCCCAGGAAATCTTTGAAGGATTAAAGGCTTATCGCTGTGATGATGGAAGTGTCAATCTGTTTCGTGTCGATCTGAATGCCGAAAGATTTTACAATTCGGCAGTCAGAATGGCGATTCCACCGATTGATAAAGAGATATTTATTGAATGTATCAAGGCCTATGCAGATAAAGTCAGAGACTGGATACCGGAAAAATTTGGAAATTCCCTATATCTTCGTCCGTTCATAATTGCGACTGATAACGGTCTGGGAGTACATGCGTCAAAAACATACAGGTTCATTGTTATCGCATCTCCATCTGCTTCATATTTTGCCTCAGGGCTTGAACCGGTAGATATCTATGTAGAAGAAAAAGATATCCGCTCTGCTCCGGGATTAACCGGGTTTGCGAAATGTGGCGGAAACTATGCAATATCTATCAAAGCGTCAGAAGAAGCCAAAGAGAACGGATATTCACAGGTGCTGTGGCTTGATGGAATCGAACATAAATATGTAGAAGAAGTAGGCTCAATGAATATCTTCTTTATGATTGATAAGGAATTATATACAGCTGATTGCACAGGAACAGTATTGCCGGGAATAACCAGACAAAGCATCCTTGATATCTGTAAAGAAAAAAATATCAGAGTGCACATTGGGAAACTGGAGATTAAAGATGTAATGGAAGCCGGCAAGAAAGGAACGCTAAATGAAGTATTTGGCTGTGGAACAGCAGCGGTAATATCGCCGGTTGGGAAGCTTACATATAAAGACGAAAGCGTAATTATCAACGAACACAGAACAGGGACATTCAGTAAAGAGTTATTTGAGACCCTGACTTCCATACAGTGGGGAAAAATAGAAGACCCTTACGGGTGGATAATTAAGATCTGAAACACAAGGAAAAAAACTTAAATAATTTTTTGAAAATTTATTGACAAGGTGTCTTTAGCAGAGTTACTATAATCGAGTATTTTATTTTGTACGGCCGTACAGAAAAATAATATTTCCATGAATATAGGGACATGGATACGGTTTTAAAACCCCTGTGAACGACATCGCTAAGGATGTTGTTTTTATTTATTTTTCTGGAGGTAAATATAATGTCAAAATTCATCTTTGTAACCGGAGGAGTTGTTTCAGGATTGGGAAAAGGAATAACCGCCGCTTCTTTGGGAAGATTACTGAAAGCAAGAGGTTTGAAAGTGGCTTCTCAAAAACTGGATCCATATATCAATGTGGATCCCGGAACGATGTCTCCTTACCAGCATGGCGAAGTATATGTAACAGAAGATGGCGCTGAGACCGATCTGGATCTTGGTCACTATGAAAGATTTATTGATGAAGATCTGAATAAATATTCAAATCTGACCACCGGTAAGATTTACTGGAATGTCCTGAACAAAGAAAGACGGGGAAAATATTTAGGAAAGACCGTACAGGTAATACCGCACATTACCAACGAAATAAAAGAATTCATCTATTCAGCTGCCAGAAAAAATAATCCGGATATTCTTATCTGTGAAGTAGGTGGAACGATAGGTGATATAGAATCTCAACCGTTTATTGAAGCTATCCGTCAGATAGGGCTGGAACAGGGAAGTGACAATGTCTGTTATGTACATGTGACCCTGGTTCCATATCTTGAAAGTTCAAAGGAACACAAAACCAAGCCTACTCAACACTCGGTAAAGGAATTACAGGGCATGGGCATTAATCCCGATATCATTGTCCTGCGTTGTGCAAAACCGCTTGAAGAAGAGATCTTCGAAAAGATTGCGATGTTCTGCAACATCAGAAAGGAATGTGTAATTGAAAACAGAACTTTATCATTGCTGTATGAAGTTCCATTGATGCTGGAGAAACAGAAGCTTGGGCAAACAGTGTGTAATAAACTTAGATTGAAAGCAGAAAAAGCGCAGCTTGATGACTGGAAGAAAATGGTTAAAAAAGCCAAGCATCCAACCAAGACTGTAACCATAGGAATGGTAGGAAAATACGTAAAACTTCATGATGCTTATCTTTCAATATCTGAGGCACTTACACACGCCGGTTATCAGCTTTCCAGCAAGATCAGGATCAGGTGGATTGATGCGGAAACAGTCAGCGAGAGAAATGTTGAAAACAAATTAAAAGAATGTAATGGAATAATTGTTCCGGGAGGATTTGGTGAAAGAGGAATAGAGGGGATGATTGTTACGGCAAAATATTGCCGGGAAAACAACATTCCTTATCTGGGGATCTGTCTGGGAATGCAGATAGCCGTAATAGAGTTTGCCAGAGATGTCTGCGGCATGGAAAAAGCAAACTCCAGAGAATTTGATCCTGATTCACCATATAAAGTAATAGATTTTCTTCCGGATCAGAATGATCACATCGATAAAGGCGGAACATTAAGACTTGGTGCTTATGACTGCCGATTAAAGAAAGATACAAAGATTCAGAAACTTTATGGCGTATATGACATCAGAGAACGTCATCGTCATCGTTATGAATTCAACAATGAATACAGGAAACAGTTATCTGATGCAGGAATGATATTATCAGGCACATCGTTTGATGAATATATCGTAGAAACGATGGAATATAAAAACAGCGACTATTTTATTGGGGTACAGTTTCATCCGGAATTCAAATCAAGGCCAAACAGACCTCATCCGTTATTTGTAGGATTAGTCAGATCAGCATTAAAGAGTAAAGGAGATAAATAATATGACAGACATAATGAAAACATTCGGCAGTAAAGTATTTAACGATGAAGTAATGAAAGCAAGACTTTCAAAAGCCACTTATCAGGAATTAAACAAGACAATCAAAAGAGGGTTTTATCTGAACAAGGATATTGCGGAAGAAGTTGCCAAGGCAATGAAAGACTGGGCAATTGAAAATGGTGCTACCCATTTCACGCATTGGTTTTTACCATTAAGTGGCGCAACAGCCGAAAAACATGAAAGTTTTGTTTCGGCAGCCGGCGGAGGAAAGATAACATTGGAATTTTCTCCTTCCAATCTGGTAAGAGGTGAAGCCGATGCCTCATCATTTCCTTCCGGTGGATTAAGAGATACCTTTGAAGCCAGAGGCTATACGGCCTGGGATCCGACTTCATATGCGTTTATAAAAGATGGCGTCTTATATATCCCAACGATTTTCTGCGGATATAATGGCGAAGCTCTGGATCACAAGACACCATTATTGAGATCCATGGAAGCACTGAATACTCAAGCCATGAGAATATTGCGAGTATTCGGCAATGAAGACGTTGATCATGTTAAGGCGACAGCCGGTGCTGAACAGGAATACTTCCTGGTAGATAAGAAATATTTTGATGAAAGAGAAGATCTCAAACTGACAGGAAGAACTTTATTTGGGGCGATGCCTCCTAAAGGTCAGGAGATGAATGATCACTACTATGGTTCAATAAAGACAAGAGTTCAAGAATTCATGAAAGATCTCAATGAAGAGCTATGGACATTGGGTATACAGGCCAAGACTGAGCATAACGAAGTAGCTCCTTCCCAACATGAACTGGCGAACAACTTCTTAACGGTAAATGTTTCTGCTGATCAGAACAACCTGACCATGGAAGTAATGAAAAAGGTAGCCAAGAAACACGGTTTGGAATGTCTGCTTCATGAAAAACCATATGCCAACATCAATGGTTCCGGCAAACATAACAACTGGTCATTGAAAACCGATACAGGAGTAAACCTTCTTGATCCCGGTGATACGCCAAAAGAAAATGCTCAATTTCTTATTTTCCTTTGTGCTGTAATCAAAGCCGTTGATGAATATCAGGATCTGATCAGGATCTCAGTATCATCTGCCGGAAATGATCACAGGCTTGGCGGACACGAAGCACCTCCGGCTATTATTTCCATGTTTCTGGGAGATGAACTTACCGGTATTCTCGAAAGTATCGTAAACAATACTTCCTATGATTCCAAAAAAGATTCTATCCAGATCGGTGTTCATACTATTCCTTCTTTCCCGAAAGATAACACTGACAGAAACAGAACTTCACCTTTTGCCTTCACCGGCAACAAATTTGAGTTCAGAATGCCGGGATCTTCAGCATCTATCGCAACACCAAACACGATATTGAATGCGGTGGTTGCGGAAGAATTGAAATACTTTGCGGATAAACTGGAAAAAGAAGAAGATCTGAACGAAGCCATTCACGATCTTATTGTTCGTACATATTCTGAGCACAAGAGAATTGTTTTCAACGGCAACGGATATGATGCATCGTGGATCAAAGAAGCAGAAGAAAGAGGTTTAAGCAACTACTCATCAACGCCAATGGCCCTATCTCATTATCTGGATAAGAAGAATGTTGATGTACTGGTAAATAATCACGTGCTTTCTGAATCTGAATTACATTCCCGTTACGAGATCTATCTCGAGAAATATTACAAGACCATCAACATTGAAGCGTTGACGATGCTGGATATGCTGAAGAAGGACATCTTGCCATCAGTATCAGAATTTGAAGGAAAGCTTCTTGATCTGATCAGGTTGAGTAAAGAGCTTGATGTATATAAGAAAGAAGATTATGAAGCAGTCACTTTGAATAAAATCAGAGAACACAAATCCAAGATAATGAAGGGAATCGAGCAGATTGAAAGTCTTTTATCAGAATCAGATATGAATTCTTCATTGGATAAAGCCTTCTATTATCGTGAAAAGGTACTTCCGTTAATGGATGAAATAAGAGAAGATACAGATGCTTTAGAAAGAATCTGTGACAGAGAATGTTGGCCAATGCCTACTTATTTCCAGCTGCTGTTTGGAGAAGAATAAGGAGGTCTTCATGAGTAACTGTGCAATCGTTGGAGTTAACTGGGGCGATGAAGGAAAAGGCAGAATCGTTGACCTCGTCTCGGAAAATTATGATATTGTAATACGTTATCAGGGAGGAGGTAATGCCGGACACACCGTTATAAATGAATACGGAACCTTTGCGTTACATCTTCTCCCTTCAGGGATCTTCAGAAAAGATGTTGTAAATATTCTGGGAAACGGAGTTGCCTTAGACCCGATAAATCTGATCAAAGAAATCAGTCAGATCAGAAGCTCAGGAATAGATATTACACCAGAAAATCTTAAAGTTTCTTCCAGAGCTTCTTTACTGATGCCCTGGCATGTAGAACTTGATGAACTGGAAGAAAACAGACTTAAAGATAAAAAGTATGGTTCTACAAAACAGGGCATTGCGCCATTCTATTCCGATAAATATCAGAAAAAGACTGTTATGGCTGGCGAAATATCTGATGAATTTTCTTTTATGCAGCATGTAAAGGATCTGATGGAATGGAAAAACATGATCATCCGATCATATGGTGGCAGGGAATATAACGCAGAAAGATTGCAGGAATTTTTTGATGCGGTCGAACAGATCAGACCTTATGTTACTGACACCACCAGATATCTAGTGGAAAATAATGATAAAAACATTCTGTTTGAAGCCCAGTTGGGATCATTGAGAGATATCGATTATGGAATATATCCGTATACTACATCATCAAACACTTTGGCAGCCTATGCACCAATTGGCGCAGGTTGCCCGCAGGTGAAAGTTGATAAGGTAATAGGCGTGGCCAAAGCGTATTCAACATGCGTTGGTGAAGGACCGTTTGTCAGCGAGATGTTTGAAAGTGAAGCTGAGAAGTTAAGAAGCGCCGGAAGTGAATATGGCGCCAAGACAGGAAGACCAAGAAGAGTTGGAGCATTTGATGTTGTAGCGACAAGATATGGAACCATGATTCAGGGCACAGATGAAGTAGCTTTAACAAAACTGGATGTATTAAGTTACCTGGACCGTATACCGGTATGTACCTCATATTCATATAACGGTGAAGATTATGAGGATTTCCCTTTTCCGACACTTCTTGTCAAAGCTTCTCCAAAAATCAGATATTTTGATGGCTGGAAGTGCGATATCAGCAAGATCAGAAAATATGAAGATCTTCCCGTAGAGGCAAGACAGTATATTGAATTCATTGAAAAAGAGATACGTTGTCCCATCACATATATTTCTGTAGGACCGGAAAGAGAAAGTATTATTTATCGAGGTGAACATGTACAAAGTTGAGTTTGTAAAAGAAGAGTGCATCAAATGGATCCAATCCTTTTTTGATGAGAACGGCAAAGACTGTAATGCGATCGTTGGTATTTCCGGCGGTAAAGACAGCTCGGTAGTTGCCGCCTTATGTGTACAGGCTTTAGGCAGAGATAAGGTGATCGGTGTGCTTCTGCCTCAAGGAGAACAGCCAGATATTGATTATGCCAAAATGCTGGTCGATCATTTAGGTATCAGATATTATATCATCAACATTAAAGATGCAGTAGATGCAATAAAGGATAATATTCCTTTTAAATTGTCCGTTCAGAGCAATATCAATCTTCCTGCGAGAGTCAGAATGAGCATATTGTATGCTGTTGCTCAAAGCCATAATGGTAGAGTTGCCAATACCTGTAATCTTTCAGAAGATTATGTTGGCTATGCAACCAGATATGGTGATGGCGCGGGTGATTTTTCTCCTATTTCTAAGTTGACGGTGCAGGAAGTTAAAGAATTGGGAACATCATTAGGACTTCCTGAAACACTGATTGAAAAGGAACCACTTGATGGTCTTTCGGGCAAAACAGATGAAGAGAATCTTGGCTTTACATATGCACAACTGGATAAATATATCAGGACCGGCAAGATTGATGATATGATCACAAAGAAGAAGATCGATGATCTTCATCAGAAGAATATGTTCAAGTTGAAACCTGTTCCTTGTTTCGATCCTGAAGAGGAGGCCATATATGAATGCCAGATATGAATCGCCTTTGTCAACCCGTTATTCTTCAGTAGAAATGCTGAATCTTTTCTCGGCGGATCATCGTTATCAGACCTGGCGAAAATTGTGGTGGGCTTTAGCAAAAGCTGAATCTGAACTTGGATTACCGATAAGTGATAAACAGGTAAACGAACTTTATAATCACATTAATGATATTGATTATGATTGTGTTAATCAAAGAGAAAAGCAGGTTAAACACGATGTAATGGCTCATGTCTATGCCTATGGTAAAGCTGCTCCTGAAGCAGCAGGCATCATTCATCTTGGAGCTACCAGCTGTTATGTGACTGACAATGGCGATCTGATCACTTATAAAGAAGGTTTATTGTTATTAAAAAATGAACTTTTAAATGTGATATCCAATTTATATGATTTTTCTGAAAAATATAAAGCCTTGCCGATCATGGGATACACCCACTATCAGAACGCTCAACCTGTGACAGCAGGGAAAAGAGCTACGTTGTGGATGCAGGATCTTATATCTGATCTGCATGAGATAGATCATGTCCTGGATAATCTGTGTTTTTTAGGATGTCGGGGAACAACAGGAACCGAGGCAAGTATGCTGGATCTTTTTGATGGAGATACAGATAAAATTGATAAACTGAATGAAATGCTTGCTGAACAGTTTGGCTTTAAAAAATGCGTATCTGTCTGTGGCCAGACATACCCAAGAAAGATCGATACCCATATTATGAATGTTCTTTCGGGCATTGGCCAGAGCTTATATAAATTCGCCAACGATATGCGCCTTCTGCAGCATGACGGACTGATGAGTGAACCATTCTCTGATAAACAGATCGGTTCTTCTGCAATGGCTTATAAGAGAAATCCGGTATTGTGCGAAAGGATCTGTTCCCTTTCCCGTTATCTGATGATTGAAGCATTGAATGCACCGATGACAGCTTCACTTCAGTGGTTTGAGAGAACGCTTGATGATTCCGCAAATCGCCGTATTTCTCTGCCTGAAGCTTTTCTGTGTACTGATTCAATCCTTCGTCTTGGTCAGAAAGTTACAAAAGACATAAGAGTAAATGAAAAGATGATCGCTTTGAAAATGAACGAATATCTTCCTTTTGCGGCTACCGAAAACATCATGATGGAAGCGGTAAAGAAAGGGAAAGACAGACAGAAGGTACACGAAATCATTCGTATGTGTTCAATGGAAGTTATTGAAAAAAACAATAACGGCGAAACTGCCGATCTGATCGGATTATTATGCAGAAAAGAAGATCTTGGTTTAAATGAAGAGGAATTGAGAAATATTCTGAAGCCTGAACTTTACATTGGAAGAAGTATCCAGCAGACAGAAATGTTTCTTAATGAAATAAAACCGCTGTTGTCAGGAATTAGCTATATTGATCCTGAAATTGATTATTAAGGAAATAAGATGGATAAGATTCTCGTTTTGGATTTTGGTGGACAATATGATCAGCTGATAGCCCGACGGGTCAGGGAGCAGCATGTTTATGCGGAAATAGTTCCCTATAACAGGATCAGCATCAGCGATATTAAAAACAGTGAATATAAAGGCATCATCTTTACCGGCGGTCCTAACAGCGTGTATGAAAAGGATTCACCAAAAATTGATTCTGAAATATTAAATATTGATATTCCGATATTGGGTATCTGTTATGGTGCCCAATTAATGACATATCTTGCCAATGGAAAAGTAAGCAGTAATGATGAATATCGTGAATACGGAAAAATCGTTTTTCACAAAAAAGACAGCATTTTATTTGAAGGATTACCGGAATGCAGCATATGCTGGATGTCACATTCTGACTACATCAGCGAGATACCTGACGGTTTTTCCAATATTGCCTGCAGCGACCATTGTCCAAACGTGGCAATAGAAAATAAAGAAAAGAAACTGTATGGTGTCCAGTTCCATCCGGAAGTCTTACATACAGAATATGGCAAGCAGATCTTTGCCAACTTTCTGTTCAGAATCTGTGAACTGAACAGAGACTGGCAGATGGAAGATTTTATTGACAGGTCAGTCAAGGAATATCAGAAAAAGCTAACAGGCAAGAAAGTGCTTCTGGCGTTGTCTGGAGGAGTAGATTCAGCGGTTGCTGCAGTACTGCTGAATAAGGCAATAAGTAAAGATCTGATCTGTGTTTTTGTCGATCATGGATTATTAAGAAAAAATGAGGCCGATGAAATTGAAAAACTGTTTAAGGGAAAGTTTGATCTGAATCTTATCAGAGTAAATGCGAAGGAACGCTTTCTGGAAAAACTAAAAGGTGTCAGGGAACCGGAACAGAAAAGGAAAATAATCGGTAACGAATTTATCCGGGTGTTTGAAGAAGAGGCTTTAAAGATCAAAGATATAGATTGTCTGGCCCAGGGAACTATCTATCCGGATGTAATAGAGAGCGGTAAAGGCGACTCTGCTGTAATCAAGAGTCATCATAATGTTGGCGGATTACCGGAAGAGATATCTTTTTCACAGATCATAGAACCTCTAAGAGATTTATTTAAAGATGAAGTAAGAGAAGTCGGAATCAGATTAGGATTACCTGAAGACATCGTTTATCGTCAGCCATTTCCCGGTCCTGGTCTTGCGGTAAGAATCATTGGGGAGATCACAGATGAAAAAATAAAAATACTGCAGGATGCAGACGAGATCTTCAGAAAGGAAATAACAGCTTCAGACATTGATAAGCCTCAACAGTATTTTGCGGTGTTGACGGATATGCGAGCTGTCGGGGTAATGGGTGATGAAAGAACATATGGTTATGTTCTGGCTTTAAGAGCTGTTTCAACTGATGATTTTATGACTGCCGAATGGTCAAGAATTCCATATGATTTGCTGGAGAAGATCAGTAACCGTGTTACTAACGAAGTAAAAGGTATTTCCCGGGTTGTTTATGATATTACATCTAAACCTCCAGGAACGATTGAGTGGGAATAGTACCGCATATTCAAAAAGCCTTTAAAATAAGGCTTTTTTGATGGTTTCAGATTTTTTTGAGTAAAATTTGAGTAAAATTTGACAACGAATCACTATATTTCTACTACTTAAAAATATTGCGCCGTTGTCATTTCTTTTCAAAGTAGTAGGAATTGATAGGATTGTTCCTGAGTTTATTATACATCTCGTGCAAAAAATCTTCCCATTGCTCGACAAGCCATCCTTTTTTGTTTTCTTTGCACCAAGTATATAAACTAATGAATTCAGTCATCTTCAAAAAGCTCTGAGACAGCGCTTGCTGCATCACGTTTTCTTTCTTTGCTCATCTTTGCATAATGCTTTCTGGTGGTTTCTACACTGGAATGATGTAAGGCTTCAGCTACCAGATATATGTCGTTACTACTAGCATAGACCTGACTTGCAAAGGTCCTTCTTAATGCATGAGGGGTAACCTTCATGTTCAATCCGGCTTTTTCCGCATACCCCTTGATCATGAGCTGCACAGATCTGACAGTCATCCGCCTGTGCTGCATGGAGATGAAAAGGGCGGGGTCCTCTTTGCCTGCAAGGAGTATCTCGCGTTCGGCCGATACATAATCCTCCAGAGCCCGCTGCACTTCAGGTCCGAAGTACACTTCGTCCTCGTCTCCTCCTTTTCTGGTGATGAGAAGGGAGGCGTTGTAGAAGTCGATATCCGAAAGATCGATGCCGACAAGTTCCGATACTCTTATGCCGGTTCCGAAGAAGAGCATCATGATGGCGTAGTCTCTATTGATGATCTTGCCGTGTCTCAAGATCTCTCCCTCAGACATGCCGGCGGTGTCGCTTACGGCAGCCAGGATCCGCTGTACCTGTGACTTTTCCATGGTAACGATGTTCTTGTCCGGGATCTTGGGCAGATCCATCAGATCCGAGAGATTGTTCTTTATTTCACCGGTACGGAAATAGAATCTGTAGAAGCTGCGAAGGGAAGAGATCTTTCTTGCCCTTGAGGAGGGGGAGCTCAGCACTTCTTTCTGATTGCTGTATTTATCGATCACCGTATGGGTATTCAGGGTGTCCAGATACTCCTGAATATCGTCATAGGTCAGGACATCCAAAACGTCAGCCGCTTTTAAGCCGTTTAGAGAGACGTTTCTGAATCCCGACTGATTGCTTATGAAATCAAAGAAACGCTTCATATCGTAGGCGTATTCAAGCCTGGTGCGCTCTGACATGCCTTTGCTCTTGAGATCCCTGAAAAACTTCCCGGCAAAATCCGGAAGCTGTTTTACGATTTCGTTGACTTTCTTATCTATTGATAACTGAAGATCATTCTGATATTGCTGGGCCATTTCACCACCAACAGGCAAGGAGACCCCATCCTCTATAGGGTGGGGAGGAATTGCCATCCTCCTTTCTTCTTCTTGATATGCATGTCAGCAATTTTTACTGATTTGTTATTCTCCAGAACCACTCTTGTACCGTTGCAATGTACACCTTTGGCCAGAGCGATTTTTCCTCTGTATACCAGCACATCTCCCGGCTGTATTCCGTAATGTTTCTTCCTGAGTGACAATCGCCCCTTAGATACCTTTTGGCAGCGGAATTTGCGTTCGTTTCGCGAATTGTTTCTTGGAATACTGCGTTTCGTCCGATTACAACTCAGCTGTGAACCGGACTTGTTGCAACCGTCGCGGATATCAATGTATTTCGCATCGTGGAACTTTTCCAGGCAACGGTTGTTGCGACGGCTTTTCTTCCAGTGTTCCTCATGGTGTCTGTGTTTGGGATGAAACTCACCCATTGCATATGCGTCATTGGCGTGTG
>Ga0256407_10008715_pt1 | contig 14779 bp, 13 predicted proteins | sample RumenRJG_04DNA_FD_193489 | JGI IMG/M metagenome (GOLD analysis project Ga0256407, IMG submission 193489) | Bovine rumen microbial communities from Lethbridge, Alberta, Canada - RJG_04 | ecosystem: Host-associated > Mammals > Digestive system > Stomach > Rumen | place: Canada: Alberta... | reverse complement strand
AATGGTATAGAAAATATAGTAAGTTAACCTCTAACTGCTTGATATATAGGGAAATAATTTGGAAACAACAGTAGGCCCACATATCCCAAAAGGGTACGCACCCGTTATGAAAGGCGCATAACACTTTGATGTTTCAAATAATGCGGGGTGGGGCCACGGTCAACGATATAGGGTATGGATAACAATCTATCAACTATCTACGATTACATAGCGGCGTTCAAGGCGGAGCCTCAACAAGACCTTGATGCCTACTACTCACGGCTCGATATGATGGAAGTAAAGTTCCGTCAGTGCCTCAACGAGTGTATCATCTCGAACAATAACAAGGCGGTCTCAATGTGTGAGGACGACCTTGAGGAGGTGGTATCAATGTACAAGAGCAGATGGAAGCCGAGGTCGGCTAAAGAGGAGAAGTATGCCCTTCAGTGCAAGTTCGCCTTGGGCAAGGCGAAGGATGCCTTGGCCTATCTGAAGAAGGTAAAGGCCAAGTATCTCGGAGCCACCTCGACGGAAATGGTCAAGTCTGTCGTTACGGAAACTGTCTCGGCAGGGAATAAGGCTGCTGAAGTATTGTCGGGTACAAACGGACTTGCCGAATACCTCGGTTGCAGCCACAACAAGGCCTTCGACATCATCAAGAGCAGGATACTACCAAACTCTGTACAGTATCAGACTGGTAGGGTGTGGAAGTTCAATCGTAAACGTCTCGATGCCTTCCTTGAGGAACATCCCGAAGCCCTTGGGAGGGTTCGGCAGGGCGGTTTGATTGATTAAATTGGTAGACTATTTGGTAGACATACAATAAGAAAAACATCGCAACTGCTTGAAAATAAGCAATATACGATGCTATTGTTGCGGAGGAAGAGGGATTCGAACCCCCGGTACGTTGCCGTACAACAGTTTTCAAGACTGCCGCCATCGACCACTCGGCCATTCCTCCAGTATTGTAAACGCGATGCGGCGTTCCAAGCCGCAGGGCGTGCCTGCACGGGCTCCAACCCGAACAGGATTGCAAATGTAGAGATTTTTATTTACTTTTGTGAATACTAATTCCTAAAAAATGAAAAAAATACTCTTTGCTTTTGTCAGCATCTGCTTACTGCTCCCTATTTTCAATTCCTGCAAAACAAGCGAGCAGGCCCTGAAGGTCATTTCTTACAACATCCGCGTCGGTTCCGCTCCCGACGGCGATCACCACTGGGACAAGCGCAAGATAGCGACTCCTGCGATGATTGAAGACCAGAAGCCGGATATTTTCGGACTTCAGGAAGCGTTGAAGATGCAACTGGACTATATAGAAGAAACCTGCCCGGACTACGATCACGTGGGAGTGCACCGCGACGACGGCATCCAGAAGGGCGAAGTCATGGCCATTTTCTGGAATACCAAAACACAGGAAATGATCAAATGGGGCAATTTCTGGCTTTCAGAGACCCCCGAAGTACCCTCAAAGGGCTGGGATGCCGCCTGCTTCCGCACTGCGACCTGGGCCCTGCTGAAGGACAAACGCTACGGCAAATACTACTATTACGTAAACACCCACCTCGACCATATCGGCCAGGAGGCTCGTGCAAAGGGGCTCAGCCTGATAGTCGACCGCATCGACGACATCAACCCTGAAGGATACCCCATGATCCTCACAGGCGACTTCAATGTAGACCTCGGCGACCCCTGCCTCAAATCTCTCGAAGGAAGAATGGAATCCGTCCGCGACATAGCGCCCAAGACCGACAGCCTCAACACTTATCAGGGATTCGGAACCGTCGACGGTATCAGGGTCATAGACTATATCTACGAATCAGGCTTCAAGGCCACCCCTTCGTTCGAAACCATTACAAAGACTTACAAAGACGTTCCATTCATCTCGGACCACTATCCCGTGGCCGCCGTCCTCGTATTCTAACAAACCAATATCAATATGAAAGAGAACTACAACTGGAAGTACGCCTCCGTGGGAGGCTCCGTTCGGGTGAAGTTGGAAAGCGGCGCAGACATTGCCAATCTCGACAAACTCGACCGCAAGAAGTGGACAGTGCTCAGCTGCCCTACCACCGGCCTTGAATTCGACGAAAAGACCCTCAAGCTCCTGGACGCAGACGGCGACGGACGCATCCATGTCGACGAAGTGATTGCAGCGGCCAAGTGGGTTACCGGAGTCATCAAAGACCCCGACCTGCTTCTCAAAGAACAGGGAGAGCTCAAGTTCAGCGACTTCAACACCGACAGCGAAGAAGGCGCGAAGCTGGAGAAATCCGCACGCCAGATCCTGGCGAACCTCAAGATCGAGAAAGACAGCATCTCGCTTGCAGAGACCTCCGACAACGAGAAGATCTTCGCAGAAACCCAGTTCAACGGAGACGGCATCATTACCGAGGCCAGCGCAGATGACGACAATCTAAAAGAAACAATCAAGAACATCATCGCCACTGTGGGTTCCGCCAAGGACCGCAGCGGTGCAGACGGCGTGAACGCAGACCAGATAGAGGCCTTCTACACCGCCCTGGCCGACTACAGCACCTGGAAGGCGGCCGAAGAGAAAGGCCCATTCGCAGAGAATACCGAGGCCGCCCTCGCAGCCTGCGACGCCCTCAAGGAGAAAATCGCGGACTACTTCATGCGCTGCAAACTCATCTCCTTCAACGATGCGGTTGCCGGCGTGGTGGATGTTTCGGTAGATAAAGTAGGATCCATCAGCGACGGAGACCTGGCGGCAGCGGCCGACCAGATCGCCACCTATCCCCTCGCACGCCCTTCGGCAGACGGCAAGCTCCCCCTGAACGGCGGCATCAATCCCGCTTGGAAGGGCGCTTTCGCCACCCTGAAGGCCCTTGTGCTGGATGCGGAGTTCCCCAAGAAAGACGCCATCACGGAAGATGAATGGCTCGGCGTACTCGCCAAGTTCGATGCCTATACCGCATGGACGGCGGCGAAGAAAGGCGCCGAGGTCGAATCTCTCGGAATAGATGTGGTGAACGCCACCCTCAAGGCAGACAACAAGGCCGCTCTGCTCGAACTTGTCGAGAAAGACAAGGCCCTTGAGCCCGAGGCCCTGAGCATCGAGGCTGTAGACAAGCTTCTGCACTTTGTGCGCGACTTCTACAAGTTCCTCAAGAACTACGTGGTATTCGAAGATTTCTATTCCAAGAAGGACAAGGCCATCTTCCAGGCCGGACGTCTCTACATCGACCAGCGCAGCACCGACCTCTGCGTCAAGGTGATAGAGCCCGGGAAGCAGGCAGACATCTCCGCTCTCAGCGGAATGTACATTCTCTACTGCAACTGCACCAACAAGGTGACAGGCAAGAGTTTCCCGATTGCAGCGGTGCTTACCGACGGCGACGTGGCCGGACTGCGTCCCGGGAAGAATGCCATATTCTACGACCGCGACAACGTTCAGTACGACGCAGTGGTGACAAGCATCGTCGACAATCCTATCAGCATACGCCAGGCGTTCTGGGCTCCTTACAAGAAGGTGGCTAAGTGGATCTCCGACAAGGTCGACAAGAGCGCTGCCGAGAAGGAAGGAAAGTCCATGGCAAACCTGACCGCATCCGCCGACAAGGCCACTTCCGGTTCCAATCCTGCGGCAGCCGTGACCAGTTCCTTCGACATCGCCAAGTTCGCCGGCATCTTCGCCGCCCTTGGAATGGCTCTCGGACTCATAGGGCAGTTCGTAGTCTCCCTCGTGAAAGGGATCGCGGCCCTCAAGCTCTGGAAGTTGGTTCTCATCATCATCGCCATAATGCTTGTCATCTCCCTGCCTTCCGTATTCATCAGCTGGCGCAAACTCCGCAGGCGCGACCTCGGTCCCGTGCTCAATGCAAACGGCTGGGCAGTGAATGCCGCCGCATACGTGAAGCCCAAGTTCGGCAAGGATCTCACCAGCATAGCGAAATATCCCAAACTCAAAGCCGTGGATCCGGCAGAGGCGAAGAAGGTGCGCACCCGCAAGTGCATCATCTGGACCATCATCATCCTCCTGCTTGCAGCGGGCGTATACTTCGGAGTGCCCAAATACAAGGCCAGCAAGGCCGCCAAGGCCGAGGCAGCAGCTGCTGCAGAAGTCGAAGTTATCGACGATAATACAACAGAATCCGCCGAAACGGAAACCATCGCGGCAGAATCTGCTGCAACGGAAACGGCAGAATAATCATCTAATAGAACGGAAAAAATTTAAACCTTAGTTTATATTAAACAATGAAAAAAATCATCATTACTCTTGCACTCGCAGCTGCAGCAGCTCTCAGTGCAAATGCTCAGATTGGTATCGGTCTTGGTTATGCCACAAAGAATTTTACAAATGTTTTTGAGAATGAAGGAGGCATCTTTGCTGGCGCCAATTACAATATCGAATTGTCTAACGGCATCGCTGTTGCTCCTGGTATTGAATTCGCAATGCTTAATTACAAAGAAGACGATAACAATTATCAGAAAGAGAACTACCTCGCAGTTCCCGTGATGTTCAATTACAGCATTGAAGTGGCAGACGGGTTCAAACTCGTTCCTTTCGTGGGCCCCACTGTAAGTTTTGGCCTCAGTTCCAAGGTAAGAAACAGCGCGAGCACCATTTTGGGAGCTATTGGCGGCGGAAGCAACGAAGTTGACATGTACGGAGACAATTCCGATTACAACAGGCTTGACATCCTCATCGGTGGCGGTCTCGCCCTAGACGTAATGGATATGATTCGCGTACATGTTGGTTACAACCAGGGTCTTCTTGATCGCTGGAATAACGATAACGCAACTGTTAAGACCAGCGGCGTCAACTTCGGCGTAGCATACCTCTTCTAATGCGTGGAGCTAAATAGCTAATATTCAGCATTTTATAAAAATGATCTCCCTGAATCCAAGGAGATCATTTTTTATATCTCATTATCTTTCAAACACTTGCCCCCACGCTCTTTCTATTCTTTCACGAAGAATTTCCAATGGAACAGGAGCAGATAAAACGCTCCGACCGTCACGCAGGAATCCGCGAAGTTGAAAACGGGACTGAAGAATATCACTTCCCCCGCGGCATTATGTATCAGAGGGAAATAGAACATGTCAACCACCTTGCCGAACATGAAGGGAGCGTAGTCCCAGATCAGGCCGTAGAACAGGCAGTCGACGATGTTGCCCAATGCTCCTGCGGTGATCAAGGTAAGTCCCACCAGGACTCCAGCGGGAGCCTTTTTCTGGCGGTCGAGCGAAGCTATCCACCAGCAAAGGGCGCCGAAAAGGATGATGCGGAAGAGTGAGAGCAGGAACTTGCCCACCGAGCCGCCGAATTTCATGCCGAAGGCCATGCCTTCGTTCTCGACGAAACACAGACGGAACCAGTTCCCTATCACAGGTATCTGTTCTCCGAGCGACATGTTGGTCTTGACCAGGTATTTGATTACCTGATCGACAACAACCAACAATACACCCAGCACCAGCAGCCTGGTGCCTCTGGAAATTTTCATAAACTAGTTCTTTCCTTGCTTGGCAAGCATCTCCTTGGCCTCGACTGTCAGGGTTGCGTGAGGCACCAGACGGAGTCTCTCCTTGGGGATGAGTTTGCCAGTTACACGGCAAATGCCGTAAGTTTTGTTTTCGATGCGCACGAGGGCGGCCTCAAGATTCTTGATGAACTTGTACTGGCGCTGAGCCAGCTGGCTGGCCTCCTCTTTGGTAAGCTGGTTGGCTCCGTCATCCTCTACTGTGCGGAAAGAGGGTGAAGTATCCTCTATGTCGTTGTTGCCGCCGTGCATCACGACGCCGCGAAGAGTGTTGTACTCGGCCCTGGCTTTTTCCAGCATGCCTTCGATGATCTGTTTGAACTCGGCGAGTTCCTCATCGGAATAACGTGTTTTAACCTGTTCTGCCATAGCTTAACTTTATTTACGGTTAACTTTTATCTTAATTGTTCCATCATTCCATTCAACCTCAGTCCCCTCGCCTTCGGCGGAAAGTTCCACCGACAGTGCGAGCGTCTGGGAGGCAATGTAATCCTTGTAATCCGCGAGCGACACCTCGATTTCCTTATAATCTTCGCCGTCTGCGACGATCAGCACGTCGACCTTGTCGGTGACGTCGAATCCGTTGTCCTTGCGCAGATTCTGGATACGGTTTATGAGCTCGCGGGCGGTACCTTCACGCAGAAGGGCGTCGCTGAGCTGGATGTCGAGCGCGATGGTGAGCTGTCCCTCGCTTGCGACGAGCCATCCCGGCATATCTTCCGAGCTGATCTCGTAGTCTTCCGGCACCAGAGCCACGGGACCTGAAGCCAGGTCGAGAGTATAATCGCCGGCTGCCTGTATCGCGGAAATAGTCTGCTGGTCGAGTTTTGCGAATGCAGCCGCGATCTCTTTCATCTGCGCACCGTACTTCTTGCCGAGCACGCGGAAGTTGGGCTTGATCTTCTTGGTGATCACTCCGGTAGTATCTGCGAGGAACTCCGCCTCCTTCACGTTCACCTCGGTAAGAATCAGGTTCTTCACCTGCTCCAGCTGGGCGCGGACAGAATCGGAAATCACAGGTATCAGCATCTTGGCGAGAGGCTGACGCACCTTGATGTTCACCTTGCGGCGCAGGGCAAGCACCATGGAGGTGGCCTTCTGCGCGAGTTCCATCCTTTCTTCGAGGTCTTTGTCGATCAGGCTCTCATCGGCTTCGGGCATGCGCTCGAAGTGTACGCACTCCGACTCGGGAACGAGGTCGCGCCAGAGCTCGTCGCTGTAGAAAGGCGCGATGGGGGCGCTCAGCAGTGCGACCGTCTTGAGAACGCTGTAGAGGGTTTCGTATGCGGCCTGCTTGTCGGGAGTGAGTCCGCCGCCCCAGAAGCGTTTGCGGTTCAGGCGGACGTACCAGTTGGAGAGGTGGTCGCAGACGAAGGTCTGGATGAAGCGGCCGGCCAGGGTGACGTCGTAGTCTTCGTAGGCGGCGCGCACGTCGCGTATGAGGCTGTTCTGCAGCGAGAGGATCCAGCGGTCAATCTCGGAGACGCTGCTCTGCTCAGGCCATCCGCGACGGGCAAAAGGCCCGTCCGTGTCCCGCAAGGGGAGCCCGGTACGGGCATTGCCCGTCCGCAGGGCGTGGGCAGCGTCTCCAGGCTGCCAGCCGTCTACGTTGGCATAGAGCGCGAAGAAAGAGTAGGTATTGTAGAGAGTGCCGAAGAACTTGCGGCGGATCTCGTCAACACCGGCCTCGTCGAAACGCAGGTTGTCCCAAGGCTGGGCATTCGTAAGCATATACCAGCGGAGAGCGTCGGCGCCGTACTTGTCGAGTTCCTGGAAAGGATCCACGGCATTGCCGAGGCGCTTGCTCATCTTGTTGCCGTCCTTGTCGAGCACAAGTCCGTTGGAGATGACGCGCTTGAAAGCGGGAGTTCCGCTTACCATCGTATGTATCGCGTGCAGGGTATAGAACCAGCCGCGCGTCTGGTCGACACCTTCGGCGATGAAGTCGGCGGTGCTGCCGAAATCCGCGCTGTCGATGCCGCGAAGGCCAGTCTGGGCATAAGGCATCGAACCGGAATCGAACCATACGTCGATAAGGTCGCTCTCACGGGTCATCTTCCTGCCCGTAGGGCTCACGAGGAAGATGTTGTCGACGTAGGGCCTGTGGAGATCGATGCGGTCGTAGTTATCCTTGCTCATGTCGGCAGGATCGAATCCCTTGTCTTTAAGGGGATTGGAGGCCATTATGCCGGCTGCAACCGCTTTCTCGACCTGCTCGTAGAGCTCCCTGGCGCTGCCTATGCAGATTTCTTCCTTGCCGTCTTCGGTACGCCAGATAGGGAGAGGCGTGCCCCAGAAACGGCTGCGGCTGAGGTTCCAGTCCTGGATGTTCTCGAGCCACACCCCGAAGCGTCCGGTGCCGGTGGATTCCGGCTTCCAGCGGATCTGCTTGTTCAGGGCTACCATCTCGTCTTTGACGGCGGTGGTGCGGATGAACCAGGAATCAAGAGGATAATATATTACAGGGCAGTCGGTACGCCAGCTGTGAGGATAGCTGTGAACATGCTTCTGCATGCGGAACAGGCGTCCGTCCTGCTTCATCATCACGCAAAGGTCCACGTCGAGCACGGGAGCATCCTTGGCGAGGGGCTCCTGGCCGTGAAGCTTGCGGAAATAATCGTCTATCGCATTCTTTACGTAGCGGCCGGAAAACTCCTTGTAGGAAGGATCCACCGACGAGGCGACGTATGCCGGATCGAGGTCTTCCAGACGCACGAAACGCCCCTGGGTGTCCACCTGCGCCATGGGGTTTCCGTTGATGTCGACTGGCATCACGCCGGCGATTCCGGCGGCCGCAGCCACCCTCTTGTCGTCGGCGCCGAATGTCGGGGCGATATGCACTATGCCGGTACCGTCCTCGGTCGTCACATAGTCGCCGGGGATGACGCGGAAGGTGTCTCCGTCGGGTTTGAACCAGGGAATCAGCTGCTTGTAGCGTATGCCGACGAGTTCCGAGCCCTTGAACGAACCGGGAAGCACCTCGTAGGCTATCTTGTCGTTGAACCACGCGCCTACAAGCTCCTTGGCGAGCACGTAGGTGGCCTTCTGCCCGGTATACTGGTTGGTGGAGGCCACTCGCACGTATTCGATGCCGGGGCCCACGCAGAGCGCGGTGTTCGAAGGAAGAGTCCAGGGGGTGGTGGTCCAGGCCAGGAAGTATACGGGATCCTCGCCGAAGAGCTTTTCGGATGCAGCATCGCGGATCACCTCGAACTGCACGGTCGCGGTCGTGTCGGACACGTCGCGGTAGCATCCCGGCTGGTTGAGCTCATGGGAGCTGAGGCCGGTGCCGTCCGTAGGGCTGTAGGGCTGGATTGTGTATCCCTTGTAAAGAAGGCCCTTGTCGTAGATCTTCTTGAGGAGGAACCACAGAGTCTCGATATAACGGTTGTCGTAGGTTATGTAAGGATCGTTCAGGTCCACCCAGTAGCCCACGCGCTCGGTCATGTTGGTCCACTCCTTGGTGTACTTCATCACCTCCTCGCGGCAAGTGCGGTTGTATTCTTCGATGGTTACTTTCGTTCCGATGTCGGCCTTGGAAATGCCCAGTTTCTTCTCCACTCCGAGTTCGACGGGCAGTCCGTGTGTGTCCCAGCCTGCGCGACGGCGCACTTTCCAGCCTGTCTGGCTCTTGTAGCGGCAGATCGCGTCCTTGATGGAACGGGCCATCACATGATGTATGCCCGGCTTTCCGTTTGCCGACGGAGGACCTTCAAAGAAGATGAACTCAGGCTCCCCTTCCGCGAGTTCGAGACTCTTCTCGAAGGCCTTGAGTTCTTTCCAACGCTCCAGCACACGGTTTCCCGTGGCAACCAGATCCAATCCTTTATATTCTTTGAATGTCATATTTTTTACTTAAATTTGTACTGCTTAAACAATTTACAAATATAATCAATTCTTTGGAAACTCTTGATATAATACTGCTTGTATGTTTCGTGCCTTCGCTGGTCACCGGCATACGCAAAGGTCTGGTCGAGCAACTGGTCTCGCTGATATCGATATTTGTCGGCGTATGGGCCGCTTTCAAGTTCTCCGTCGTCATCGGAGAATGGCTGAACGGCTTCATGCACGCCGACCAGAAGATCGTGAACATCATAGCATTTGCCGTCACGGTCATCATCACCATCTTCATTCTGGCAGCAGTAGGAAAGTTGATAACCAAGACTCTGAGCCTCGCATCGCTCGGATGGCTGAACCGCCTTCTGGGTTTCGTTTTCGCCCTGCTCAAAGCCGCGATCGTGATAGGTCTGCTGATCTTCATACTCGACCCCGTCATCCTGAAATTCGGAATAGTCAAACCGGAAGTGCTCAACTCCTCAGTAGTTTACACCGCACTCCGGGACCTTTCCCTCAAGGTTTTCCCATATCTGAAAGAACTCATAGTCAATGCCTAGACTTCTGCTTATAGAGACATCCACCTCCCTGTGCTCCACCGCACTCGCCGAGGACGGACGCATAGTATGTTCCCGCCGGAGCACCGAACCCAGAGCGCACGCTTCGCTCACCGCAGTTTTTGTCAAAGAGATGCTGGAAGAATCCGGATGGACCGTCCGGGAGCTTGACGCCGTTGCAGTCAGCGCCGGTCCAGGTTCATACACAGGGCTCCGCGTCGGTTCATCCACTGCAAAAGGCCTGTGCTTCGGAGGACAGGTGCCGCTGATTGCGGTAAGCACCCTCGACATTCTCGCAAGGCAGGCGATCGAAGCCGGCCTTCCGGAAGGGTGCAAGGCGATTCTCCCCATGGTGGACGCCCGCAGGATGGAGGTCTACACTGCCGTCTATTCCCCTGACGGGGCCCGCCTGACCGACATCTCCCCCGTAATCCTGGACGAAAACAGTTTCGCGGACCTCTTCGCTTCCGGCCCCGTCGCAGTCATCGGCGACGCCGCCGAAAAATTCGCCCCCCTGCGTGCAACCGCAGCCGGTAGTGTATTTATGCAATGCTGCCCGGAAGCGAGTGCAATGCTGGTGCCGGCCATGCGCAAATACGAAAAAAAAGAGTTCGAAGACACCGCGTACTTCGAACCCTTCTATCTGAAGCAGTTTATCGCAACTACCCCTAAAAAACTATTTTAGCAACTTCGCCAAAGCGGCCTGCAGAGGCTTCTCCCCGACATTGACGGAAGTAATCCCGTCTTCGGTGAGAAGCAGGCAGCAAGGCACCCTCTGAACATTGTAGAGGAAGAGCGAACGGGAGGCAGTACCGAGCCCGTCGTTCACATTCACCCACGGAAGCTCCTGCGACTTGACGACCTGCGCCCACTCGGCCTTGTCGGGATCCACGCATACCGCATAGATACCCAAACCCTTCGACTTGTACTGCTCATACAAAGGCTTGAGCACGTCCAGATTGAAAATCTTGTGCGAAGCTTCGCGGGCATCCCAGAACCAAAGCAGCTTCACCTTCGCATCGAGGCTGTCGAGTTCCGCCGTCTCGCCGGTCACGGAAGGCATGCTCAACGCAGGATAGGCACGTTCGCCGGCAGAGGCGATACGGTTCTGCAGCGAGAACAGATGCTCCCTGCGGACAGTCTCGGCCTCGAGAGCCTTGACGTACTTGGAATCGGGATAGACGGTCTTGAGCGAATCGCACACGGAACGGAAGACAAGAGCGTCATTGACTCCCCCGAAGGTGTAAGTCGCACCCTGGATATTCTCGTAGAGGACAGGGATTACTGCAAGAGACTTGGAATTGGACAACACGAACCTGGTGCTGTTCCTGTAGTGACTTACATACTCCTTGTTGATTTCGGACTGGGGCGCGCCGGAAGCGGCAAGCGCATACAGCCTGGAAACATAGGTGCGGAAGGTGTCATCTCCCTGCTTGAGAAGGACCGAACCTTCGGAGCCGGAGACCTCGTAATTGCCGAGAGTATCTGCGCTCACCACCGCCTTCTCTCCCTTCTCGACAAGAAGGGAAGCAATGCGCTGGTCCCCCTTGAAGACATAGATGAATTCGGGCTGCCCCGCTTCGACTTTCACATCGTAGCGGAAATGCCCGGCGGCATCGGTCTTGACCGTATCAAGGACATTGGCCACTGTACCTTCCAGCTGTTTCAGCACGAGACTGGACGAAGGGGCGTCGGCGACGGTGAAGTCGACGGAAGCCTTGTCTGTAGTGCAGGCTGCAGCAAGCAGCGCTGCGCCCAACAGTAGTATCCTAGAGTTTTTCATATTCTGCGAGTATGGATTCTGCTATTTCGGCCATACGCTCCTTGCTGATTTCAGGACGCTTTTTCCGGAAGTCCAGATCGCCTTCGGTCTGGAGCGGGACGAGATGGATGTGGGTGTGGGGAACTTCCATTCCCAGCACCGCGACGCCCACCCTCTTGCACGGCACCGCAGCCTTGAGAGCGACCGCAACCTTGCGGGCGAAAGCCCAGAGGCCTTCATAGACATCGGCATCGAGATGGAAGATATAATCGTCCTCCACCTTCTTGGGGATCACGAGAGTATGCCCTTCGGCAAGCGGACTGATATCGAGGAATGCATAGAAATCCTCGTTCTCGGCCACCTTGTAGGACGGAATCTCTCCATTGGCTATGCGTGTAAAAATAGTTGCCATGCGCTAAAGGGATATTTCCAGAATCTTGAACTTCATTACTCCTGAAGGCACCTTCGCCTCGACGACCTCACCTTTTCCGTGCCCGAGGAGAGCCTTGGCTATGGGTGTGGTGGCGGCAAGCCTGCCCTTGCTGAAATCGGCCTCAGACTCGCCTACGATGGTGAATTCCATGGTCATTCCGGCAGAGAGGTTCTGAACCTTCACCTTGTTGAGCATCTGCACTTTGTCGGTGCTGAGCTGGGATGCGTCCACGACCTTGGCGTTCGCCACCTGGTTCTGCAGCTGGGCGATCTTGAGCTCCAGCAGACCCTGGGCCTCACGGGCGGATTCATATTCTGCGTTTTCGGAGAGATCTCCCTTCTCACGCGCCTCCGCAATGGCCGCGGAGATGACGGGACGCTGCGCGAGAGCGTCAGCCAATTCCTTCTTCAATTTGTCGAGCCCTTCCTGGCTCATATAATGTATTGCTGCCATAATAGTTAATCAAAAAGGAGTTCTGCTTCATTTAGCAGAACCCTCGGTTGGTTATTTATGCAAAGATAGCAATTTTTTGCAATTATCTTCATCTATGTGAAGCTGGGTTTTCAATTCCTGCAGCGACCCGAATGTCATTTCGTTCCGGACGTGCCGGATAAATGACACCTTTATCGTATGGCCGTATATATCCTCGTCGAAATCGAAGATGTGCGTCTCTATGGCGTCTCCGACATTGGTCATCCCGGAGTAAGACTTCCCTTCTATCTCCACCCGGGAAAGATATACCCCCGTGGCGGGGACGAGTTTGAGCGGCTCGTCGACTTCCATGTTGGCGGTGGGGAACCCTATGGTGCGTCCGAGTTTCTTGCCGTGCACCACGGTGCCGGACAGGCTGTAGTCGTAGCACAGGTAGGACGACGCCGTCTCCACGTCGCCGGCGTTCAGCGCAGTGCGTATCTTGGTGGAACTCACCGCAATGCCCACAGCCGACACCTTCTCGGCGCGGATGACGTCGAGGCCCAGCGACGAAGCTATGTCCGCAGTCTGGGCGGGCGTCAGCGAGTCGTGCCCGATGCGGTTGTCGTAACCGAGCAGTATGGCGCTCCCGCCAAACCGCTCCTTGACAATCTCCCGCAGGTACTGCTCGGTACCCATCCGGCTGAATTCCCGGGTAAACTCGAGCTGGACCACCCTGTCCACACCCAGATCCTTCAGAAGCGACATTTTCTCAGCCGGAGTGTTGAGCAGACGGAGGCCCATGGCATCCTGCGCGAGGACAATCCTGGGATGAGGCCAGAATGTGAGTACGAGACTCTCTTCTCCGCGCTTCCGCGCCTCGGATACGAGAGTCTCGACAACCATGCGGTGGCCTATGTGCACACCGTCGAAGAAACCTGTAGCTACTACAGCCATTTCACAAGCGGGAAGTCCATTCTGTGAGGCAGAAGAGCGTTCTTGGCATACAGACGTACTCCTATCTGGTACATACCGGTGCGTTCGGGAATGATGGAAGTGCGATACTTCGCGACACCCTCTTCGAACGACACCACATCGTACTGGATGCTCTCCTGAATATGAAGGACATTCTTCTTGTCGGCCACTGCGAAAATCATTTCCACGCCTATGTCTTCGGGGGTGAGGCCGGCGAGGCCAACCACGACTTCACTATCCAGAGGGTTGTTCTGCGACAGCACATACGAAGCGTTGGGAGCGGTGTAAGATATGATGTTGATGGAAGGCCATGCTTCCTCGACCTTCTTCTTCCACGCGGCGATCTCGCGGGCCTTTGCGCAGTTGTCCGCCATCAGGGCGTTGAAGCGGTCGTACTGAGGCTGATAGTACTGCACGCAGTAGTCTTCCATCATGCGGTTGGTCGTGAAGTTGCATGCGACCTGCGCGATGGTGTTGCGGATGTATCCGAGCCACTCCGTGGAAATGCCGGTGCGGGCGTCCTTCTTGTAGTATGCCGGAGCGATTTCGCTTTCGATGATGGCATAGATCTTTGCGGCGTCCAGTTCGTTCTGGTAGTTCTGGTCGTCGTAGGTCTTCTCGAGAGGCAGGGCCCAGCCGCAGCCTTCCTTGTAGCCTTCCACCCACCATCCGTCAAGTACGGAGAAGTGCATCACGCCGTTCATGGCGGCCTTCTCGCCCGAGGTGCCGGAAGCTTCGAGAGGACGCGTAGGATTGTTCAGCCACACGTCCACTCCCTGCACCAGCCTCTTTGCGAGGGAGATGTCGTATCCGGGCACGAAGATGATCTTGCCGAGGAACCTGTCCTGTTTCGAGATGCTGATGATCTGGCGGATGAGGTCCTGGCCGGCGCCGTCCGCAGGATGCGCCTTGCCGGCGAAGATGAACTGCACGGGCTGCACGGGATCATTGACGATTGCGTCCAGACGGTCGAGGTCGGAGAACAGGAGGGTGGCGCGCTTGTATGTCGCGAAACGGCGCGCGAAGCCTATCGTAAGAACGTTCTCGCGCAGATTCTCCTTGATCCTCACCACTTCGCTGGGCGAGTAATGACTGCTTATCTCGGGGTTGGAGAGACGGTCGTTGATGATTCGGATGAGTTCCTTCTTCAGGAGTTTCCTGGTGTCCCAGATTTCCTCGTCGGACACGTTGTATATGCCCTCGAAGCAGCGCTTGTCGTAATGGTGCGTCTGGAATTCCGGGCCGAACACCTTGGCATGCACAGCCTTCCATTCCTTGGAAGCCCATGTGGGATAGTGGACGCCGTTTGTGACATAGCTGATAT
>Ga0256407_10008713_pt1 | contig 14781 bp, 7 predicted proteins | sample RumenRJG_04DNA_FD_193489 | JGI IMG/M metagenome (GOLD analysis project Ga0256407, IMG submission 193489) | Bovine rumen microbial communities from Lethbridge, Alberta, Canada - RJG_04 | ecosystem: Host-associated > Mammals > Digestive system > Stomach > Rumen | place: Canada: Alberta | collected... | reverse complement strand
TTTTTTTTTTTTTTTTTTTTTTTGAAATAATATTCAATTCATAATTTGAATTTTTATCACTTTCATCTGAAGAATATTTAATATATTTTTTTTGATTTTTATAATCAAGATTATTTTTTAATAATATTTCTTTCTCACTAAAATTTCTAGAATACTCATTATTTAATTTTAATAATTTTGAATTAATATCTTGATTTAAATTCAAATGTTTTTCACTTTGATTTAAATTTTTCATATCTGCAAGTCCTCTTTGAAATATTTTAATAATTTTATTTCCATCATTTTTTGAATCTCTATTTCCATAACGAAAACTTTGATATTGATAATAGTCAGTTCCTTCATTTTTTTCTTTTTCTTTTTTAAAATTTGGTATATATTGATTAAATGCTTTTTTTGTAATTCCAATTACGTGATTTTTTTCTGTTTTAATATTTAAACCTCTATTTGTATTTAGTATAAAAATTGGTGACTCATAATATTTTGAAAAATGATTTTCAAATGATATTATATTATTTGGTGTTTTAATTTGTTGATAATAATTTAATGTGCCTCTTTCAGAAAAATGCTTCATATTTAAAATTTAAATTTGATTATTTAAATTTTATTCATAATGTAAAAAGTATATAATTATTGAAAAAGAATTAAAAATAAAAATAAATATGAATTTAAATAAATTAATTTTTAATTAATATAAAAAAAATTTAAAATTAAAAAATAATATGGATGTAAAAAAACAAAAACAAAAAAAGAAGAGTTATAAAGATTTAAATGAAGAAACTGAAGATAATTTACAAAAAGAACAATTTGATGATGGTTTATCAGATTTATCAATATCAGCAATAGATGAAGAAGAAATAGATAGAAAAGGATTAGAATTAGATCAATTTATAAATGATAAATATATAAAACAATTAAAAGAAATTATATCTTCAGATTATGAAAATATATTACCAAAAGATTATGAAAAATTAAAAGAAATGAATGAAATGTTATATAATAAATTTACAGAATTATCAAATGCATATAATGAAATAATTTTTTCTTTAAATACATCAAATGAAGAAATAAGACAAAAAGCAAGAAAATATTATGAAGAATATAAAAAATTAAAAAATGAATTATATAAAGAAAGATTAGAATATAAACAAAAAAAAAATCAATTAAAAAATGAAATTGAAGCTAATAAAGAAGATAATAAAAATTTAATAAATGAAATAGAAAATTTAAATTCAGAAACTAAAATGTTAAAAGAAAAATTAAGTATAACAAATGAAAAAAGAGAAATTCCAAAATCTGAAAATTCAGATATTGAAATTTTAACTGATGTATTAAGAAAATTACATGGATTAGGTTATGATATTTTTACTGGAAGTGGCTTATCAGAAGATGAAAAAAATAAAGTTAAAAATTTAATTTGTAATTCTAATGATTTAAATCATAATTTATCAAATGAAGAAGATATGAAAGATGATATTGAATTAGGAAATCAAATTGTTACTTTAATTGAAAGAGATGTTAATGATTTATATTTAAGAAAATGGATTGAAAATGTTAAAATTGATCAAGTTAATGCTATTACTTATTCTTTTCAAGATGATGTTAAAACTAAAGAAGTTACTTTGAGAATTGAAAATGGAAATTTAATGTGTATGAGTGGAGGTACTTTTAATTCTTGGTTAATTACAAATTTTGGAGTATAAAAAAAATTTTTAATTATTTTTTTTTAATTTTTTAATAGTTTTTTAATTAATAATAGACTTAATTTGTTTATTATTTTATATATTATTATATTTGATTTATTATTTATTTATCATAATTTTTTTATTTATAATAAATATTATTTTTTAAAAATATCTTTTTTTAAATTTAAAAAATAGAGAAAATAATATATTAAAAATTAAAATTATATTATAAAAAAAATATACATAGTAATTATATTAATAAAAATTAATAATCATTATCATCATATTCATCATCACCATTTTCATTCTCAATATTGTTATTAATGGAATTATTTTTTTCATTTTTATCTTTTGAAATATCTAATTCATTTGACATAGAAATATTTTTTATTTCTTTTTTATCTTCATTATTATTTTCCTCTTCTTTTTTATTTAATTCAGATTCATTTTTATCTAATTCTTTATTTTTTGAATTATTATTATTAATCTCATTTTGATTTGATTTATTTAAATTTGTTTTTTGAAAATTAGATAAAAATTCATTTTCAAATTCATTTGAGTTTCTTATTTTTTTAAATTGTATTTTTGAATTTTCTTTTTCCATTTTTATTTTTCGACTTGACATTAATCTTTTTTCTTCTTTATTTGATTCAATTGATAAACTTTCTAAACTACTTGATTGTGAATCACTTTTTTTTCTTCTTGACATTTCACTTTCTGACATATCACTTTCTGAATATGATTTATTTATTTTTTTATTAGATGAAATATCTTTTTCTTCTTTTTCTTTCATTTCATTATTTTTGTTTTCATTTTTTTCATTTTCTATATTTTCAATTTCTTCATTTTTATTTTCTTCATTTTTATTTTCCTCATTTTTATTTTCTTCATTTTTATTTTCATCATTTTCTTTTGATTTATTTTCTTTATTTTCATTTTCCTCATTTTGAAAATTGTTAAAATCATTTTCTTCATTTTCATTATTATTCTTTTCAATTGTTTTATAATTATTTTTTTCATTTTCATTTTCTTTATAAATTTTATCATTATTTTCATTATTATCATTTTCATCATAATTTTTTTCTTCATTTTGATTATTAAATATATTTTTTTTAAAATCGTTATTGCTTTTAAATGAATTCGTAAGATTTTCATTTATTTTTTCATCCTCTGAGTTATTTTCTATAATATCTTTTTTGTTATTTAAGATATCATTATTTTCAATATTTTCTCTATTTTCTTTTTTTTCCTCATCTTTTTTTTTAATTTCTTTTTCATTTCCTAATTCTCCTTTTAATATTAAATTATTTTCATATTCTTCATTGTCCATATATATCATTTGTTCATTTTTTTTTATTTCTTTAACATCATTTTTATTATCTATTATATTTTCTTCTTCTTCCTTTTTTATTTGATTTTCATTTTTTTCATCTTCATTATAATTATTGTCAATATTTTCTCCTTCATTTTTTATATCTTTATTATTATTTTGTTGAATTTCATTGTAAAGATTATTATTATTTATATTTTCACTATCAAAATTTTTATTTTTATTATTATATTCTTCATCATATTCATTATTTATATTTTCATAACTTATTTTTTTATAATCAATATTATCTGATTTTTTCTCTTCTTCAATATATTTATTAGAATTAAAATATTTATTTTGTCCAATATCATTATTTTCACTATATATATTTTCAGATATTTCATTATTTTCCTCTTTATTATTAATATCATTACTTTTATTATTAATATCAATTATACTATCATTTACTTTTTCTTTATCATTTTCATTATTTTTATTTTTATTATCATTTTCTTTTTCATTACTATTATAATCTTCAATAATATCTTTTTCAGTATTATGACTTTTGATTAAATTATCTATATTTTGATAATTATTATTTGAAAATGAATCATAATAATCATCATTTTTTTTTTTACTATCATTTATTTCTTCTTTATTATTATTTTCTATTATTTTTGAATCTTCTTTTTCAAATAATTGACTTTCTTGTTTTGGTATTGTTTCAATATTTTTTTCATCATTTTTATTGTCACTAGTTATATATTTCTCAAATACATTTTCATAATCTTTTTTTGAATCAGTTAATTTATTTGTTTCTTCATTTTCAATTTCTTTTAATATATCATTTAAAGGATCAAATTCATTTTCTGTTTCTATTTTTTTTTTATTTTCATTTGTTTCTTTATTTGATTCTTCCTTTGATTTTTTATCTGATATTTCTTGATTATTATAATTACTATTATTATTCATTTTATATTTTTCATTTTCTTCTTCTTCATTTTCTTTTTCATCTTCTTCATTTTCTTCTTCTTCATTATTTTTATCATTTTTTTCATTATTATTTTTATTTTTTTCTTCTATATTATAATTTTTTTCATATAATAATTTATTATTTGATTGTTCATTTTTTTTATGAATAATTATATCTTTTGTTTTAATTTCTTCATTTTCAATTTTTTTATTATTAAAATAATCATAAGTTATATCAGTTTGAATACCAATATTTTTTTTTTCAATATTTTTTATTTTTTCATCTTCATTTTCACTTAATAATAAATTAATATCATTATTTTCATTTCTCTTTTTTATTTCATCAATTCCAGTTTGAAATAAAGTATCTTTTGGCTTTTCTTTTTCTAAATTTGATTCATTTTTTTCATTTGACTTAGATATTATATTTGTATTATTCTTATTTATTGCTTTTAATTTTTTTTTCAATTCATTATTCTTTTTATTTATTTTAGTGAATTGATTGAATAAATTTATTTTTTCTTCTTTTTCTTTTTCTAATTGTTTATTTAATTGATTAATTTTAATATGAAGTTTTTGATTTTCATTAACAGCTTTTTTTCTTTTCATTTCACTTTTTTCTAAATTAGAAATAAAATCATTTAATTGTTTATTTAATTTATTTCTATCATCTGTTAATTTTGTTATTTTAAAATTTAATAATTTAATTTTCTCATCTTTAGTATATTTTTCTTGTTTTAAAAAACTCATTTCTTCTGACATTTTTTTAATTCCATTTTCTACTTCTTCAAAATTAGTCTTATTATTATTACTATTATTTTTCATGTTATTTTCTTTTTCATTTTTATTTTTATTTGAAATAAATGATGCTATTTTTTTGATAAAAACTTTATTTTGATTTTTTTCTTTTGAATGTGCAATTTGATTTTTTAATTTTTCCATTTCTTTTTCTTTATTTAATTGATAATTTCTAAAATTTTCATTTATTTTTTCTAAATTAAATATTAATTCTTTTTTATCTTCTTCTAACATTTCATTTTGTTTTACAATTTCATTATTTTGATTTATTATATATTCATTTTGTCGTTCAATCATTTTTAATTCATTAATATTTTTAATATAATTATTTTTAATTTGAGAGATATTAGAAACTTTTTGTTTTAATTTTAATTCTTCTATTTCTTTTTCTTTTTTTATTAATAATTTATTTTGTTGTTCAATTTTCTGTTTAAGAGTATAATTATTTAAAATTTCATTTATTTTTTTGATATGAGGTACTTTTATTTTTATTTTATCATCTTTTAATTTTAAATGTCTTTCTTTATAAATATCAATTGTTTTATTATTTTCTTCTTTTTCATGTTTATTTATATCATCTTTTGAAAAATGTTTTTTCAATCTTTCTTCAGAATTATTATTTGTTCTATAAATATTTTTTGAAGAAGCACTTTTTTTATCTTTATTTATTCTTCTTTCTTCTAATTCTTCTTCTTTTACAATTTGTTCTAGTAATTTCATAGTTTTATTATATTCATTATCTTTTTTCCTTTTTAAAACTTTTAAATCTGAAATTTCTTTATCTTTTGCAATAATTTTTTCTTTCAATTTAATTATTAAATCTTTATTTTTCTCATTATCAATATAACATTGATTATTTTTTAAATTAGATTTCATATATATACCTTCATATTCTTTATTAAAAAAATTATTTTTCAAAAAAAAATTTCTTTGTGACTCCCACATTAATGTATTAATATTTATTAATTATTTTTAAATCACCAAAAAAAAAAATATATAATGTAAAATATAATATAATTAATTTTTTTCATAAATTAAAATTATAATAATTGAAGAAGAAATTAAAAAAAATAATAAATAATCCCTCCAAAAAATTAAATATAAAAAATTCAAGAGAATGAATTTAATTTTAAATTTAAAATGTTAAATCATCAATCACCAATAATAAGACAAACATTATTTTATGTAGATAAGAATAGAAAATATTTATTTGATGTAAATCAAAATATAACAATTCATACATTAAAAAAAATGATAATAGCAGCAGCAAATTTAGGAAAAATAAATATAAAAATATTTCATGATGGAATTGAATACACTAATAAAGATACTTCAACTTTAGATGAATTATTTCCAAATATTCAAAAAATTGATTTTACTATTCAAATAAGTTATGATAATATTGAAGAATTAGATTCATTAATTAAATTAAAATTAAAAAATTATTGTGATTTACATTATGGGAAATTTCCTTATTTTTATTGTTATACTTGTAGAAAATCAATTTGTATAAATTGTTTAAATGAAGGTAAACATAAAAATCATGATATTAAAGAAAAATATGATTATTTACAAAATTCAAAAAATTTAATTGAAATGTTATTTTATGATTTAAAAAATATATTAGATAAAGCAAAAAATATAAATGAAAATTCAGTTAAAGAATTAAGAAATGATGTTAATGTTAAATTTTCTAAATTAATTGATTTGATTAGATTAATTGAAAATAAAATGATTACAATTATTAATTCTTTTTTAGATAAAGAAAAAGGAAATTTAAAAACTATTCAAAATAATGTTTTTTTACTTAAAAATCATTGTGCAGAAGGTTTAGATAAATTAAAATCAGAAATTGAAATTGAAGATATGATGATTGATGAAAATATATTTTTAACTTTTGATAGAAAATTTAAAGAAATTGCTTGTGAAAAAAAAGAATTTGAAGATGATGTTAATAAATTTAAAGAATATTCAGAAACTTTATATTTAATTAAAAATATTATTGGTAAATCATATGAAGAGATTTATAAAATTTTAATGAATTATTTAAATGGTCCAACATTAAATGAAATACAAGAAAAGATTAAAAATCAAAATATTGATGTTGTTGATAAAAAAAAAATTTTTGATAAATTATTAAGTGATATTAAAAGAGATGATTTTCATTTCCATAATTCAGTAAAACAAACTCAAGAATTTAATTTAAATGATATAAATAATAATAATATTAATTATAATAATATAAATAATCCTTCTCAAATACCAGAAAATGATTTATTAAAAAATTTAGAAGATAAAAATAATAATTATAATAATAGTAATCATCATAAAACTTATCATCAACCTAAATTTATAATTATAACAAATAAAAATGATAATGATAATAATAATTTTAAAAATAATTTTGAAAATAATAATATAACATCAAATTTTCCTCAAAACAATTCTTCTTTCAAAAATAATAATAATAATATTTTTCAAACATTCAATGACAACAAATATTTAAATTCAGAAGAGCAAAAAAATTTAAAAACTCAAAGTAAATATGAAACAAATAATTTGAATACAACATCAAAAGATAATTCAAATATAAACAATACATTTTCATTAAATAATACTGGACAAAAATCTTATTTAGAAGAAGAAGATATAGGAATAAATGAAAAAAAAGATTTAGAAAAACAAGCAAATTTCCAATATCAAACTGACAAATCACTAATGAAAATAGGTCAAATAATTCCATATACAAAATATATAATTTTATATAATTCAAATAAAAATATAATAAGAAGAAGAACAATAGATTTTCCTATTTTTTCAGATGGAATTCAACAATTTTTAAATGAGAGTGCTTGGGTTAATTTTAAAAATAAATTATATATTATGGGAGGAGATAATGAAAATGGGACAGCTTCAAATATTTTTTTTATTTATGATACTATTAATTCAAATATAATTAGAGGTCCAAATTCTTTAAAATCACATTTATCTCATTCTCTTTTAGTTAATGATAATTATATTTATTCAATTGGTGGTAAAGATATTTGTTGTGAAGTATTTGATATAAATTTAAATAAATGGAATTTTTTATCTTCTTTAAATCATATTCAACAATATCCTATTTTATATATTTATAAAAATTATTTATATTCATTTTTTGGATTAAATGAATTAAATGAACCAACTGATATTATTCAAAGATTAAATTTAAATAATCCTTTTGGAAAATGGGAAGATTTTCAATATATTAGAAATGGTTTAAATTGTAAATTTTATGGTGCTGGTATAATAAAAGTAAATGAAGATGAAATTTATTTTATGGGAGGAAAAGATGAAAAAGGAATTAGAAATAATGTTATTTTATTTAATTTTATTAATAAAAGCTTTTCACAAACTCATTTTGCTTTAGAAGAAAAGGTTTATTTTAAAGAAAGTTACTTATTAAAAATTAAAAAAGATGTTTATGGTAATTTTTCAATGGAAAAACATAATCCATTTCTTCAAATTTCATTTGAAGTTAAATAAAATAGATAAACAATAAAATAATTTTTAAGAGTTCTAATAAATATAAAATACTAAAAATATAATATTTAATATATATTATTAAATAATTAATTATTTTTCCTTTTTTCAATTCCAATTGTTAATTTTCCATATCTATAAATACTAAAAACAGAACTTAATATTAACAAAAAAATAGAAACATTAAGCCAAATTTTTTCATTTTTTTTATCAGATGGATATTCAATTAAAATTCCTAATTGAATATAAACAGAAAATAAAACAAAAAATAAATCTTTAAAATAAGTTAATAAAATAATACCTAAAATTGTTTGAAACATATTAGTTCCAATTTTAATAGAAGGAAGATAAACATTATCTTTATCAATATTACTTTGATAATGTATTTTTGTTAAAGAATTAATTAAAATACAACTAAAATTAAAAAAAGTAATATAAGAAACAAAAGCAAAAATAGAACTAATATAAATAAAAATAGAAATTAAAGTTTCTTTTGACATATTTTTTTTTGATTTAATTTCTTCATAATAAAAGGCTAAAAGAATTGTTACTGACATACTTATACTAATACTAAAAATTAAAGTCCAATCACCTTGTCCCCAATAAACTTCAATAAAAAATAAAAAACCAAAAAATCCTTGTGTTAATATAAAATAATATCTTAAATTTTGATAGATAATTTTTTTTAAATTTTTGTTTTTATTATCATATGATAAAAATACTATTAAAATTATATTTGATATAATAAAAAAAAGTAAATATCCAAACATTATATATTTATTTATAAATAAACGTTCTTTTTCATCTGATTTAAATGTTAAGAATCTTTTCCCATTATTTGAAAATATAATTGTTAACATAATTGTAAATATACAAAAAGATGAAACTATTATTGTAAATAATCTGATATTACTATCTTCTTGGGAATTTAAATTTTCTATATTTTCTTCATCATTATCATTATCATTGTCATTATCAATATCATTATTTTGTGATATATTATTAGGAATAGATATTTTATTCTTAGAATTATCAATAATATTTTTATTTAAAATATTTGATTTATTATTTCCTAAATTTTCTATATCATCATCATTATCTTCTTTTTCATTATTTATTTTTTTTATATTAGAATTATTCTCAGAATCAATATCTTTAGAATAAGAATCTTTTTCAATTAGATTATCATTAATATTCATATTATTGATAATTAATTAATAAAATAATTAATATTTAAATATAAATTTGATTTTAAAAAATTTAAATATATAATTAGAAATGAACAAATTATTTTTAAAATTTTATATTATTTGAAAAAAATTTTAATTCATTTTTTAATTAAATATCAATATATTAATATGTGATAAAAATTTTATTGTTTTATTTAAGATTAATTTTATTAATATTTCTATAATATTTAACCTAGTATTTTTTTGATTATGACTTTTTGAGTATTGATTTTACTTTATAATGAAGGATTATATATTTTAAATATAATATAATTGTATTAAAAATTAAATTTTAAATATTTAAATTTATTAAAAAGAATTATAGAATGAATAAATATAAAAAAAATAAAAGCATATGGAAATGAATTAAATTATAAAAATATCACAAATATAATGAATGTATTATTTAAATTGAAATAAAAAACAAATTTAATATTGTAGAAACTAAAATTCATTATCTTTTGTGATATTTTTAATTTTTCATTATTATCATAACATAATAACAAATTTTGGATTAATTAAATTAATGATGACAATTTTATTTCTTCAAATTCATTTTAATGAATAATTATTTTTTCCATTTCAAATCAATTTAATTTAATTTATTTAATTTTAAAAATTCTTTTAATTTAATTTATATTAACTTTTAATATTATTAATAATCATTTTTTAAAGTAAATTATTTTTGAATATCAAAAATTGTTAATATTTTTAAATTTTAAAATAAACTACATTTATTAAGACAATTTATTATTAATCAGAATTAAATAAACAATAAATTGGATATAAAAATGAAGTATTAATAATTTAATTATTAACTGAATTAATCAATATATTTTTTATATAACATATCATCTCTTCTCCTTTTAAATTATTTTAAGATATTCTTCTTATTACTTAGATAAAAACATTATTCTTTAAAATAAAAAAAAACATTTTTCAATTATTTCATTATTATATAACTCTTTAAAAATATATCAATCTTATGATTGATTTTCCTTTAATTATTTTATATTTTATAATAATTATAAATAAATTAAATAAAAAAATATATTTTTTTAAAAAATCAATTTCTAGATTTATATTTTTCAATTAAAAATTGTAATTAATATTTTGATTAATATTTTCTTCTTAATGAGGATTTGATTTTTTTATATTTTTTTTAATATATTATAAATTTTATATAATATACTTTTTTATATTAAAATTTTTTTTGTACAAAACTAAATAATTAAATAATAAGTAAACTTAAATGGAGAAAATATATGAAATATTTTATTCAGGGGGAATAGTAAATTTAAATAAACAAAATAATTATTCAACTCAAAGAGGATTATCAAAATCATTATCTCAACCTCAATTATCTATGAATTATACAAGAGATATATATCCAAATAATGAATATTCATATTATACAAATAAAAAATTTGAACTTTTAGCAGATAAAATAATTGAATTAGAAAATGAAAAAAATAACAGACAAAACGAAATGATAAAAATATTAATTGAAAAATTAAATAATAAATATAAGAATAATATAAATGGAAATAATGAAGTTCAACAAGTTATTTTACCACCAATTCCAATAATACAACAAATTCCATTTAATAATTCTTATTCAACTGTTAATATGATACCTTATGATATAGAATCAAATAATTTTTTTATTAGAGATAAATTTTCTGATTTTTTAAATCATTTAAATTCTAAAATTGATTATGATAATTATAGTGCAATGAATAAAATTCAAAATTTAGAAAATGATTATAGAAATGTTAGTCAAATATTAGAAAATAAAATTGATCAAATCAATCATCAATATCAATTAAATTTTGATTTATTATTAAAAGCAATTGAAAATAAAAGATCAAATTCTTCATTTAATAAAACTAAAAGTAGTGATAATAAAAATAATTTAAATAATATAAATATTAAAAAGATGATTCAAGATGAAATAAGAAAAAAATTAGAAATGAAAAGAAGAAAAGAATTTGAAAATCTAAGAACTCAAAATGATAAAAATCATATTAATTCTAATAGTTCTAAAATAATTGAAAAAATTTTTCCTGTAGTTTTAGAAGAAAAAGATATGTTAAATTATTTAACAAGATATAAAATAAATAAAAAAACTACAAATTTCTCAAATGAAAATGAAACAAAAACTAATAAAAGAAAAAAAATAAAATATAAACTTTCTAATACAAAATCAACAAATATTTTAGATAAAAGTAGAAAAATAACTAAAATAAGTAAAAATAATAATAATGAAAATAATAGTCCTATAGCAAAATATTTAATTAGAAAAAAATAATAAAAATAAGGAAAAAGATAAATAATATGTCATTTTAAAATATATAAATAATGATGTAAATAAAAAGAAATTAAGTGTAATTTATTTAGAAATATATTTCAATTATTTGAATTAAAAATTATATATTTCATATTTATTAAAAAATATTTGAAACATTTATTTATTTTTACTTTCATATTTTATATACAATTTATTTATATTCTAATTTTTAATTTTAATTTAATTTATATTATTATATTACTTCAAATCCTTGATATTCACGTTCTTCTTTTTCTCTTTTTAATTTTTTTTTTGCTTCTTCAATAATATCAATTTCTAATTCATTAATTCCATCTCCACTTTTAGCAGAAATAGTTCTTAAAAAAACTCTTTTACTAGGAAAAATTTGTTTAATTTCTTGACATTTTTGAAAAATTTCATCATCATTAATTTTCATTTTATCCATTAAATCAATTTTATTTCCAATTAAAGCGATTAAACAAACTTTATTAGATTTTTCTTTAATTAAATTAACATATTTATCAATATTATCAAAAGTATTTTTATCAGTTATATCAAAAACAATAATAAATCCTTCACCATATTTATATAAATTTTCATTATATTTTTCATATGATTCACCACTTGGACATTTATTGTATGTAATTAATAATTTTCCATTTGTTTTTGTATCAATTATTTTCTTTTCTGAATATTCACCTACTTCAATTAAACCTTTATATCCTTTTCCTAATAATCTATTTAAAATATCTGTTTTTCCTACTAAAGTATCTCCAGTTATTACTACTGAAAAATTTCTAAAATATTCATTTTCTATCATATTTTGTAGATGATTGTTTTTTTTTAATTTTAAATTTTTATTGTATAATTAATTGTTAAATAAATATATTAAATAATTTAATTTTTTTATTTTTTAATCATTGTAAAACAATAGAGAATAAATTTTTTACTCCAAAACAATTTTTGGATATTAAAAAGAAATAAAAAAAAAAATGGTAATCAAATAATATAAATATTTAATTAAGATTATTTTTTTTTTTTTGAAATTAAAAACTTAATTTATGGGAATTTGTACTTTTAGTAATAATATTCAGAATAAATATGTTATTATAAATGGTAATCATGCATGCATCTAATTTTTTTTTAAATTTAATGATATAAAAAACAAATTCATTTAATTGCTATCAACATATAAATTTATTGTTATGAAATTTTTATTAAAATTAAAATTAACAAATTTCTAATGAAGGTATATCTTTTTTTTAAATAAATTTTTCATATATAAAAAATTAAATTAATTTAACTTTTAACAACTTGAGAATTTAATTTTTATATTTAAAATTGTTAATTAAAATTTAAAATCATAAAGAAACTATTGATGAATGCTTTTAATTTTTTAAATTAAAAGTTTATTATGTAAAATTAAATTTATCAAATTTCTATCAATTAATGATTCTATTAAAATTTAGTTATTATAAATTGGAATACTTTTATTATTTCTTTTTTATAAATTGTTTAATTTATATAAAATAACTTTTATAATTTTTTATTAATAATTAATAAAACAATATTTATTTTTATATAATATTTTTAATATAGTAATTATAATTCTTCATCAGAATAATTAGAAAATAATTTTTGACTTAACCTACTTAAAACTAAATCTTTATCATAATGAATATCAAAATTCACTTTTCTACTATCTTCAATAAAACTATTATTAATTAATCCCTTTTCATAATGACTTTCAAGTTCTTTATTTGCTCTTAATATAGTTGCTTTAATATTTTGATTTCTTTTTCTAATTTCTGTTTTTGATAAAAATGTATTACCCCAATCAATTTTACAATTACTTCTAATTAATATTTGTGAACTATCAAATGGTTTTAAAGAAGATTTTTTTTTTTGTTCTATTATTTCAACAGAATGATTTAAAAAATTATTATTTTTAGTTATTTGTAAATCATTATTTTCTTTTTGTTGATTATTATTATTTTGATAATTTAATGAATTAAAAATTTGATTTTCATTATTTTCTGAAGATGAATCTGTTTTAAGAGTTAAATTATTTAGATTAAAAGTAATTTCTCCAAGTAAATCTTTCATATTATAAATTTCATTAATAAATAAATAATATTCACATAATTCTGCTTCAAATTTTTCTTTATCATTAATATCTTTTTTAATTATTCTATTGTTATCAAAATAAAAAAACACATTTTGTTCATTATTTGATAATCTAAAATATAAATAAATTTCAAATTTATTTATTAAATCACAAGTAGAATCATTATATCTAATAAATTTATTAAATAATAAATTAAAAGGAATATCTTTATCATAATTTATTTCAAGAATTGAACTTATTTTTTCATTAATAATTAAAGTAACTTCTTCATTTAATGTACTTAATAATAATTTTAAAATCTTTTTATCATGTCCTGAAAGAGGAAGTCCAATTAATTCAAAATTATAAAATCCATCATTAATTGAAAATATTGAAGACATTTCATTATAATTTGAAAAAATTTGAATTATTTTTTCTATCATTAATGGCATTATATATTTACTTTTTGAATGCATTACATAAGGATAAGTTAATAATATTTTTGATTTAAATTTTGAAACTGAAGATATGTGATTTGATTCAATATCAAAAATTTTTTTTCTATTTAATTTCTGTAATATTGATATATTAGTAAGGAAACTTTTATTATATAAATTTCCAATTTTTTGCTCAAATAATAAATGTAAATTTGTTTGTGTTGGGTCACATTGTTTAAAATAAATAATTCCAGCTTGTAATTTTATAATAATTCTCATATAAAAAATACTCTCTCTTACATTTAAACTATTTAAGAGAATATCTCCCTATATAAAAATTTATATATATCTATACATCTTCATAATAAAAACCTAAATAATATATATATGGAAATGAGTCAAGTAAAATTT
>Ga0256407_10008710_pt1 | contig 14782 bp, 8 predicted proteins | sample RumenRJG_04DNA_FD_193489 | JGI IMG/M metagenome (GOLD analysis project Ga0256407, IMG submission 193489) | Bovine rumen microbial communities from Lethbridge, Alberta, Canada - RJG_04 | ecosystem: Host-associated > Mammals > Digestive system > Stomach > Rumen | place: Canada: Alberta | collected... | reverse complement strand
AGAAGATCAGTCCATCGCTTTATCAGGCATTAGGTGTTTTCCTTCCGCTGATCACGACGAACTGCTGTATCCTCGGTGTAGCGATCATCGTAGCCGATCCGGAACAACTGATGGCGAAACTGCCGGGAGATGCACTCAGTGCTAACCTCCTTACCGGAACCCTCTTTGCCTTTGCTACCGCAATCGGTTTTGCTTTGGCACTGGTGATCTTCGCCGGTATCCGCGAACAACTGGCTTTGGCAAAGATACCGAAGGCAATGCAGGGCACTCCTATCGCCCTTCTCACCGCCGGCCTCCTCGCCATGGCCTTCATGGGCTTCAGCGGAGTGGTTTAAATAACTTTTAAGGAACGCGTGCACGCATGTGCGCGCGTTTCCTTTTTTATTAACCCTCGTCATGTCGACATTACGTCATGACGTCATAACGAAAAATCCTCTCTATCATGAAGATCAATCGTCCCGGCTATTTCTGGCTGGATACATGGATCATGGCGAACGTCATTCAACTCGCCACGCAAGAGTTCTGCCGTAAATTTCTTAACCTCCATAACGATCCCTGCGGTCGTCAATATGACCAGATGACGCAAGCGGCCCGTTCTGTCACCGCTAACATTGCCGAAGGCACTTCTCGTCATGCTACATCGCGTGAGACCGAAATGAAACTGACCGATGTCGCACGTGCCAGCTTATCCGAACTATCCAACGACTACGTCAACTGGCTCCTCCAACAAGACAAGACACCGTGGTCCATTCATTCCGAAGAGTATAAGAATCTCTCGCATATTCCTTTCGATGCCCCGCAATATAAAGATGACGTCCTCTACGAAAGTAGTCTCCATATTCTCGCGCAGAAACATAAATTTGACACATGGCTCAATACAAACGATTCTATCTTAGCCGCTCGCGTGATACTCGTCTTGTGCGAACGACTCACGATTCGTATCCGCAAACAGATAGAGAGCCAATTAGCATCCTTCACCGTCGAAGGTGGTTTCACCGAAGCCCTCACGGCTGAACGCCTTAAACATCGTTCCGAGCAATCCGCCTCCGAAGACGCTCCTCTTTGCCCCCAATGCGGCAAACCTATGATCCATCGCGTCGCTAAGAAAGGTACTAACTCCGGCAAACCCTTCTGGAGCTGCTCCGACTATCCCAATTGCCACGGCACAAGACCATTCGAAAAATAACCCGTCGTCATCTCGTCATCCCGTCATGACGTCATAACACAAAAAAAGTGTGCCGCTTTTCTCAAAGTGGCACACCGTGAAAAGATTTATTCACAATCCACGTGCAGAGCACGGGATGGGTTTAGTCGATCTGATCTCCGTTGTCAACAGTCGGAGCACCGGAACCGGTAATGATGCTCAACGCATCTTCCATAATACCATTCGAACCAAGATTGATCATCTCCGTATTCGGAGTAATATAATTACGTTTCATAGTTGTATCCTCCTTATTTTACGATTTGACCTTGTACATTGTACTTCTTTCCGTTGTGCAAGATATAGATTTGTCCATTCTCAATGACCTTTGTACATTGTACGTTGTCACCTTGTACGTTCTCTACGTCTTGTGTTCCGTTGAAGCGCATCGAGATGCGTGCAGGCGCGTTGTTCGGGCTTGCAGCCGGCAGTTGAATGTATGCCTTGTTAAGTGCCAAAGCGTTGGTACCTACGTACTCTAAGAACGCGTTGCCTTTGAGGACATAGACGTTCTTCATAGAGGTGTTGTACGTAGCGGTTGCCTTGAGATCATTGCCATCGAAGACATCGTTACCAGAACCGGCAGCGAAGTAATACGTCGTGTTCGCCTCGCCTTTCACCAATACACCTTGACCATTGGGAACATAGTCCACATCGTCCAAATCCAGGTATTCACCGTTGATAGCACCCTTATAGAGGGTTTGAGCAGTTGCATTTACCGGAACGAGATCTTGGTTATAGGAGAACGATGCCCACCCGTAATCATTGGTGGTTACGGAAGTTACTGCTACTACCGGCAGCTTCGAAATCATAAACCGATCCGCCAAAGTGCTATTGGCAGCAACGCCTCTTAATTCCAACGTATTGCCCTCTGCGATCTGCACCGATTCATTGCTCACTAAATCAATCAGATAATAGGTATTGGAACCCGTTACATTATAGAACGAGATATCGTAATCGGTTTCTCCTACGGTCTCTAATGTAAGGAGCGTTCCGTCAAGATTATTGGTTGCGATAGTACCGCATTTGCGGCTATCTACATAGCCGTAAAAACTGATATTAGCAGACCCGTTATCCAATTTGTCAGCATCCTTTAGGTTTTCGAACTCAGGCGAATAAGCTTCATTCTCTGCAAAGATCATTTCATCATAGATATATACATTCCCGGGTGCTTCGACTCCGATAAGGAATCCGGCTGTGTTAGTGGCTGCCATTGCAGATACGCTTAATGCGACAGCTGCAATCATAGTCATTATCTTTTTCATAGAATTATTAGTTTATGTGATAAGTGATTAATATACTTTTCTTTCAGGAGCCTGTTTCCCGCCACCTGTTGCACCTCCTAACTGCTCCTGTGGATCCGCATAGGAGGTGCTCATCAGGGAACAATAGTTTCTTAACTCCTGATTATCAATGGTTGGGATAATATATTTCTTCTTCATAGGTTGATATTATTTTACAATCTTTATGCCATTAACTACATATACACCAGCCGGAATTGCCTCAAAGTTCTCACCTACATACTGACCGGTGATAGTATAGATACCTTTTACATTAGCCTTTACCTCAGTATTCTCAATAGCGGTCGGAAGCATTGCGGGCTTAACAATCTCGAAACGTCCATTTACTGTGCTATTCGGTTGTGCAGCGAATGTATAGGTGCTACCCTCCGCAATAGAGATGGTTTGATTAACTTCGTTGTCATAGAGCGCCAACTCGCCTTCCACGTTAGAGAAGGTCATAGTATAGAGTGCATCCTTTCCGGCTTTGAAGCTGAGTGTCTGTCCCATCAGATCGTTTGTAGCCATAACAGCAAGGTCATCAAACGCACCATCGGCATAGATATTCATGCCGCTGTTTTCCATCTTACGTGCATCGGCTTTGAGATCGTAGTCATCCGAGAAATTCTCTGAAGCGACTAATACCACTTCATCTGATTCGCCATTCTGCGCCTCAACGGCAATCACAGCTTTGGCGTCGTAAGCAGATTTGGCATTTCGTGCCGGAGCGTTATTAACCATATGTCCACCCATCTGCTTGTTTAAGAATGCGGAATAAACGGCACTATTGTATTGGAAGTCTGCCTGAGATGCTTCTTCTGCGAACATGAAGAATCCTTCCATCGGCTTTATTTCCTCAATGCCATAGATACCGGCAGTCACATCATTGATAGCACGGTAGATTTGCGGACCGGATGCATTACGGTGTACATAGACATAAACCGTATATTCCATACCTTGCTCGTACATCGCAGCCTGAAGCGCGCGGATGTTAATCGGCGCAAGATAACTGTTACCGAAGAAAGAGAAACCTCTACGAGCAAACACTAACGGGTTGGAAGCATTGCCTACTAACGGACCAGAGAAAATATAACGTATATCCGAGTGATATACTCTATCATTCGAGAGGTTATAACCTTGGAATGGAGTATTCATATCGGTCTTTAAAACGTTCTCCCAACCATTTACAATATCCCATGTGTTATAATAAGTGATAGGAGTAGTGATCTCCTGACCATTTTTATCTTCTACGCGAATAGACGGAGCTTCAGTTGTCGGGATTGCAAAGTGTTGCCAGTAGAGGTTATTGGGGTTGGTATCGTCCATGTCTGCTCGTTTCAGACCTGCCGCGTCGGCAATCAAGGTAACGGAACCCACCGGATGTACTTCACTCTCGGATGGAGCAATCAGCAACTGACCACCAGCTTCTACAACGAGGTTTGCAGTATTCGCTACTGTAGCTTCATTGCCAAGAACGAGCGTAGCGCCATCTTTCACTGTCAAGGAGGCATTTCCATCCAAAGTCAAGTTGTGCGCATAAGCAACTACTTCTTCCTCAGATGTCGGCTGAACATATACGTTACCACCATCGGGAATAGTCACGTTTGACTGCTGTGTAGGGATTTGAGCAGCAACACTTGGATTATCTTCCCAAGTAGTCTCCACTACCCAGTTTCCTTCGGTAAGGGTTGATTCGAAGGTCTCCGGAACTAATTGTACCACCTTAAAGAGATAACCATCTGCGACAGAAGGATTAGGAGCGGCATCCGGATTATTGATGGCGACATATCCTTCGGCAATGGATGCGTGCGGAGCCAAGTTGTAATAACCTCCCTTAAGAGACAACTTATTGTCCTCAGTATAATCAGCTACGTTAACGGTATTAGTTGCCCAGAATTTTCCTCCAGTTACTGTAATATTAACTCGGTCAATGTATTCCGGATCATTCTTCTGCGGATTATACTGCGCAATCGGATATACAGCGCGGAGATATCCTCCGTTAATGTTTACGGCAATAGGTAACTTTGTAGTGTGTTGCGCCACAGAGATAGCAGAACCAATAGTAGTCGAACCATTCGAGTTCGGTACTGCACGAGAGTAGTTTGAGTTGGCGATGATAGTTCCACCGAGAATATTCAACTCACCTGCACGAATCTCAACAGCTGTGCTATCTGCTTCGATATGTGCGCCTTCACTGATGTTCCAAACACCATAACCAGCGGCATAGATACCGAGTTCACGAGCATTGATCGTACCCGCTATATTGAAAATCGGTGAGTTGTCTTTGTCTGCTGAATTCTGCAAATTACCATTGATGCTTAAACCTGAACCGTTAGGAACGTTAATAGTACCATATAAGTTAAATACAGAACCATAGCCTTTATCACCAGTAGAACCCGATCTAAATACAGCCAACGCATATCCTTGCACATTAGGCATATTAACAATCACTCCCTCTCCGATTGTCAATACACAATAATTTGCTGCAGATGAAGCTTTAGTTTGTAACTTTATCGCATATTGACTCGCTGAATAGTTACCATTAATTTCAATGCTTCCTGTAGCAGGTTGTGTGTTAACAATCGTTAAGGCCTTTGTTTGATACACGTTTATAGCAGGAGTGCTACCACTTGCGCTAAAACTCAAAGTGTGGCCATTCAGATCAATATAACCATATGCAGTACCCATTGCAGTAGTACTATAGTCCGCGATCAGTTCCACAGGGTGTTCTTCCGTGCCATAAGTAGGGATATTCATGAATTTGTATTCTTTATTATCTTTATAGATAACTGATACAAAAGGTGCTTCTGCAGTATTGAATTTATATGATTCAGTAGTTGCTGAACTAAGTGAAAGATATTTTTTATCATTTATAGCATCAGGAATGTAACTTGCCACATCATCATATACACTCACATATACAGCCGACGGTGCAAATACCACATTTCCGGTAACATTCGAACTAACAAAACTTGCAAAACTGTTAGTATTTGCTGTTTGGTTATAGAAATAGGTAGTTCCGCTACCGTTGTTGGTAATAGAGATATTGGTGCTTGATAAGTTGGCATATGTAGCGTTACAGTAGATATTTACATCTGACTCGGCATCAATCGTAACTGTACCTTTAGTATATATGTTAACAAGAGTCGGTACATTCTGCTTTTGACTATTAGGTAGGTTATATAGTGGCATTCCTGCAGAAGTAGGGTCTTGGTGGATCTTTTCCAAAGTAAGGCAAGCCGTTTTGTCAAGAGGCGAAAATGCCAATCTGCTATTAGTTGCTGTAGGTCCATTATACTTGATGGTACCATCATGGACATACAAGGTTTTGCCCGCTAATATATAAATTGTTCCAGTAATAGTCAATGCTTTATCATTCAAATTGATTTCACTAATATACTGACTATTTGAACTAGAACCAGTGAAACTAGTTGTTAACGCAATACCTGTAGTTGACTCATTAGAGTTCAAGGTAATAACGTGACCTGCCGTTTTGTTATTACCGATTGCGGTGACTGCTGCGTCAAATGTGGCATAGTTATCGTTCAAACCTCCATCATTAGGGTTGGAAACGGTAACTCCCGCCCACGCCATAACGCTACACATGAGCGTCAATAGCGGAATTAGAAAAAATCTTTTCATAAAAATTGTGTGTTTAGTTAAACGTTTGAGCCTTGCGGCTCGGTTAATTATAAATTGGTTTTGTTTTGTTTCCATACATTTATTGGATTACCGAAAATTCATTCACGCAGATCATTATTGATGATACGAGAGTCCTTCATCTTCGTCTTGCTTGGCATCTATCAGTCTACGGACCGTATCTTTGCGAATGGAAAGCATCGTTACTAATACCACAACCGGCAGCAGAGCTACCCAGTTGGGATAAAGTATCAAGCAGAATTCTTGTGACAACCGAATCGCATAATATCCTATCAGCAGATAATAGGCGCCGGCCATGAAAGCAGTAATGGAGCTAATGAGAATACGAATCCTATGACTCTCGTACAGCAGGGCACATAAGAAACATCCAACCATAATAGCCAACGCGCCATAGAATAAGCCGCTAATAGACATCGCGCCAACCAGTTCATCCAGTCCGGTTTTCATATCTACATGGTGCATCTCAAACGTGCGTGTCGTGATCTTGTACGTCTTAACACTAACGATACCCTTCTCGTCTATAAAATTGAAAACCGGCTTATTGAGCAGAATTATCGACGAAACGATAGCGAGAACAAGCCGTCCCCACTTAAGAAGAAGTCGATGTCTCTTGCTTTTATTCTTATTCTTTCCTGCCATATTTTCTTTCTTTTTACGGTAATCCACTATGTCAAAGATCAAATCGTTTGTCACGTGGCGGCATAGGTGTTCTGCCACTCACACAACTCTATATATTCAATATAATTAAGGATCATGCGTACACACCTGTACGCACGCAAAAAGGGCAGCGCTCACAAAACGTGAGCACCGCCCTTAGCGTTGCTATAATTACCCGTCAGCCCTACATTATGAAGGCCTTCTCCGTTGCTGCTCCCATATACGACATTCGCAGTATGGGGGGGGTAAAATTGAACATTCGATTTACAATCATACCATTTTGATGGGTATTTCTACATACACCATTCCAAATTCGCGGCAAAATTACTACAAATTTTTGACATATGCAAGAAAAATCAAAAAAAAATAATTTTTAAAGCTATTTTGCACTTTTTTTATGTTATTTTTCTTATATCAAAGACCACGCGGGAAAGTTCAGTAAATATAAAAAAACACCCCTGCAGAACGAATCTACAGGGATGGAGTATGTACGCGGAATGCTTTACCACTGGCTTTGACCGCCGTTAAGCGTAGCCGTGATACAAAGATGACCGCGGCTACAAAGCAGAACTCAACAACGGTCTCGATCTGAAGTTCAACAGCAAACTGGAGTTCATCCGCATCGACGACTAAAGGTTTAAGCTAGTTCTGAATACATCTTCTGGCAAAAAGCACCTTATAATAAGGAGAGGCACCCGAATGGATGCCTCTCCTTACTGTTACGCGTACACGCGTGAATTACCAAGCGGTGTCGAGCATGCGGAGGTAGGATTTGTAACGCCGCGCACACCGCCCGCTCCTATGAGGCAGGCTTGGGACTTGTCACACGGGGACTCTGTCGCATGGCGCATACAAAAATGGTCATATTATTTAGAGAGAAAGGGGATTTTTTCTCCCAAAAGGTGTAATTACGTGGAAATGAGTGCACAAGACTTGCGTATATGCAAAAAAATATGTAATTTTGCAGCGCATTTGAATATTAACATATCAGACCATGAAACGATTGTATTTATTTTTGTTCACAAGTAATAACAAACACGAAAAAAGCGACAGGATTTTTATAGCTTTTTGTAACTGATTGATTATCAGCGCCGCGAAGCGGGAGCAATTGTTCGCGACAAGACCCATCCCCGTTTCATGGAACTTTACCATCTTTGGCGCGCCCAGCTCACGACCGACGCACCCTGCTAGCAGTTCCCGAACTTCGTGAGGGCGGTATTAGCAAACGAAAAGAGAGAGGATATCGTTAATTTATAAAAAGTAGCATAGCGGCAAACCAATGCCGCTATGCCAAAAGTGGTTTCTTCGGAATCTGTCTCTTTTTTATGCCCGTAACTCACTGATATTTCGTCAAATACGTCATATATTCGGGACTTTTTCCTTGATCGGTAACGGGAGAATCTCTAAGCAGGAAGCTATTTTGCTACGGTCCAAGAGAGCGTGTGAGGATTCGCAACGGTACCGAGTTGGATGTCGTTTCGGAAGGGGAAGGTGGATGTAGCGTCGAAGATGCGCTTCTGGTCCGGAGAATAGAAACGCAATTGGACGTTGCCGCCTTGCTCCGAAGCAGGCGAGATGTAGAGCCAATAGAGTTTTAAGTCCGCATCGTATGTAGCGATCGCGCAGCAGTCGTTGCCGATAAAAGCAGCGAGCGTGCCGGATTGGGATGCGAAAGACACTTTGACGACGGCCGTCATGGACGACGTCATATCATTATCAACTGTTACGGCCCAATTGGGGTTCTCGGTTGTACCGGGAACGGTAGGATCTACGGGCTCGTTGTTCTTGTCTTTGCAGCCTGTTAGAGTACAGAATACAGCGCACAGAATACAGACTGATAATGCTCTTAGCAAATTACAATTTCTTACCTGTGATATCATATTTCTCATTGTTTCGGATTATTACTACATGGTTATTTTCGATGAGTTTATAAGGAGCGGTTACGGTTGACGGGTTACCGGTTTCGGGAACCAGTTTAACAGGAGCTTTGATCGTTCCATGATGACTATCAGCCTTATAACTAATCCGCTCACCTCTAACCGCTAACCGTTCACCGTTACACTCAAACCTCAGTTCGCCTACCTGATCGCTCTGGATCGTAATGAAGTACAGCGAGTCGATCGGCTCTGCTACGCCCGCAAGTTCATCGCCTACGAATACTTCTAATCGATAATCGCTAATCGCTAATCCTTCCACTCTTGCTATCATCGTCATGTTGGTCGCAGCGTGGGGGTTGGTAAACAGACCTGCTTCGCCAGACAAACCCTTAGCACTGACAGACCGCTTCCAGGTGTGACCCGGACCGCTTGCGCTGTTAGACTGGCGGTAGAACTTGATCTCCTTGCTGCCAAGTCCCAGACGTCGGAAGAGGTATCCTTCTCCCGGCCGGAGGGAGGTAAGGTCTCCTTCCCATTTCTTATCTTCAGAGAAGTAAGCGAAGCGGTTATGGGCCTTGATCATATCGCCTTGTGACGCATAGTCGTAATAGGACGTGAGGGCCTTGGTGACCGAGACGGGTTCGTCGAACAGACAGGGCATCGGGCTCCATTGTCCATCACCTCGTACGCGAATAGAGAGGGAGTCGGCGGAGAGTTTTTCTCCGGCGATCTGGAGCGTGTTCTCCTGCGCGGCATACATCATGTACATCTGCGAGAAATGGAGTCCTGCGAGCGAGCCGACGAAGGCATCGGACGCGGCGTCGTAGGAGCTGAACTGCCGCGAGTTGGGGTTCTTGATGAGGTCCGCATCGCTCCAAGGTTTGGCGGCAGTGACGCAAGTGTTGAGATCACCCTTGGTAGCCGACAGGTCGAGGTTGGTAGAGATCCAGTTCCATCCGGAATGGAGGGATATATTCTGGGTCTCGCTACCTCCGGCAGTGAAGACGACGCGATTACCGTCGCAACCATAGACAAAGCCGTGGGCAAAGAGGATATTCCTGTCGGCAGAGAGGTTGTACATTTTACCGGTGGAGGCTTGCCAGAGGCGGAAATGAATCTGCTTGCGGTTCATCTTATCATCGCCGAAGACGGTGAGGTGAACGCTGGACTTATTGGTGATCCTGTCGAAGTCCACATTCGCCATGCCTACGCACTCATTATTATAGAGCGCGATCACTTTGTCTTCGGGGTCGGTATCGAAGACATCTCCGATCTTGACCTGTCCGCAGAGCGACATGTTATACGGGAACTTGCCGGTCTCGGGTTCCTCGTACGGGCACTCCGCAATGACCTCCACCTCGATGAGTAGCGGTTCGGACAATCCCTGATCATCGGTCAGATAGACGACATGGTTGTGGATACCGGGTTTGAGCACTTCCGTTACGGTGAAGGTAACCGTTTTCTCGTCCTCTGCTTCGAGCGTTCCCTGTGCGGGCGAAACGGAGAGCCATTTCGGCAAGTGGTCAATCGTGTATTGACGTGTCATACCGGTTTGGTTGACAATCGTGATCGAACTGCGCACTGCGGAAGACTGCTCATAGTCCATCACCATCTGCAAGGAGCGTTCACCCCAGACGATACTGTTGAGGTTCGCGTAGACGGTCCACATCACCGGCGAGGGCAGTTTGTTGCCGTTGAGGTCTTCGACGTCGCGCACCGTGAGGTACATCGTGCGTTTGTTGATCTCGCGCGGTTGCGCCTTGATATTGATGAGCAGGTCGGATTCCTGATAAGTCCAGTTGAACGGCAGGTTCGTGAGCAGTCCCCTGTCGCGTACAGGCGCATAATTGCTCTTGTCGGCCTGCGTAGTGAGATCGTCGATGAGCAGCGGTTGTACTTTGTTCACCACATTGCCGTTGGCATCGCGGAAGACGCGCTGGTTATCGGGGCTGAAGACTTGCTCCATGACACCCGAGGAATTGCGTTTGACGCGCGAGAAAGTGAGGAGGTTAATCAGTCCCATCTCCTCGCCGTTAGGCGTCTGTTTGCCGTACTCGGCGATGAGTTCAGCGGGCAGAGCTTGCTCGAAGAGACATACATCGTCGATGTTACCCTCCAGTCCGTCGGCTATCCATACGGACGTGCCGGCGAGTGCGCCGATGCCGATAGTGGGGAACATGAGGATGAGTCGGTTGTCGATATAAAGCGTACCACTGTTGTAGGTCTTGCTGATGACGAGGACGCAGTGGTGCCATTTGCCGTCGGTCAGATCCGCCGAAGCGAACTGATCTACATCGCCTGCCGTAAAGCGGATAGCCCCGTCGCTGAACGCGAGCTGCATGGTGACAGAGTCACCCATCGCGGTACCGAAGAGGGATATCTTATCCGACGAAGCGTTATCGCTTCTGAACCAGTACATGAAGGTATAATCCTCGGCCTCGGTGCGCGAGAAGAGCGTCGGCTGCAGGCGCACCTTGTTACCGTTGGTAGCAAGCGATATGCCTTGCGGATTGGTCCACGAGAGTCCCTTGGCGGTAAGTGTAGCACCGGAGGCGAGATCGTCCATCGTGTTACCCTTGCTCTCCGAGAGCGGATAGTAGGCCAGCAGTCCGTGCTCATAGCCGGTGAGGCGACGCAGGTGGGTGTTGGCTATCTCTGCGGGACTGAGTGCTTTCGTCCATAGGCGCACCTCCATCAGGTTTCCATGGAAAGGATTCTCGCCCTTCAGTCCGCAACCGAAACGCAGCGGAGCTGCTTCGTCCTGCAGTATCCAGCCGATGAAGTCATTGTCGGTGACATCCTTCGTTCCGGCATAGAAATGGATTTCATTCTCGAATAGTTCGTAGGTCATAATCAGCCGTGTGAAGTCATTGGCGGATAATTCTTCCATTTGCTTGGAGAGGTACTCTTTGTGCTTACCGTCGGACTCGGTAGAGAGTTTGAGTCGGTTGTCAGCCGTGAGGCTGAACGTGAAGGACTCCTCCTCGTTACCATGTGCAAAGAGGATCATCTCGCGGTTCTTTTCCGCGGGTTTGATGAGCATGTCGATGGTAAGATCGGTGATGGCCAGCTCGCGCGAAGCCTGGCTGGCGGCGTAGTGGTCGGCCTGGCCGTCGAAATAGAGCGACGTGGTCTGCGTGATACCGGTGGCATTGGTCACGCCGAGTATCTGGAAGTTATTATCCTCGTCGAGCCAGTTGCCGGCAATCGGTTCACTGAACCGCAACTTGATATCTCCGTCCAGTTTGAGGATACCGTTGGCGGGCAGCGGTTTGCCGAAGAGCACCGGCGGGCGCGTATCCTTGATACCGCTGATGACGGGTGATTCCTTGGTGACGAAGCCCGAGCCGTAGCGGCAGAAGGATACAGCGCGCAAGTCGTAGTTCAGTTCCTTCGGATCGCGCTCGCCGTAGAAGCGGAACGGCGTGATACGGCCGTTCTCGATCATGGCTTTGTTACCCGTTGCCTTGTTGTAGAGGCTGTCGTCCGCGAAGAATGAGCACTGCGTTACCCAGGCGTCGTTATTCTCCGTGGAGAGTTTGTATTGGAATTCGATATGGTCGAAGTTCTTATGGTGGATATCGAATCCGTCGATGGTAATGGGCAGGTAGTAGCCGAGCGAGTCACGCGCCGAGAGGGTGTTCATCACCCATTTGTCACGCGGATAAGCGATGTTTACCGGCGAGGACTGCGGCAGGTAATGTACGGAAAACTTGAGCGAACTATATATCTTCTCACATGCATCGAGGCTGAGTTGGAGCTCCATATCGTTGTAGTCATCGGCTTGTCCGCGATAGACCTCCATGGTCTTGACAACGGGTTTGCCGGCCACGAGATAGAGCGGATAGCCTGCTGCGATAGGCACTCCGTCGATGAACACTTTCGCGCCATCAGCATTGCCTCCCGCGAGCGAGAGATGCATGTATTCGCCGGACTGGAAAGCACTCTCCATATCCGCATTATTCATCAGCGTGAGGCGGAAGACAGCCGGTTTGTCGGATGCTACATTGGTCTGCTCGTAGGTATTGATGGCCATCTCGGGTTTCGCTGCATAGAGGGTACCGTTATTGATGACGGAAGTACCGGCATTGTAGAACTTGGTACGCTCTTCGCCCTCGTGCGGACAATAGGAACTACCGCCTTCGGTGAAGAAGACATAACTTCCGTAGCACAAGGAATCATTTTTCATTTTGGTTTCCTCACGGGATACTGCCGAACCGTTGTAGAAGACGCTATCCAGATTGGCGCGGAAGACGGAAACGGAGATGTCTCCGTGCGGGTCAGGCGAGAGGGTAAAGCCCACTTTGCGGCTTACTACTGCTTCGGTGGAGCGATACTCGTCGTTGGTATAGGACAGTACCGGCTCAAAGACAATCTTCCATTTTGCAGTAGAGGTTTTTCCCTCCAGTTCTCGCGGTTCCAAAGTTTCTTGATCGACCAATTCATCACCCAACAGATCAAACACTTGTTTGGAGAATTGTTCATCAATGATCTCGCTTACCGATTCACCGATAGCCTTACCTGAACTTTTCCAGAAACTTTTCATATTTTCCAGATTAGCGAGTGTTATGCGCTCTGCCACAGCAGTTCCGGTCTGTATTATATTGTACAACCACAATCCATCCTGCGGCATGACGGTGTAAGAAGCGCCGTAAGCGTAGTTGTCATTGCGTGTGTAGGTATTACTGCCGCTGACGGAGAACGTGCCGAGTCTCTGTCCGGACATACGCGCCATGACTTTCTCCTTCTCGTTGTTGGCGATGATGGTGATCCATTGTATGACACGTTTGTTGATTGTCGCCACCTCATCGGGGAAGGGTTGCTCTGTGTTTTCGGGCGTGATCATCTCGTAGTCCGTGCTTCTAAGTGTATCGGCAGCTACAATCGTCTCCTGTACTCCTTTATACCAATATACCGGAACGCCGCGCTGGGTAGCTACAGCCTGCGCTGTTTGCTTGTCGGGGAAGTCCTCCAGCAAGTTCAGACGCTGCTGTGCGAGCGTCGGGATGACCGACTCGAGGATATATTTCTGCGAATAGATGAAGGTATTGTCTATCGCTGACCCGATGACGGATTTCTCACCCGTGACGAGGTAGAACTTGTGTCCGTCGGCATCGGTACCTTGCGCAAGGAGTTTGATCGCTCCGCCTTTGTAGGCAGTCTGACGAGCCTGCCAGAGGCTATCGGAGATGACCGTAACGGATTTCGCCAGACCGGTAACGATACTACGTGTCGCACCAAGGTACACATCTGCGTTAGCGCCTACTCCTGAATAGGAGGAACTCGTCGCTATACGCGAAGAGGTGGTAAACTCATAGCTGTACTTGTTCGTCCAATCCCATTCCCAAGTGAAGGGGATAGAGAGGGTGATAGCACGATTGGTCTCAAAATCCGATCCGGCATACGTACCAGCGCCTGCCGGGGCCGATACGACACCGACACTCTGGGTGATACCATCACCCCATTTGAGACCAATCTCCGCACCTCCTTCCCAATGGGTATGAGAACTATAGCCGAACTTATAGGTACTACCCTGCTCGAGCCAAGAGCTACTGCCCATTCCACCCGGGTCACGAACGATATCGAGCAGTACTATGTCCGCTGACGAAGAGCGAAGGGTCTTGTTGCGTACTACATCTCCGCTGACGAAGGCTTGGAAGAGGTCGGTCTCGACGGTGTTGCCTTCGGTATTGAGTGCGGCGCTGACGCTACGCAGGGCAGCTTCACCGGAGTTGGAGAAGTCGATATTGTCGCTCTTGAGCATGATGGACGTATTCTTGCCCTCATTGTCGAGCTCGTAGGAACGGCTCTCGGTAGCCGAATGGAGACCGTTGCGAATGGTGACCGAACCGCTACGGATAGGCACGCGGTCGATAATACCGGTCTGTTTGTTGTTATTATAGCAATACTCTTCATACGCCGATACCATGAACTGGTACTGGCGATTGTACATGAAGACAGGATAACCCAAGGTATATACGGCTTCGCCGTTCTGCTCGGTATAGAACGACAGGTCGTATGTCTTACCATCCATGTCGGTATATTCGCCCGTTTGCTCTCCATATCCGGCTTTCTCCATACCATAGAGGAGTTGGGTCATCTTGATC
>Ga0256407_10008709_pt1 | contig 14784 bp, 13 predicted proteins | sample RumenRJG_04DNA_FD_193489 | JGI IMG/M metagenome (GOLD analysis project Ga0256407, IMG submission 193489) | Bovine rumen microbial communities from Lethbridge, Alberta, Canada - RJG_04 | ecosystem: Host-associated > Mammals > Digestive system > Stomach > Rumen | place: Canada: Alberta... | reverse complement strand
TCGCCGTTATCATTGCGCTGATTTTCATTGGAACCTTCGTGTTCCTATGGCAGAAGAGCCAACCCAAGGAGATTGTGTACTCCGAGTTTACACCTAAACTGGACAGCCTCCAGAAGACTACCATCATCACAGGTAAGATTGAACCTCGCAACGAGGTTTACGTCAAGCCTCAGATTTCTGGTATCATCACAGAGATTCTGAAGGAGGCTGGCGACTATGTACAGGCTGGCGAGGTCATTGCCAAAGTGAAGGTGATTCCCGATATGGGCTCGCTGTCGAATGCTGAGGCTCGCGTGCGTCTGGCTGACATCAATCTCGAACAGGCTAAGGTTGACTACGACCGCGAAAAGAACCTCTACGATCAGAAACTCGTATCGGCTGATGAGTTCGACAAGGTATCGCAGCAGTTGCGTCAGGCCAAGCACGAGCTGAGTGCTGCAACGGACGCTTTACAGGTGGTTCGCGACGGTTTCTCGAAGAGCAATGCCTCAGCTTCGTCAACGCTTATCCGTTCTACCATCAGCGGTGTCATCCTCGACATTCCCGTTAAGGTGGGTAACTCGGTTATCAACTCGAACACGTTCAACGATGGTACCACCATCGCTACTGTGGCCAATATGAACGATCTCATCTTCCGTGGCAACATCGATGAGACAGAGGTGGGTCAGCTTTCTATGGGTATTCCTTTGAAGATTACTATTGGTGCCCTGCAGGATATGACTTTCGATGCTGCTCTGGAGTATATTTCGCCTAAGGCCACAGAGACCAATGGTGCCAATCAGTTCGAAATCAAGGCTGCCGTCACTATGTCTCGCGATTCCGACATGGGCAAGAAGGGTGCCGCCAAGATTCGCTCTGGCTACAGTGCCAACGCCGAGATTGTGCTGGCTCGTGCCGATAGGGTGCTCACCATTCCTGAGAGTGCCATCGAGTTTAGTGGCGACAGTACCTTTGTATATGTTGTAAAGGGCGAGGGTAAGGATAAGAACTACAATCGTATCTACGTTGAGACGGGTCTTTCTGATGGCGTCAATATCGAGATTAAGAAGGGCCTTACAGATAAGGACAAGGTACGTGGTCCTGAAATCATCGCTGACGAAAACAAGGAGGATTAAGTTATGAAGAAACTTTTGGTCAGTTTACTGTTTGCTGCGCTTTGGTCGCAGCAAACACAAGCCCAAACCCGCACTTGGGATTTGCGCGAATGCTGCACTTATGCCGTCGAGCATAACATCAGCATCAAGCAACGCGAGAACAACCGCGAACAGCGCGAACTCCAGTTGTCCACTGCTAAGAACTCGCGCCTGCCAGACCTCAATGCCTCGGCTTCTGAGAGTTTCAGCTTCGGACGTGGTTTGACGCTCGACAATACCTATACCAACCGCTCTACCAGTAGCACCAGCTTCAGCCTGGGTACTACTGTTCCCCTCTTTACTGGTTTCAAGATTCCCAATCAGATCAAGTTGAACCAGTTGAACCTTGAGGCAGCAACAAAGGATTTGGAAAAGGCTAAGAACGATATTCGTACGCAGGTGGCACAGGCATACGTGCAGATCCTGTTTAATATGGAGATTGCCGATGTAGCCAAACGACAAATAGAAATCGACTCCCAGCAGGTGGTTCGCCTGGAGGCTTTCGTCAACAATGGCAAGGCCAGCATGGCTCAGTTGTCACAGCAGCAGTCCACGCTTGCTCAGGCCCATCTCACTGCTACGCAGGCTGAGAATAATCTTCAATTGGCCATCCTCGCCCTCACCCAGCTTTTAGAGTTCCCTTCTCCTGAAGGATTCTCCGTTGTTCGCCCCTCTCTCACCTCTCACCTCTCATCTCTCACCTCTCATCTCCTTTCTCCCGAGGCCATCTACCAGGAAGCACTTGGTATCAAGCCCGAGGTACAGGCCGAGCAACTTCGTCTGACGGCAGCAGAGCGTAATATCGATATTGCTAAATCAGCCAATTACCCTACGCTGAACCTCAGCGCTGGCCTGCAGACCAACTATTACAAGACCAATGGTATGCAAGCTGAGAGTTTCGCTTCGCAGATGAAGAACAATTTCTCGCAGTATATCGGTCTGAATCTGAATATCCCCATCTTCAACCGCTTCCAGACGCGCAATAGTGTCCGTAGCGCAAAGATTGACCGTGAGAACCAGCTGTTACAGTTAGAGAATGTGAAGAAGTCGCTCTATAAGGAAATCCAACAGGTTTACTATAATGCTGTTGCTGCTGATTCGAAATATCATAGTAGCGAGACGGCTGCCCAATCCAGCAAGGATGCCTTCACGCTGACTCAGGCCAAGTACGAGAACGGTAAGGCCACTATCACTGAGTTCAACGAGGCAAAGAACAACTACCTGAAGGCTGAGTCCGATCTCGTTCAGGCTCGTTACGAATACCTATACCAGACAGCCCTTCTCGATTTCTATCGAGGCAAAGATCTGAACTTCTAAGAATCTTGAGATAGTAACAGAAATAGTCCGCTAACCGTTAGCGGACTATTATTTTCTGGTTATTGTTGATGTAGATGCCTTTCGTCTGTGGTGTGCCGTTAAGCTTGCGACCATCCAGCGAGTACCACGTCTGGTTGTTTGGAGATTCATGTTTCATGGTAGCGAGGCTTGAACTGCCACTAACAAAGTTCTTCAGTTCGTAGAATGCTGCATACGGCTTGCCTGTACTATGGTCGTAGAGCGCTGCATTCCACCAACTATTGGTAACCTGTTTGTTGCCATTGTCCTCAGGCCACCACCAGAACAAGCCCTTCACGCTGCTGTGGCTGTTCAGCTTGGTAATCAGGTCGGCAGTGAATTGGCGCTGGCCCTCTTCTGTGAGAGGGTAGGTGGATGAATAGTCGAATTCGGTACCAATATGCCACGCATAACTGTATCCCGTCTCAACAACCATGATGTCCTTGCCGTATTCCTGACTTTCAATGGTACTCAGGGCCGTCTCAAGTGTCTGGAGATTACCGTGATGCTCTGGATAGTAGCTCAGTCCGATGATGTCGTAGTCCACGCTGTTATTCTTCATGATGTTGTAGAAAGCGACGGTGAATGTAGGGTCGCTCGTCCGTTCGGTATGCAGTATGATTTTCGCATCCGGACATTCCTCGCGGCAGGCCTTGCCAGCTTGCTTCAGCAGACTGACGAAACGACGCCAGTTAGTATCCTCGGTTTGCGAATAGCAGCGATTGACCTTGTTGTTGCCAACAGCAGCCTTGGTTCCCCAAAGCATACCATAGGATATCTCGTTACCCGTCTGAATCATGTCGGGCGTGGCACCAGCATCCTTCATTTGCTGCAGACAGTCCTTCGTGTACTCATAGACTTTGTTGGCGAGATCTGCGTCGTTCAGACTCTTCCACGCATCAGGCGTCCATTGCTTGCCAGGGTCTGCCCACGTGTCGCTATAATGGAAGTCCAGCAAAAGTTGCAGGCCTGCATCCTTGATGCGCTTACCCAATGCCTTGACGTATGTAAGGTCCTGACAAACAGCCTTGTCGTTGTCCTGCGTTGGGTCTACAAACAAACGGACGCGCATGGCATTCATACCTTCCTGTTTGAAGAAGGCAATGACATCACTGACAGTATTGCCGTTCTTGTCTTTATAGACCACGCCAGCCTGTTCGTATTTGGGAAGCATGGAGATATCGCCGCCGACATATTTCTGGGCGGGAGCCATCGTGGTTACCAGGGTAAATAATAATAGTAGTAGTTTTCTCATATCGTCAGTAGTTTTGTTTATCTTACATCTCACCTTCTCACTCTCTCACCCTCTCACTTCTTATGACGGTTTGCCCGTTGCTCACGGTATTTGGCTTTCTGACGTGCAGAGCCACTACCGTGAGCACCAGTAATATACTTCTTTTTCTTGGCCTTGGTCTTCACTTTGTCGTCTTCTTTGCGAGGACCACCACCACGACCGAAGTTAATGCCATTCACCAAGATGTCTTGGAAATCTTTTTCTCCTGTAGCCATAATGATTAATGATGGAATAGACGGACGCCTGTGAAGGCCATAGCAATACCGTATTTGTCGCAAGTCATGATGACATGGTCGTCGCGAACAGAACCACCAGCCTGGGCGATGAACTCTACGCCGCTCTTGTGGGCACGCTCGATGTTGTCGCCAAAGGGGAAGAAGGCATCCGAGCCCAAAGCCACCTTGGTGTTCTTGGCAATCCACTCCTTCTTTTCAGCTAAGGTCAGCACCTCTGGCTGCTCAGTAAAGAACTGCTGCCAAGCACCATCGCGCAGTACGTCATCGTGCTCGTCCTCAGAAATATACACGTCGATGGTATTGTCGCGATCCGCACGGCGGATACCCTCCTTGAAGGGCAGAGCCATTACCTTCGGATGCTGGCGCAACCACCAGATATCAGCCTTGTTGCCTGCCAGACGTGTGCAATGGATACGGCTTTGCTGACCAGCACCAATACCGATAGCCTGTCCGTCCTTGACATAGCAGACAGAGTTTGACTGGGTATATTTCAGCGTAATGAGGGCGATAATCAGGTCGCGCTTAGCATCGGCACTGAAGGTCTTGTTCTGTGTGGGGATATTCTCGAACAAGGCAGGATCGTCCAATTTGATTTCGTTGCGTCCCTGCTCGAAGGTCACGCCGAAGCACTGCTTGCGCTCGATGGGTTCGGGCTTGTACGTGGGGTCAATCTTGATGACATTGTATGTTCCCTTGCGCTTGTCTTTCAGTATCTCGATGGCTTCAGCCGTGTAGTCAGGAGCAATAACACCATCGCTCACCTCACGCTTCAACAGCAGGGCCGTCGTAGCGTCGCACGTGTCGCTCAATGCTACGAAGTCGCCATAGCTCGACATGCGGTCAGCACCACGGGCACGGGCATAGGCACAAGCGATTGCACTCTCGTCCAATCCCTTTACGTCGTCCACAAAATAAATCTTCTTAAGCGTGTCGCTCAGGGGCAGACCGACAGCGGCACCTGCAGGGCTCACATGCTTGAACGAGGCAGCAGCGGGCAGGCCCGTAGCCTCTTTCAGCTCTTTCACCAACTGCCACGCATTCAGTGCGTCGAGGAAGTTGATGTAACCAGGACGGCCGTTAATCACTTCGATGGGTAACTCGCCCTCCGTCATAAAGATACGCGAGGGCTTCTGGTTGGGATTGCATCCGTACTTCAGTGCTAATTCTTTCATATATAAATAGGTCTAATTCGAATTTGCGTGCAAAGTTAGTGCAAATCGAGCGAAAAACCAAATAAATTTGAGTTTTTCCGAGATGCAGCCTAACTTGACCAAAGGTCAAAGTACGGATTTTTTTTCAAATACCACCAAGATTAGAAAGGAAATCCTCCACCAGGAGGCATATTTGGAAAACCTCCACCTGGGAAGCCGCCTTGGGGCATTCCTGGGAAACCATTGAACTGCATCTTTTTCTCGACGGGCTCTTGGATGCGGGGCTCCCAGTCTTTGTCGAAGCGGTCGATGTTCTTGTCGAGGAAGGCAAGACGGTCTGCCAACCATTTCTTCACGACCTTAATTTCCTCGTCGTACGAACTGACGCGATAGTTGGCAAACATGCCGACAGGGTTGAACTGGGAACCGCCTTCGCCGCTCACCAGCAACTCTGGATACTCCTTGAAGTGACGGTCTGTAGCTTGTGACACGAGTTTGGCGTGACGATCAATATAGTCATACAGGTGCTTCGTGCTGAGGATGCCCTTGCGCAGTTCCTGATAGCGGGTCTTCACAGCCTTCCTGAAAGCAGGATCCTGCAACAGTCGCTGCCAGAAGGCTGGGGTGGGATTGGTGTTGCCACCCTCAAAACACCACGCCTCTATATTGTTGGCATTGCAGAAGTTACAGTTGCCGTAGGCGAGGTTGTAGTCCCAAACAGGTCCCGCATGTATCTTGCCACCTGTGCCGTCCGCATGCAACTTCTCCTTATAGAAATACGCACTGCGCTTGTAGCCGTCGGCGTTCAGGCTGAGTTCCGTGTGGATGAAATAATCTGCAAACGAGGGTACGTCGATATATTTGGCATAACCCTTCTTAGGATCCAAATAGTCCTCACTCTGGATGGCGAGTTCCATGGAATCGACAAAGTTCTGGATATAGGCAAACTGCTCAGGTTGCAGGTTCTTTTTCTTCGGATAGATGCACGACCAGACAATCTGACTCGTCATGATACCATCGCCGATGCCTGGCACCTTCGACGTAAAAGTCGCATCGTCGTCATTATAGGTGTCGATGCGCAGAATATAGCCGCCCGTGAGGTCACGACCTTCGATGTCCGTCTTCTTCAGCTTGCTGACGTTGACACGTTCTGTGCCCCGCTTGATGGCCTCGCAGAAGATATAGATGCCGTGATACTCGCCGTCCATCACCAGTTCCACCATCGTGGTGCGAGGGCCCCAGTGCCCCATCTCGCGCCATAGCTCAAAAGCCAACGGGTCGCGCAGCATCGATACGTCGTTGTAGGGTGCCAGCAGCACCCAATCGCTGTGGGCAGGCATTCCCAACAAGGCGACATCCACTTCCTTGCCGTTCTGGTCGCGCGTTTCCAACGTGTATTTCTTCTGATTGAAACCCAGCGAACTGTTGCCCCTCAGTTTGATGCCGATAGGTCCGTCGTAGTCCTTGCATTTCATGTGGGCCGTCACCTTCTTCTGGGCATTCAGGGCTGTCTCTGTGGTGATATAGATGATGGGCAGGTTCGACTTGAGACCCTCCGCTTTGGTGTGCTTCACTTGTGGGAACATACTGCTCATATCGGGCATGCCGCCACCAAAGCCGCCGAATCCTCCAAACTGGGCAAATGCCTCCGTCGATGTCACGAGGAGTGCTGCCAATAATAACCGTAGTTTTCCGTATTTCATCTTTTTCATACTGTCTTTTAGATGACATACAGCGTGTTTGGTTTAAAGTCGGACACAAAAATCTTGTTGTCGTCTATAGTCGCAGGCCAAAGAAGGTGCGGACTTGCCATTTGATGTTGTGTACGGCAAGGTTTTCTTGATGGCCGATGTTGGTGAAGTTGAACACCATCGACAGGCCTAGAAATTTGTTGTTCCATTGGCGGATGACGGCTCCGCGCCCAGTGATGATGACCTCGGGGAAGTGGTAGTGCAGAGGGACGCGGGTGTCGCCAAAGGTCATTGATGTGTTGCTATAGACAATGAATGTAGGTAGGGCGGAGATGTGTAGCAGCCAGCCTGGTGTAAGGCTACGGGTAGACGCTTTAGCGGGAATGGGCACGTAATTGTAGCCATAGCCTGCGCCAATGCCTATGTTGGTCATCTTCAACTGCATCTCCTGTTCCCAGTCGAGCGTAGCGTGCTGCCCCTGACCTGATGCTGCCAACAGGAAACTACCTGCTGACCGCTTCTGGATATAGCTCTGCGAGAAAGCGGCTGGATAAGAGAAACGGTGGCTGTTAAAAGCATAGTAGACGTTCACGTTCAGTGTTTTCACCTTCAGCATACCATCCGGCAGCTCAATCCGTTCCATGCCATCGTGGTCGTGCCAGCCAGTAAAGTTCTTGGCATCCTGATAGGTGACGTCAAAGCCGAATCGCTTGCCATACGAATTGAAATTCAACTCATAGTCGTGGTACTTTCCCAACATTTTGGCAGGGTTGATGGCCGCGCTGAGCGAAAAGCCAAGATAACTCACGCCCACGCTGAGCGTCGCCTTCCTGTTAGCTTCCATCTCCGACTTGAAATGTTGGTCATCCGCCATTCCCTCGGTTTTAATCTTTGTCCCCGACACGTTCATCCTCGCTGTGAAAGTCCATTTCGTCGCAGGCCGCATGATGTAGGCCGTGTCGAAACTGTCCTGACGGTAGTAGCGGGCAGCAAGGACACTGTCCAACTTCTGAATCTTGGCGTAGCCGTTACTCTGTGCAACAGCCACGTCACCGATAGCGAGCGCCATCACCGAAAGGTGCAAATATCTTAATAGACGCATAACTTTCATTTTCACACACTATTTTGCTGGCAAAATTACGAAAAATCGAGCGCAGAACAAAAAGAATTCATTCTTTTTTTATGCCGAGATGGAGTAAGTTCTCCAAAAGAACAAAATTACGAAAAATCGAGCGCAGAACAAAAGAAAAACAAAAAAAACTTGCAGCCGCATTTAGCTACAAGATAGTCGGTTCCGCTGCATTCAGTAGGGTTTGCTGTGCATTCGTATAAAAATAGGTACGCAGCGAACGCTGCTGACTTTAGCCACGCCCGCCACTGATATCAGCAGCGGCCGCTGCTGATTAAAGACACGCCCGCTGCTTTCGCGCAACTGACCGTTTCTCTCCCTGTTCCAACGTCATTTACTCCTTGTATGCGAGTCTCTTTCCCCCTGTATCATCGTCACCTTCCACCCGTATCAACGTCACTTTCCATAAGAACCTAATAGGTATCTTCTACCTGTCGTTTACGAGGATAGTGAACTTAAAAAGCGGATCACCGGAACCGTCCCGCGTTTTTTCCTTGTCACTAATAGAGAGCAAAATAACTCCCGCTATTCACAACTTTCAAATCTGTGCCTTGCTTTTTGCACAACTTAATGTATTTTTGAAATTTAACGTTTGCTTTTGGAATATGAGGTGTGACAGCAATTGCAACTTTCTTGTTAACATCTCCAACATTGATGTTCTTGGTTGAAGCCAACAACTGCTCGTAAGCAGTATCAATATCAACACCTTTCATCTCTATGAAGAAAGCATCCGATGTCTCTTTTCCTATTTCAAGATAATCGCATCTTTTTTCTTTGGTTTCAGTAAAAGTATACAAATCACCATCAATCTTAACTTCATGATACAATTTCTTTTGAGGATTGAGAAGTGTTATCTTGCTTTTCTTTTCCTTTAACACTATCAGAGAGTCCCTTCTCTTGCGAATGATACTTACTGGGATGTCTCTCATAATTCAATTAATTGATTGAAAATGTTAGTAATGTCATCTGAGACAGTATCAAGTTCAGAAGGAGACATCAGTCGTAACTCATCATCTTTAATGCTATGTACACTACCATTGGAAATAGCAAAGGCAGCCACATCGTCGTACTTAATTGCTCGCTTGCCACCAATAATCTTTGCAATCTCAGCCTCTTTCTCTGGTGATTCCTCTATAATATCCCCAGCTTGAATCAGATTGTTAAAGGCTGACATGATATAAGGGCTATGAGTAGCTATAAACAATGTGTGATTCCTTTCACCGTTCACTGTCTCTACCAACCAATTAACCAAATCTCGTTGAGTCTCAGGGAAAAGGTTCTCTTCTGGCTCTTCAAGGAAAATGTCGCTATGGTCATAATTTGTAAAGTTATCAACAATATTATGTAAATCATCTGAAGCAACGGAAATACCGTGATTTTCAATAGTAATATACTCGCCAGAAGGATGATTTTCCTTTAATTGGTAGAGTAAATTAACTTTTGCATCTTGATCCTTTATGCTTTTAATATCTAATTTAAAAATATCTTTAGAAATATAATCAATGAAAACAAACAATGGAACAAGGGATTGCAATCCACTTGAAGCATTTAGCAAGCCAAACTCTTTCCCATCATTAAGTATTATTTTATCTATCCCTCTATCTTTGTCGTATTTGTATCCGACACCAGTATTTAGAATAGGTAGTTGTTCTCTTGTTCCTAAATTATTTCTAGCATTCTGCCATTCTTTCATAAAATAACGGATACTATTATTGGGGAAATCAATCTCAAACCAATTGGGAATAACAGAAAGAATATTCCTCTCGGCTACAATATAAGCAATTTTACTACGCTTGAAATCCCAACGTCCCTCCTTCCATTCAAAATCAGATTTGTTTTCTTTAAATGAAAAAGAGAACTTCATAATATCTGTTTCGTATTCAAAGAAAGAATTATCATTGACGTAACCTTGCAAGTTGTGAAAGGCTATCAGATTCTTATCTATAGACTCTCTTGTTAGAAAAGTTCTTTTGTCCTGGTTTAAGGAAATTGATTTTTCTAACCATGAACAGAAACTGGCAATTTTCAAGATACAACTCTTTCCCGTACTTTGAGGTCCAATAATCAAGTTGATTTTACTCAAAGCAATATCCACCTCATTCAGTGGACCGATGTTTCTTATTATGAGATGCTTCATATATACTTAATTTAGGCGCAAAGATACAAACTTTTTTTTATTTATAATATTCTTCGCCAATATTTTTACTTTAACTTAAGTTTTTTCCAACTTTACCAGCGAAAGGTACCTCTGATTCATTGCGATATTTCTCATTGCCAATAACAATGGCAAGTCAGCAAGGCGCGAGCGATAACCAGTAAACAAATTGCAGGTATAGGGGTAGAGTAGTATTTTTCTAGCCCTCAAATAACATCCAAGATAAAAAACTATATCTTTTTTTTGTTGTTTCCGAATTATTTACTAACTTTGCCCCTTGAACATCGCAATGATGTCCGAGTGCGGAAGCGGTGTGACATTGTGGAATAAAAAAGAAGCGTTATGCTCATCTTGTAAGTTGAAACCTGAGAAATTTCACTACAGTTTAGTAACGGACATGTTTTTTAAGGTTTGCACCTGTTAAAGTAATCGTTTTACCATTCATATATTGAATGGTTACCGAGGAGAGCTGGAAATATGTAGCAACACGTGAATAGAATGTCAGGTTATCAAAGTTATAGCTACCCCTATTGTCATCGAACCTCTCATCGAAATTCTCCAGGGTTGTAGGTCTTGGGCCTATAGGACCAACTCCTCGTGCTTTCCAAATTGTGCCGCCACCAATTTCATTCCTGCATTTATCACCTACAGCATTGGTGAAATAACCTTGGAATGTTATATATTTGATGGGTTGCGTGGCACAGTTAGTTACACTAAGGTTAACCTCTATGCCACCAGCGGAGTTAGCTTCCCAAGAGTCAACATGAACTATAACAGGGTCGTTCTCTTTGTATAGTTGAATTAACTTTTGTTGTGACTCGGCAAGTACTTTTTCAGATTCTGCAAGCTTGACAGCCATTACAGAATCAATAATCTGTTGCTGCTTGGAGAGCAGTGCTTTTACTTCTGGGTCGTTGCAGGAGGGAAGTTGCTCAAATCTAATGCTGTTTGCATTATTAAAAAAGAACTGTGGTTTCGTGGAACTTCTGACAATACAAGCTGCTTTGTCAGAATATAAAGCGAAGTAATGTGTTTTGTCTGTATTTGTGTATCCAACTACACTTACAGTATCACCACCTTTGAACGGTTTGCCCTCTCCTTCTAATGCTTCTAGATTTAGATTATAATATGACAGGATGCCAATTACCCCACCGTTAAGCGCTTTATTGCGGTATTGTAGCTTTTCTTCAGCTTGTTTCTGCATAATAATCTTTTTCTTTTCGGCAATCAATTGCTGCACGTCTGCATCATCTATTGAGGGAAGGTATTTTACGTCTAAATTACTTGAAAACAAGGAACTGTTAGAGGATGAATTGAAAACACCTGCCACGTCATCGTTATAAAGTGCATATTCATATTTGTAATTGCCGCTTTTGTATCCCAAGATATAGACTTCAGCTCCCTCGTTTAATTTGCCAATGACGTCTTCTGAAGGCAATAGTGTATATTTTCCAATAACCTTTCTTTTGAAGTTACCTGCCAATGCCTGATGCTTACATTTCTGTTTCTGACGATTATCGACATTTTTTTGCAGATTCTTAATCAGGTCACCCATATCACTACCCAAAGCATTGGGCAGTTTTTTTAGTTGTTTTTCAGTTACATCGAAGGGAATATTGAAGCATACTATTCTACTAGCATAGTCGTCTGTCTCTACAACAAAGTTATATTTGTCGCTCTTTTTCTTGAACGCGTGTATAGTAACAGTGTCTCCCATAGCAAAAGAGTGAACTGTGGTAAATACTTTTTGAGCGTCAAAACTTCTAATGACTGTGGTTTTAATACTTTGGGCACTAATAACTTCTGCTATCGCAAGCAATAATATAGTTAGACACTTTTTCATATAATCATCTTCACTTTATTTCATTTTGTAAATAGATACTTGTCACTTTTTTACCCTCTTATTATGTAGTAGATAATGGTAAACTACCTGTATATTTGAAGGAGAAGGGTACTTGTTTGAACTTCTTATTATTAGCTTCATCATAATAAATGAGATTAACTGTTGTCTCAGGAACAGCAACAGTATACATGTCACCACTTTTCCAAATAGTAATGCTTACTACACCTTCATAGGAACTGCCAGAAACTTTTGACATAGAACTATATTCTGCTTCCCAGAAATTCATTTCAGACTTATAGGTTCCTGGTATTATTTCATTAATTATGCTATCAAATTCAATATATAATGATAAGAATTGAACTTTTTCTGTTGGTATTTCCGTATTATCATCAACATTACTGAATGTAAGGGAAATAATTGTTTTGTCGTTAGAAGAATAAGCTTTTCCCCATCCGTGATTTAATATAAAAGACTTACCATTGATAATTGTTTGTGTAGTTTCATCTCTGTCTCCGCTGTCACTGTCATCACCACAGGCAACCATTATCTGCAGTGTCATAACTGAGAATATCAGAATGTTCCAAATCTTTATTTGTTTCATAATCATTATTTTTAGTTATTACTCTATTTATGAAAAAGCGCAGACTATCTCTACGCATCACCAAGGTTCACCACAAACCCCAAAAGCATCATAGAAACGTCTGCGCACATTGCGCAACGCTCTAATTGCTTTTGATACATTGGGCTCATTTATCTTCGAGGTGGTGATTCGGTGATGTAAGAGCCTATGTCTTGTGTTTATAACGAAACACATCTGCAAAGATAGAAATAAAAATGGAAGATTCCAAACTTTTGCAACTTTTTTTTCAAAATCGTGACTTCAATGAACTTAATCAGAAGAAGGGAATAGAAATGAATCGTGGGGCCGGAGAAGGTGATTATTTTCTCTACCCCCAATTATTTCGACATGATGATCATTGGGCGCACGGAGATATGCTTGAGACTGTAGTGCACAGCAGAGCCCCTACAGTGCGCTGACTAACAAGGCTTCTCGCTCATCGAGAAACGGCATGTTGCTGTTCGAGAAACGGCGTTTCTCTCATCGGGAATACAAAAGTTAAGTAGTTTAGAAGTTTAGATGTTTAGCATTTGTAGTAAAAAAGAAAAAAATTATAATTTTTATATTTACATATATACTAAAAACTAAACTTCTAAACTTCTAAACATCTAAACTTGCTAAACTATAGGACGCATTTGTTAAGTACCAGACGGCACTAAGTTGTGCAATACTTTCGGAGTAATCAGAAATACTCCGAGAGTATTCAAAATTACTTTCGGAGTAATAATTCAAGCAGGCCATTGTCACTGCCTGACAGAACCTACTTTTTCAATTCTTCTATGAAAAAGCAAATTGCCTGCTTTAATGGAGAAATCTCATTCTTAATAATCCACAGTATTTGTGATGCATCTACATCAAAGTAATGATGGGCAATGATGTCTCTCAGAAGATAAAGATTCCATCCTTTAAAATACGTTTTCTTAAACGAGGGTTCAGATTCTGATGATTGCGGACAATATCGACAGAAGAGCCTGTTGCCTCCTCCAAAAAAATCTGCGACATCAACGTTTTTATCATTTTACCCTACACCCTACACTCTGACTGGCTCAAACGCCCTTGTACAAAGGGCTCACGATGAGTGTAGGGTGCTCTTGACCCTACACTCACCCCTCACTGACCCTACACTCAAGGTATCACGACTAATGCCGATTGACATTAATACTAACACCAGTAGATATTAATGCTGGCAATCGATACTATTAATGCAAATCATCAGTCCGTCGGGCACGGACTGCGAGTTCGTAGCCTACGGAATCAGAGTTTGCTCCCTACGGAAAAACAGCGAGCTAGGCTTTCCCTATCTGCTTTCTTTCAGCATTCTGACGTTACCTTTAATAATAATGACGTCTGAGTGTAGGGTGAGGTAAAGGTGAGTGGAGGGTCACAGCCACCCTACACTCATCTCAATCCCTTTATACATCGATATTTCAGACTACCAGAGTGTAGGGTGATGGGTGTTAGCATTTATGCAGTTTTTTGGATATAAAAATAGTTTTTGGCTCCAAAATTTGGTTTTCTGCACACTTAATCGTACCTTTGCAGTGAAAAGATACAATTATGGCAATGATAATTTTATGGAATGTCTTAACGAAAACATTGGATAATATGAAATACAGTATCATTTACGCAGTTATCCGCCCTGAGATTTCTGAGCGCATCAGTCTCGGACTGATTTTCGTGGATGGCGACAAGGTGGACGTGCGTTACTCACAACAAAAACTAGAGGCCATACGTGGATTGTTCTCTCCAAAGGAATATGAATTTCTCTCGCAGGTTGTGCGCTCGATGCCCACCGATGGTAGCATCAGTACTGTTGACAGTATCAACTATCTTACACGCTATTCCAACAACCTGATTGCCGTCTCACCATTGCAGAGCATCGACATTGAAGCTACAGAACAGAGCAAGGTCAGTTTATTCCGAAACTATATCTACGAGGCAGCATAACTAAAAAGAAAAACGCATTTTTTCTTTTGTATTTCGCTTACTTATTCGTAACTTTGCACGCGTTATGGAGAAAAAGAGACATGCTCTGCGGAAGCTGTTAGAGGCTGTAGAGAAAGAATTGTTGCAGAAACCCAACAGGAAGACGCTCGACCGCCTTTCGCTATTGGCTGGTTTTCAGGACTGGGAGTCGTTTCAGGAAACCCTGCATGGCGACTTGGGTGGCGAAACGATCTATGGTGGTCATCATCCTG
>Ga0256407_10008699_pt1 | contig 14795 bp, 11 predicted proteins | sample RumenRJG_04DNA_FD_193489 | JGI IMG/M metagenome (GOLD analysis project Ga0256407, IMG submission 193489) | Bovine rumen microbial communities from Lethbridge, Alberta, Canada - RJG_04 | ecosystem: Host-associated > Mammals > Digestive system > Stomach > Rumen | place: Canada: Alberta... | reverse complement strand
CGTATTTCCAACCTAAAATTAATGAGTAGTGAAGAGGGAAGCGGTATAGAATCTCAACAGGAATTGATGAAAGCAGAGCGTATGCTCCTAGATGCCACAAACAATGTGAAAGGACTTGTCAAAGACATTGAGGCTGGCACCTATAGTACAGAAACGGGAGTTAAGGCCAACGATATGATTGGTAGATGGTTGGAGCAAGTCTTATTATTGGAACAAACCAAAGCAGAGGTAAAGGCACAAGACAAAATACGAGATGATTTGGATCGTCAAATTCTCTATTTCGCCCCGATTGGTGCCACCATTGCTCGTAAAGATCGTCATATCAGCTTTATTGAAGGTAATTATATGGAGATGTTGAAAGCATTGAATGCAGCCCGTCTTCGCCAAAAGAACCTGCAGATGACCACCGCAACCCTCCGTGTGCTTAATCCGCCCATGTTCCCCATGAACGCACAGCCCACCAATCGTATCATGATTCTATTGGGTGCTTTCATACTGACGTTCATCTTGACGGCTATGTACTTCTTTATCATCGAATTGTTGGATCGTACCCTGCGTGACCGTATGCGCTCGGAGCGTATCACCAAGATTCCTGTGATGGGTTGTTTCCCAAAAGAAAGTACCCTGCGCTATCGTCGTTTCAACAAGACTATTGCTGATATGGCAATGCGCCAATTGAGCAAGGCATTGCTTCCCAACTTCAAGGATGGTCAGAAGAATGTGCTCAATCTGCTTTCAACAGATGCCGCCAACGGCAAGAGTTATATTGCTCAGGAATTGGAGAACTACTGGATTTCCATTGGTCTGCAAGTACGCCGCCTGACCTACGACGAGGACTTCTTGGCAGAAGACAGTCGTTTCATCATGGCAAAGGATATCAAGGATATCTGTCCTGACTTGTTGCCTAATGAAATCGCCATTGTCGAATACCCCAATCTGGATGACCATTCTATCCCACCAGCTTTGCTGAATATGGGAACAGTAAATCTCTTGGTCACACGTGCCAACCGCACTTGGAAGGATGTTGACCAGAAGGCTTTGAAAGATTTGGAGTCTAAATTGGAAAATAAGAACTCACTCTTTATGTACCTAACGGAGTGTCAACGCTATGCGGTAGAAGAATTCGTCGGCCAGTTACCGCCTTACACAAAGTTCAACAACTTTGTATATCGCATGTCTCAGATGGGGCTGACTGCAGTAGAAAATAATCATGCCAAATAAATGACAAATCATGATGTCATAACATATTCCCGAGAAAACGGAGGAAGAGTAATTATACTCTTTCTCTTGTTTTTCTTAGCTATGTACCAATTTGTCACAGTAGGATTACCTGCACTTGCCATAGTATGTCTCGTTCCTTTAATTATCCCTGCAATATACGCAGCATTCCGATGGCGGATGCTTACTTTTTGGACGCTAATATTAATAAACTATTTCATTCAAATGAAAGATGTCCACCTGCCTGGCCCAATGTCAATCTACAATGAATTATTAGAATTGTTACTTATTGGTATCGCAATTATTGATTTTAGGCAAGCCCCACATTTCGAAAGACTAGGCAACCTGATGTTCATTACTATATTAATTTGGTGCGCATTTTGCACAATAGAAGTTTTTAATGATACTTGTGGACTTGGAATTGATATAGGAGGATGGTACACGGGCACACGCATGATGGCCTTTCAATTACTTTATGCTTGTATAGTTTTCACTTTATACATAAATAACCCAGAAAAATTAATGAAATATTTAAGAATTTGGGCTATTTTATGTTTGTTCTCTTATTTCTGGACTTGGAAGCAACAAACTTTTGGTTTTACAGAAGCAGAAAGAATTTGGCTAGAAACGAAAGGCAAAACGACACACGTTATCAACGGAGGTGCATTAACAAGATATTGGTCCACATTTAATGATGCAGCCAGTTACGGATGCCATGCAGCAGCGGCAGCCATTACATTTTTTATTATTGCAATTACAACTAAAATAAAACGTGATCGAATCTTCTTTCTTATTACAGCACTACTTGTAACAAAAGGGATGTTTGCTTCAGGTACACGTACAGCCATGTTTTGTATGATTGGGGGCTTTATGGTTTTCCTTGTTCTTTCAAAATCTGTTAAAATTATAGTTCCTGGTGTCATAATTGGTGGCTTATTACTATCATTGCTAGTTTTTACCAATATAGGCCAAGGCAATTCTCAAATACGACGCATGCGCTCTGCTTTTAATAAGGACGACGCATCCGCTGACGTTCGATCAATTAATCAAGCGACCATCAGAAAATATATTGCTGATGCACCTTGGGGGTTAGGTTTGGCGGCAAGTTACGATAACGTTCCTGCAAATAACAAATATAAGAAACTATCAACGATCCCACCTGATTCTGAGTATGTCTTCATTTGGGTGCATACAGGGCCTATAGGTATTGTTACTTTTCTCATTCTGACAGTTATTATGTTTGCTGGAGCTTGTTGGATTGTAATGATAAAGATCAAAAACAAGTCACTAATAGGAGTTGGTGCGGGGCTTTGCAGTGCTTTTGCTGCCATTCAATTGGGTGGCTATGCGAATCAGATTTTAATGCAGTTCCCCAACTGCCTAACATTCTATGGTGGGCTTGCTATCGTTTATATATTACCATATCTTGAACCAGCCTGGGGCGAATTGGAAGAAAAACGTTTGGCAGAACAAGAAGAACGTAAAAGGCTCAAATTAGAGAAAAAATTATCATCGAGGGTTTAAAAAACATAATATTAGTGAAAGAGATATCCATTATCACCATCAATTTCAATGGGCTGAATGATACTTGCACATTGATTGAAACCATCCCCTTCAACGACAATTTGGAGATGATTGTAGTGGATAATGCATCTCGAAACCAAGAAGCAGACACTATCTCTAGGCGTTTTCCACAAGTAAAGGTGATCAAGAGCAAAAAGAATCTTGGCTTTGCAGGTGGAAACAATTTAGGCATCAGAGCCGCTCAAGGTAAGTATTTGTTCATTATCAACAATGATACGATTTTCAAGGACTTTAATATCCAAGCACTGATTGACAGACTGGAATCTTCACCAGCCATTGGTGGCGTCTGTCCAAAGATCAGGTTTGCATGGGGAAACAACCCAATACAGTTTACCGGTTATACGCCTCTATCCAAGATCACTGTCAGGAACCAATCCATTGGTTTTGGCGAAGAAGATAAGGGGCAATACGATGCCCCCCACCCTACACCCTACGCTCATGGCGCTGCCATGCTCATCAAACGGGAGGCTATTGAGAAAACGGGATTAATGCCAGAATGTTTCTTCCTGTACTACGAAGAATTGGATTGGTCGATGATGTTCACACGAGCTGGTTATCAGATCTGGTATGAGCCCCAATGCACGATATACCACAAAGAGAGTCAGTCAACAGGACAGAACAGTCCGCTACGAACCTATTATATTGTTCGTAACCGGCTTCTATTGGTAAAAAGGAACTGGGATGGACTTACCAAATACGTCACGTATGCTTACCTCATAGGAGTTGTAGGCGTGCGAGACTTCCTTAAATATGTCCTGACAGGCAAACGGGAGCTTGTTAGAGCGACTTTTCGGGGCATCAGGGATTTCTATACGTTTTCATCTTTAAATTCTAACCCCTCAACAAATTAGGATTATGGATTTTTGGCTGATATTGTTCATATTTGATGGGATACTGTTCTTGATCATAGCAGGCACCGTTTTATACATGGGTGTGTTTGCTGTGGCTGCCCTCTTTCACAGCAAGCCTGAGATTCCGAAGGCCAAAAGGATGAACCGCTTTGTAATCCTGATTCCTGCCTATAAACAAGACAAAGTTATAGAACAGACAGTTCTTGCAGCCCTAAGCCAAGCGTATCCCCAACGCATGTTTGATGTTACCGTTATTTCAGATCATCAGGAAGAACTAACCAATATGCGGTTAGCCCAATACCCAATAACTTTACTCATACCAAACTTCGAGGAAAGTACAAAAGCGAAATCGCTCCAATATGCCATTTTGAATCTCCCGGAATTCAAGATTTATGATGCAGTGATCATTTTGGATGGAGACAACATCATCGATCAGGACTTCCTCGATCAGGTGAATGATGCTTATGAAATTGCAGCGACGAAAGCTATTCAGACCCATCGTATTTCCAAAAACAGAGATACGGCCGCTGCCCGTATGGATGCCATTTTCGAGGAAATCAACAATGCCATCTTCCGCCGAGGTCATATCTGTTGTGGTCTGTCAGCTGCCTTGGCAGGATCCGGAACTGTTTTTGACTTTAATTGGTACAAGACAAATGTTATGCGTGCCAAAACTGCTGGTGAAGATAAAGAGTTGGAGGCATTGCTGATGCGCCAGGATATTTTTGTCGATTATTTCGATGACATCTATGTGTATGGTGAAAAGAAGCGAACAACCTCCACCCTAAACGAACAGCGAGGCCGTTGGGCAACCCAGCAATTCAGCAATCTGTTTAAGAATATCAGATACTTGCCCGGAGCCATTTTCAGGAAGCAATATAATTTGGCGGACAAGTTGATACAATGGATGTTGGTTCCAAGAACCAACATGATAGGCATCATTATGATCATGAGCCTTGTTTTGCCGTTTATTTACTTAACAATGGCCATTAAATGGTGGATATTAGGTTCCTTAGCTTTATTCATCTTTGCATTGGCAACGCCCGATTATCTGGTGGATGAGATGTGGGACAAGACCTTCCTTCGCTCACCGTTTGTCAGTTTATGGAAAATGTTCAACTTTAAACTTCACAAAAAGTCATGATTTGGACAATCTTACATGTCATAGAAATCACTTTATGGGTGATTATTTCATTCTCAGTATTTTATGTGGCTTTTTTTGCTATCATCTCACTCTTCTATGAGAAAGAGGATCATGTAGCGATTCATGCGCAAGCCCTATACAATAGGATGGCGCGTTTTTTGATACTATTTCCTGCCTATAAGGAAGATCGTGTCATCATCAATGCGGTAGAACAGTTTCTCCTTCAGACATATCCGTCCTCTCATTATAAGGTGGTTGTTATTTCCGACCACATGCAACCAGAGACCAATAAGAAATTAGAGGAAATGCCCATCACGCTCCTGACCCCATCCTTTGAGAAGAGCTCTAAGGCCAAAGCGATGCAGTATGCCATCAACGAGGTGGAAGGTGAGTTTGACAATGTGGTGATCCTAGATGCTGACAATGTGGTACGCCCAGACTTTTTGGATCAGTTGAATGTCTTGAGCACGATCTATGATGCCATCCAATGTCACCGTTGTGCCAAGAATGCTAATAATGATGTAGCTGTTCTCGATGGTGCCAGTGAAGAGATTAACAACACCCTATTCCGTAAGGCCCATAATCGTTTAGGATTATCCTCTGCATTGATAGGCTCTGGCATGTGCTTTAGCTATGACCTGTTCAAGAAGAATGTCTTCCAGCTCTCTACTGCTGGTGAGGATCGTGAAATGGAAGCCCTCCTACTCCATCAGGAAGTCTTTATCAAATATGCACCGGATATCCATGTCTTTGATGAGAAAGTGAGTAATCAAGACAATTTCCAACGCCAACGTATGCGCTGGATGACAGCCCAGGTTCAGAGTCTGTTAAGTAATCTGCCCAAAATACCTAAAGCCATTCTTCATGGAAAGGTAAACTTTATCGACAAGACAATTCAGCAGGCTTTGATTCCCCGTTCGATACTGATTATGTTATTAGGAGGCATTTCTATATTCATGACCTTATTAATGCCCTCATGGTGTGAGAAATGGTGGTTTCTCTTTGGTCTCCTGGCCTTATCATTATTCATTGCCATCCCTGCCCCATTGCGTATCAGCTCCTTCGCCAAGGTCTTTGCCATTCCTGGACTGGTTATTCGCATGCTGAAGAACGTCCTGCACATGGATCATAAGAACACAGACTTTATCCATACAGAGCATACGACATGAGCGAGCGGTACATAGAAGTGTTATGAACATTAAGTTTGGCAAAATCACTGAAAATATTTAGATTTTCATTTTGTTTTCTGTCAGTTTATTCGTATTTTTGCAGAGATATTCATATCACAAAATTAAATATGGGAGAAAGAGTTCATAAAAGCATACTTAACGCGGAAGTAAATTTAATATTTTACTTCCTCTCGTTGTTCTTTGCATTCTTTTCCCGAAAGATATTTCTAGACTGTCTGGGTGCTGAGTTTATCGGACTAACAGGCACTCTTGGGAATATACTAGGATACCTAAACCTTGCTGAACTGGGCATTGGAGGATGTATCAGTTTTTTTCTATACAAGCCATTACAGTCACAAAACAAACAAGAGATAGGAGAGATTATGTCCGTCTTCGGTTATCTATACCGATGCGTCGGACTTTTCATCCTATTCGGAGGAATTTTAGTAAGTCTCTTTTTCCCACTTATCTTTAATGATGAAGAGCTAGGACTTGGCATCGTTTACTTTGCCTTCTACTCCTTCATGGGTTCATCTCTAATAGGATATTTCATTAACTACCGCCAAATATTACTTTCTGCCGACCAAAAGAACTACATCGTATCCACATATACACAGTCTGCAGGCATTTTAAAGACTGTACTTCAGATATTCCTGGCCTATTACTATCGCAATCTTTACATCTGGGTTGCTATTGAATTTGCTTTTGGCATCTTTGCTTGTATCGTTCTTAATTGGAAAATAAACAAGGAATATCCCTGGCTCAAGGCTGATAAAGCACTAGGAAAGAAATTATTGAAAAAGTATCCCGACATCCTGAAGAATACTCGCCAGATATTTATTCATAAGATAAAAGATTTTATACTGGACAAAAGTGATGAACTTTTTATTTTTGTTTTCGAATCACTGAAGATGGTAGCCTACTATGGCAACTATACTATGATTTGCACAAAAATTAGCGTTCTATTTAGTTCAGTACTTGATGGAGTCAACGCTGGTGTGGGCAATTTAATTGCAGAAGGTGATAAGCGTAACATCATGAAAGTTTACTGGGAACTGATGACCATCCGGCATATCGTTGCAGGAATCATGTGTTTTATAATATTCCATTTCCTAGAACCGTTTATTTCCCTATGGCTAGGTCAAGAATACATTCTAGAACGTGATATTCTTATCCTAATATGCATCAATAGATATATTGGAGCTTCACGCGGGGTTACAGACATGTACAACCATGCATATGGACATTATGCAGACGTTTGGGCAGCATGGGCAGAGATGATTATTAACGTAAGCGTCACATTGATAGCAGGATATCACTGGGGAATATCCGGAATCCTACTGGGCAAGATTATCTCAACAGGACTAATTATTGTGTTTTGGAAACCTTTTTATCTCTTTCACTCCGGACTTCATGAGTCATACCGTTCTTATTGGCTGGGGGCATCCCGCTACTTCGTTGTATCAGCAGTCAGCATACTTACAGCACATTTCATACTCAAGGCGGTTCCTATAATTCCAACAAAAGGCTATCTATCATGGATACTTTATTGCTTGGCAGGATTAGTCATCTACTTATTTATCAATCTTTCTCTAATAATGCTATTTTGTAAAGGCGCTAAAGATTGCATGCATCGTGTCAAATCCATTATAAACAAACGTTTTTAATGTCATCATTATGAAATATTCGATAATAACCATTAATTTCAACAACAGGGAAGGTTTGGAACTGACCATCAATAGTGTCATTAATCAGACCTTTCGCGATTATCAATACATTATCATAGACGGAGGCTCTACAGATGGCAGTGTTGAAATAATAAAAAAATATGCCGAGAAGATTGACTATTGGATATCTGAGCCAGATAAAGGTATTTATAACGCCATGAACAAAGGTATCGGTCATGCAGTGGGTGATTACCTGAATTTCATGAATTCAGGAGATGCTTTTCATACAGAATCTGTATTGAAAGATATTGCAGAAATGAATTACGATGAAGACATCATAATTGGAGGTTTTTACGACAACGAAAAGAAAATTAAGCATATCATTCCTCAACAAGATGTAACATTGCTTACATTACTGAAGCATTCAATCAATCATCAGGCTACTTTCTATAAGAGAGAATTGTTTAGCAAAAGACTATACGACGAAAGTTATGAAATATTAGCAGACTCCAAGTTCAATTTCACATCCATTATACACAATAATTGTTCTGTCAAATTACTGGATTGCATTGTAGCTAATTACGACACGAATGGTGTAAGTTCCAATTATGACAATATGAAGAAAGAACGCACTAGGATGCTTGAGGAGTTATTCCCTCCCCGAATTATTAAAGATTACTCTAAAATGTTTACGAAAGAAGAGGTGCCTATTGTGACACTACTCCCTATATTAAAGGAATCCCCTTCCATTCAACGTATTGCATTCCTATTAGTCACATTCCTTAATAAGCTAAAGAACCTCAACAAATGAGAATACTATATATAGTTAACAAAATGACACATTTGGCAGGTATAGAAAGGATTCTGTCGTGCAAAATGAACTACCTTGCAGAAAATACTGAGCATCAAATTATGCTTACCACCTATGAACAACAAGATGAGCCATTATCTTTTCCTTTAAGCGACAAAATTGAATACTTTCCATTTGATGTCCCTATGGCTGAGCGAACTGGCAACACATTTATAGGATGGATTGAGGATAATATAAATTCACGTTATCTTTTCCGCAAAGAATTTAAAAAGATTCTATTCAAAACAAGGCCAGACATTGTTATAACAACAGGCTACACCTATCCTGTACTTGATATCTTTATAAAGACATCGCACTACATGGGTATAAGAACAATTATTGAATCACACATACAGAGCGAGACTGTTTCTATGTCAAGATATATATACAATCCAATTGTAAAACGTTTATTCTCTTTTTGGGATTGGTATATCTTGAAAAGTCTCAAGCGATGCAATTGTGTGGTGACACTCACCCACTATGATGCCACCTACTGGAAGAAATATACAACACGCACAGAAGTCATTCCCAATATGTTGACCATAAAACCTAAGTATGTAGATGACTATTCTGTAAAGCGTATTATTTGTGCAGGACGCTATGCTCCACAAAAAGGTTACGATTTATTGTTAGAAACATGGCGACAACTTGCCAGTGACTATAGAGACTGGCATCTATTTATATTTGGCAATGGCGATAGAACACCATATCAGCGCATTGTCGACCGTCTTGGATTAGGCAACTGTGTGCATCTTATGGATGCTACACCCAATATTGCAGAAGAGTTTTCCCACAGTTCTCTATATGTTATGAGTTCCCGTTTTGAAGGATTTCCTCTCGTTTTAGGTGAAGCAATGTCATGTGGTCTACCTTGTGTATCATTCGATTGTCCTCATGGTCCCCGAGATATCATTCGAGATGGAGAGGATGGGTTGCTGGTAGAAAATGGAAATATTCAAAAGTTAGCACATGCACTTCAACAACTTATGGATAGTGAAGAGAAACGTAAAGAAATGGGATTGAATGCCAAGAAAAATATCCATCGCTATAGCCCTGAATCAATAATGTCACTTTGGATAACTCTTTTTAGAAATCTATGAAAATACTATATGTCATCAATAAAATGGAGCAGTTGGCTGGTATTGAGCGAATACTTTCGCGCAAGATGAACTACCTTGCAGATAATATTGAGTACAAGATTATGCTTACAACCTATGAGCAACAAAACAAGCCTTTTTCTTTTCCAATAAGCAACAAAATTGAATATGTGCCATTCGAAGCACTGACTGCAGAACGCAAAAACGCATCGTTTGCGACGTGGATTATAAATAGTATACGTGCAAGACGCATTTTTAGTCAAAAATTCATCAACCTACTCGATACTGTCAAGCCAGACATTGTCATTGCCACGAGTTACTCTTTCTCCGTCCTTGATATTATCATTAACACATCAAGTCAACGAGGCATTAAAACTATATTCGAATCGCATGTACAGGGAGAAACTGTATCTATGTCGAAATATATTGCAAATCATATGGTAAGACAACTTTTTGTCTTTTGGGACCGACATATCATGAACAGTCTTAAACGCTGCAGTTGTGTTGTAACCCTGACAAATGGCGATGTCGCTTATTGGAAGAACTATGCTTCACGAATAGAAGTTATACCGAACATATTAACAGTTGAACCTAAACCAGTTAAAGACTATTCCGTAAAACGCGTCATCTGTGCAGGTCGCTATGCACCACAAAAAGGCTACGATCTTTTGTTGGATGCCTGGCGACAACTTGCCTACCATTACAGCGATTGGCAACTTTACATTTTTGGTAATGGTGACAGAAGTCCCTATCAGAAAATTGTTAACCGCTTGGGGTTAGGGAACAGCGTGCATCTTATGAACGCAACGCAAGATATTGTCGACGAGTTCACACAGAGTTCCATCTACATCATGAGTTCTCGATTTGAAGGATTTGGTCTAGTGCTTGCAGAGGCAATGGCTTGCGGACTCCCATGTATATCATTTGACTGCCCTCATGGTCCTCGCGACATTATCAGAAATGGAGAGGATGGTTTACTTGTAGAAAATGGTAACATACAAGCATTAGCACAGGCATTAGAACACCTAATAACTGACGAAGAGCTTCGGCAAACCATGGGACAACATGCAGCCCAAAACATCACACGTTTTAGCCCAGATACCATTATGAAGCAATGGTTAGAACTATTCAATAAACTATAAACAACTATGGATATAAGTGTAATAATACCCATATATAATGTAGAGCAATATCTCAGGCGATGTCTGGATAGTGTACTGCGACAGGAACGAATTTCGATTGAGGTGATACTCGTTGATGATGGTTCTACAGACACGTCAGGAAAAATTTGTGATGAGTATGCAGTTAAGCATGAAAACGTGCATTGCTTACACGTCAAGAACGGTGGACCTGCCACAGCAAAGAACAAGGGCTATGAGTTGGCCAAAGGACGTTATGTGGCATTCATTGACAGCGATGATGAGATACGTTCAGATATGTTTTACACGATGATCGATTTGGGCGATGCCAATGACTCTGACATCGTCTGCTGCAACTACATGCAGGTGAATGAAGATGGTTGCACTGAACATCTCAACCACACATCAGAGGAATATACGCTCAATCAATCAGATGCCATCAAAGCACTTCTTGTAAAAGACAGAATCTACTCACAGTGCTGGACAAAGATTTACCGAAGAAATATGCTCGAAGAGCACAATATACGAAACCCAGAAGGACTGAAAACCGACGAGGACTTTATATTTAACATTCAAGCTTTTGCTGTGGCTAGACGAGTCAGCGTTGTTGACAAGCCTCTCTATATCTACACTCACCGTTCATCATCACTTTCCAAAGACTACTTCAACAAGCACATCAGTAAGTACATCGACAACAGGATACTGCGTCTAGAGATGCTGGAAGATATTATAGCCAGTCAGCATCCAGAGCTTACAGAATACTCCGCTTACCACTGTATCTTCTATTACAATGAGCTACTAGGCCGTGTATGCATGTTCCCCGATATCTACAGTGACTCGAGAGTTACAAAAGTTGTACGGTACATCCGAAGTCACCGCGATGTACTGATGAGATATCATTCTCGACTTGGTTTTAGCAAAATTGGGGCATATCTGATTTTGTATTCACCACAAAGAGCCTATCTCTACTATAGAAAAAAGAAATGTGAAATGGCGTAACTAGGTAAATATTGCTTCACCATCTAATCGTAAAGAACAAAATAACGCTACATATATATGTTTGTATCAGAAACATCATCAGTATCCCTATTATTGATGACACTGATGGTTTAAGATACCAATCCTGATTTGTAGTTCCGCCAGAGGTTGACCAATCTAAGAAACCTGGGAAGAACTGGTCGATAGGAATACTCTCATTCTCACGCTTCAGAATCGTCTCCTTAAATGCTTCGATGTCAGCATTCTTCAAGTAGAATGCAAACGGATAGTTGCCTTGACGTACAAAATACTGTTTATGGATCAGATCAGAGCAGTCATCATCTTTTCCAAAGTAACTCGTATTCATCTTGACGGTTGGAGCCTCCATCGGGATATGAACCTCCCAGTTTTGATTGCCCTCTGAGCGATAGATAAATGGCTGGATAAAGGCTGTCTTGCTTGATGAATTTAAAGCTGAGCCATACGTCAATTCGAGAATATAGGTTGTACCTATCTCTGCCGTGATATCATCTGTCAAATAATAAACTGCTCTATCCTTAACGAATGAAGCTTCTTCAGCAACAGTCGATCCTGGCGCAATCTTCTTCATGGCAATGCTCTTGGGATTAACCTTCGTATTCAGTGTCAATGCCAGACCACTCTTTAATTCTACATAGTTCTGATAAGTTGTCAGAAAGAACGTCTCCTTTATAATCTTACCATTGTTGTCAAACTCCTTTTCATGCTTAGCGTTGACTACTGCATCATTAAGGTCATAGTCACCTTTACTTGGCCACTTATCCTCAAAGGCATAGACACCTGTTGTAGATGATTTCTTATTAGCAATTTCAGGTAATGGAGCAAATACACCTACAGGCTTCAGGGCAAAAATCAGATCGTCGAAATCTTTATCGTCCATGGCATCCTCAAACGAGATAATTGTAAAATTATCGCCATTTTGAGTCTTATAACTGAACTTAGCACCTCGGCTTAAGCCTTGCGGATTGGGATTTTTATTACTGTCATCATTTAACATCGAGCCATATGAAACGCCATCGGTCGTCGCACTCCACCAATTAAACTTCTTAAAGCCAGAATCTTTCAGACCTGATGCATTAACAGAATATTCGCGAGCCTGCATACCCCAGCCTTGAGTTTTCAAAATAAAGCCAATTCTAGTGCCTTTGGGGAATACTGTAGTAGCTCCACTCTTATCATTATTGGCAATATTAGGATAATACTTCAGTTGTACAACATCACCACGCAGTGTTCCTATGTTCCCATTATAAGACTTACATCCTAATTTCTGCGCTCTAGCCCATTGACCATCCTGTGTATTAGGGAATAGCATGATAATATTGACATCAGAAGGGCTGGTGGGTTTATTGTCATCAGTATAGTAATAATAACCCAACGAAGAGTTCCAACAGGTACTTCCACCCAGAAGTGTAAAGGTCACCTCAGAGTCCTGAGTAAGAAGAAGGTCTGGATAAGAACTATATTCATCATTCAAGGTGCTGCCTGATACAAATGCAGTACCTACTGCAGCATATAGGCCTTCCATTTCTTCTTCACTGATGACCAGTTTGGGATCTGCAGTTTCCTTGTCAAGCAGATAGTCTGGGCGACCTGAAGCAGAGTTCCAGGTACCTAACCAGTTCTTCCAATCATTATACACTTTCTCGTTTGTTATATTTTTACTATTATCAACAAGATTCGTCAAATTAAGCTTTGACAAATCGTCGGTAGAAGAACCTGGTCCCTCTGCTCGAGTTCCAGCTCGACTGGAAGCCACCTGCTGACTCTCTGCTACAACAGAAGCTGCACCATCCTTTACATCTGTCTCCAATAACATCATACCCGTGAAGAAGTTACCTGTGGCAATATACAAATGCTGGGCATAAGAAGGTAATTCAACCACGGCATTGAACTTGCCGTTATCCTCCGTATAGTCCTCATAGATGGGCTTTACATCTTCATTCCATAGATCATCAGGCGCATCTTCCTGAATAATAAATGGATTCTCAGTATATACACCGAAGAATACGGGACCATAAGTCTTATAAGCAGAATAATCCACATTAAGGTTTACTTTCTGAACTGTTGAGAAGTCGAAAGAATTTGCAACTTTCACGCCAGCCCCAGACTCAGGATTATTGGAGTCATATGTCATCTCATACTTAGATTTATCAATACACGCCGTCAACGATGCCGCAATGACAAATCCCCAACAAGTCTTCTTTAAAAAACTACTAAATCTAACCATATCACCTAATTACTTTGCAAAATAACGCTGCAAATATAAAATATACGAATAATAGATTATATTTGCAAAAAAAAACCAATTTACTTTCAAAAAAGGTCAATTAATTGATATTATATCTGTTTTTGTGCTCTATAATTTACAATTATAGGTATTCTTCGGATAGTTTCTTATTTCATTTTGCATACACTGCATACACTAAACACTTATCCTATTGATATTCAGATAAATAGTTTAGTGTATGCAGTAATTATTATAGTGTATGTATGTGGTTTATTCCTTCTTTTTCACCAGATACTGTTTGCTGCTGCCGACTCTGCGATGCTGGAGTTCTGGCATATTCCAAAGGAAACGACCAAAGGCAGAGACACCATTTGCCTTCAGTCCAGAACCTGCAATCCGGCGAAGTTGGTCGTAGATGGCTGTTGGCGAAAGCCACTTCCCGTCTGTCTCATCCACAGCAGGCAGATAGTATTCGTTAAAATACTGCATGGCTGGCGGCGTGAGTTGATACTGGCGATTGTGATCCATGATTTCTTTCACCTCTTCCGCACTGAACCACCAGTCCATTTCCTTCTTGACCACCATTCTATAAGCTTGTCCGTAGAGTCCCTCATAATTCGGCTTATAATCCGTCTTGACGGGTGCTGTGAGATTCACGCAGATGAACCTTCTGCTACCAGATGGATCACTCAACACGTTGGTCTCATTCGTGGTAGCGATGAATGAGGCATAACGTTTGAACTCCTCGACATGTTTACCGTAAGGACGTTTGATTTTTACATTCGGCAGTTGGATGACATTCTTCAGAAAACCTTCCTGCAGTTTCGGACTA
>Ga0256407_10008698_pt1 | contig 14797 bp, 5 predicted proteins | sample RumenRJG_04DNA_FD_193489 | JGI IMG/M metagenome (GOLD analysis project Ga0256407, IMG submission 193489) | Bovine rumen microbial communities from Lethbridge, Alberta, Canada - RJG_04 | ecosystem: Host-associated > Mammals > Digestive system > Stomach > Rumen | place: Canada: Alberta | collected... | reverse complement strand
TATAAAGATGTTATTTTATTAGATGATGAAAATGAGACTTATACTCCTTTTATAAGAAGAGAAATGGTTATTTTATGTTCTGATTTATTAAAAGAATTAGGTTTAGATGAAAAAAGAAATTTTAAAGTTGATGATGAAAAAAAAAATAAAAAGAAAAAAAAAATTTTTGTTGATGAAGTTGATTTTGAAGAATATAAAAAACTTGAAGAAGATAATAAAAATGAAGAAAATGATGATGAAGAAGTTATTGAATTGAATTCTCAAAATGAAAATGAATTTGAAGAAATAAGTGAAGAAAATTTTGAAATTGAGGATGATAAAAAAAATAATGTAGATGAATATGAAAGTATTTATGAAAAAATTGAAGATGAAAAAAATGAAGAAGAAGATGAAAAAATTGATGATGATGATGAAAGAAATTTAAATGAAAGTATTAAAATATATAATGAAGATGAAGATGAAATAAAATTAAATAATAATATAGATTATTCTGATGAAGGATTAAATATTGAAAATGAAGAAGAAAATAAAAGTTTTGAAAAAAACAACGAAAAAAAAAATAAAGAAAAGGAAAAAGATAAGAATAAATCAAACCATAAAAAAAAAGATGAAAAAAATGAAAAATGGGAAAAATTCTATAAAATAATAGCAAGAGAATATGAATTATCAACTTGTGTATTTTTAGTAGAAGATAAATATTTTAATAAATTCCCATTAAGAATGGCATGCTTTTCATTTGATTCAAATTATTTTACTACTGATAATTTAACTATTTTATCATTACCAATTACAATTAATGATTTAACTGACTATATTAGTCCATTATCAGAAGAAGTAACATCAAATTTATTAAATCCAAAAAAAAATAATGAAAATAAAGAAAAAGATAAAGATAAAGAAGAAAAAAATCATAATAAAAATTTATTTTTATCACTTTGTCAGAGATTTAAAATTAAAACTAAAAAAGGAAAATTAAAATATAATGATAGATATCTTGATGATATGAGAAAATTTTATAATTTATATGATACTTCACCTAATTTTAAAAATAGTAATAATATGATGTCTTATCAAGATATTAAATTAACTGGAATTTTTATTATTAAATTCTATTTAAGATTATTACTTATTAAAGATAATAATTTTGATTTGATTGATTTAAAAACATTAAAATTATTATATGCTATTACTTCATATTATAAATTATTCTTTAATAAAAAACAAGAATATGATATTATTGTAAAAGGAATAGAAAAATATTTTGAAATATATATTCAAAAAATTGATATAAATGAATTAATTAAATTTCAAAACATTATAACTTATGATATTAAAATTATTGATGAGAATGATTTCTTAAGACAAACACAAGATAAATTTATGATTATGATTATTAATTCTTTAGTAAAAATTAAAGAAAATCAAAAATTAAAATCATTATTTTCAATATTATTAAATAAAACAAAAGAATTACATGATGATAATAATTTAGAAAATTGTATTATATTATTCCCTATTATAATATTATTATTATCAAAAGTTCAAGAAAATGAAATTAAAAATTATTATTTAGAATATGAAAAATCACCTTTAATTATATCATTTACAAAAATAATAAATAATGATTCTCGTCTTCAAAAAACAGATTTTTCAATTTATTGTCTTGAATTTTTATTAAACTCATTAATTATATTTAAAAAGAATAATATTTTAATATCATCATTTGATCCTATTGTAGTAAAATTAACAGAAGATTATGATATATTATTAAATAAATTAAATTCAAAATATTTATTAGATATATTAATTCAAAAAGATAAAAGTTTAGTAAAAGAAAATACAAAAACTTTATTCATACCAGAAAATCAAGAAAGTCCATATATATTAAAAATACAGAAAAAAAATACAAAAAAATTATATATAAGTGAAAATAATAATCAAAATAATAACCAACAATTAATATGTGTATCAGAACCTAATAATGAAATTTACGAAAAAATAACCAATAAAAAAACAATTGAAATTCCTTTAAACACATGTTACATATATAATGATAAAGAATCTTCAAAACGTTCAATAATAATTGATGGTTTTAATAAATTTAAAGATAAAATATATAATAATATATTATTAGTAAATGAATCAATGGAATTTGAAATAATAAATACACATCATTTTACAAGAGATTGTATGATTGGAGTAGATAAACAAGGAAATTATTATATATTTGGAAAATTAGGTTCAATAAATTCTCATAAATCATTTAAACCATTTCCAGAATTAAATGAAATAAATAGTTTAGAAAAAGTAGTTTATATAGGAAATAATGTTATTTTAACTACAGTTTCATTATATTTTTCACCTTCAAAAGTTCCTGAAAATTTGGAAATGACTAGAGCAGCAAATGGTTATTTAAAAAAGTATTCTTTATTAAATACAAATGAAACTTTTATTAAAGCTTCATATGAACAATCAATTGTTCTTTTAACTGATAAAGGGGAAGTATATGGAATTTTATTAGAAGGTGATTATAGATATTTTAGTGAAAATCAAATAAATGAAACAAAAAGTTTATTTAAATTATCTTTACCTTCTCATTTAAAAGTAATTGATATTGGAGAAAATTATTCTTGTGTTATTTTCTTATGCTATGATAAAAATTATGATAAAAATGTAGTTTATATTAATTGTGATATCAAAAATTATCATTTTTTTTCAAGAAATACAACAGAAGAATTTGTATTTAATAAAGAAGTTGGATTTTTTTCTGGGAAAAGTATTATAAAAATATTAAATAATGATGATATTTTTTGTGCTTTAGGAAAAGATGGTAAAGTTTATTATTTAGATAGAGATGAATATAATAAATATGGAATAAATACAATTGATTTTTTTATTAATTTACAAATTAAAATTATTGATATTTATTTTTCTGGAAAAGGAATTGTTTTTAAAGGAATTGATGAAAAAGATGGTAATGAAATGACTTTTATTGCAGGTGATTTATATGTTTCTGATTTTTCTATTAATAAAAGAAATGCTAAAATTAAAATTTCAAATCCAGAAATGATTGATTTTGATTATTATATGAAAAATAAAAATAAAGATAAGGAAAAAAATAAAAATGAAAATAAAATATTTTTATATAAAAAAATGATTAGTGTTCTTGGATGTGGTAGTGATATGTTTATTCTTTTTAATTTTTATCAACCTTTAATTCAAATTAATAATGATAAATTTAATAATTTGAATATAAGTTATAAATTAGTTACAAATGATAAAGAATATTTATTTACTCCTAGTTTATGTAAGAAAAATAATGATTCAATATATTTATTTATTATTACTGAGGATTTAAAAAATGAAAAATTAGAGGAAGGATATGATTTTAAATTTGTTATTAATGGTAAAAAAACAAAAAATACAGATTTTTTCATTTCAAAATTATCTTTATTTATAAAAGATATAGAAGATATTAAAGAAATATATATTCAAATTCCTTCATCAAATCAAAATGAATTTTCAAATGAAAATTTAAAAAAAGAATTTTTATATAAATATTCTGATATTGAATCATATGTTCAATATAATAAAATAGATATTAGAATTGAACCAATATTAGAAAATGCTTCAAATGAAACAAAATTAAAATATGAAAATATAAAAAAAGAAATTGAAAAAAATTTATCAGAAATTAATATTGATTTTTTAACTCAATATATTCGTTCGAAAGAGTTTTATGATATGAATTATTTTTCAATGAAAAAAACATTAAATGAATATTTAATAGATAAATATCATAATTATGATAAATATCAAAAAATCTCAGAAGAAAAGACTTTAGATTTAATATCAGAAATATCAAATCAAATAGTTTTATCATCAGAAAATTTATTAAAACATTCATCAATAGTATGTCAAACTTCATTAATGGATACTTTATTTAGCAATACTGAATTTATAGAAAAAAAAATTAGGGAAAAATACTTTAATCAAAATTTAAGTTTATTAAAAACATCCCAGACAAAATTAAAAATAAAAGTCTCTCGTTCTTTAGCAATGAAAAATAAAGAATTAAATTTAAAAGACACAAATTACGAATGGACAATATTTTCTCAAATAATAAAAAGATTAAAAAATGAGAAAAACAATTATTTTTTCAAAAATAAAAATTCAAATTTATTTTCAATAATATTAATAGGAGAAAACGCAACAGATGCAGGTGGACCAGCTCGTGAAATAATAACACAAGCATTTGAAGAATTAACTTCACCATATTTAGATTTATTTATTCCAACATCAAATAATATTTCTCAAAGTGGAAATGATAGAGATAAATATACAATTAATCCAAGTGCAAAAAGTGAAAAACAAATAGAAATTTTTAAATGTTTAGGTAAAATATTAGCTTATGTTATTTCAAGTGAAAATTATGCTCCTCTTCCTTTATCTCAATTTGTTTTTAAACAAATATTAAATTATAAAATTGAACCAATTGATATTGAAAATATTGATATTCATTCATATAATTCAATAATAAAAGTTTTAACATATGGTTCAATTGAACAGAAAAAAAAATTATATGGTCAAATTCAATTTACTTATCAATTATCAAATGGTGAAATTATTGAATTAATACCAAATGGTAAAAATATATTATTAAATGAATCAAATCAAAAAAAATATTTAGAATTATATTTAAAAGCAAGAAGTAATGAAATTTATGAACAATCACAAGCAATTAAAATTGGTTTATGTTCAGTTATTCCAGAACAAATAATTAAATTTTTAACTTGGCAAGATTTTGAATATAAAATTTGTGGTCCTCAAACTTTTGATATGGATTTATTAATTAGAAATACAAAATATACTGGATTTAAACCAACTGATGATACAATTAAATTTTTTTGGAAATTTTTAAATGAATGTACATTAGAAGAAAAATATTTATATTTAAAATTTGCAAATGGATTTTCTAGATTACCAAGTGATGATAGTGGATTTAATAAAAATCCTCATCAAATTACTAAAATGGAAGATATTAATCCTTATGATTATGATAAAATGTTACCTAGAAGTCATACTTGCTTTTTTACTATTGATATTCCGCCTTATAGTAGTTATGAAATTTTAAAAGAAAAAATGCTTTATGCTATGAAAAATTCTATGGTTATTTCTGATACTGAAGAATTTCTTGGTTTGGATATTTAATTTTTTTCTATTTTTGATTTTTATTTATTTTTTTATTATAATATCATTTTTAAGTAGGATTTTCCTAATTTATAATTATAAAACATGATTTTAAAAATTAAAAAAAATTTTTTTTATTTTTTTTATTCTAAAATAAATATTTTAAATAAATAAAAAAAAGAAAAAAATTAAAATTATATTAAAATAAAAAGCAAAATAATTTTATAAATGGAAGTTCAACTAGAATTATTTCCCTGTCCAATATGCAAGAGAAAATTTATAAAAAAAAGTTTAGAAGTACATTTACGTTCATGTGATAAACAAGGAAAATATCATAAAATAGATAAAGGATATGATAATAGTGCCTTTATAGCAAATTTAGATAAAGCAATGGCAGCAGAACATAATAAACAAAAAGAAATAGAATCAAAAAAATTAAATGAAACAAAAGAAAATAATTCAAAAGAAAGAAACCAAAAAAAAAATAAAGATGAAATAAAACCAAAACAGAAAAAAATTCCAATAACTCAAAGTAAAATAAATGAAGAATCAAATAAAGCATTTATGGATAAATTAGAAGCAGAATTAGCAAAAGAAGAAGAAAATCAAAATTATCAACCTTCAAAAGAAAAAAAAGTGACTAAAAAGAAAAATAATAAAAAAGATACAGATTATACAAGTAATATTAATGAAGAATCAAATAAAGCTTTTCTTGCTAAATTTGAAGCAGAAATGAAAAAAGAAGAAGAAAATTCATCTTATATTCCATCTAAACCTAAAATTAAAAATAAAAAAGAAAGTATTGCAGAAGAAATTGAAGATTCAAATAAGAAATTTTTAGAAAATTTAAATAAAGAATTAAAAAAAGAAGAAGAAAAAGAAAAAGAAGATTTAGTAAATTATGATAATGAAAATGAAGAAAGTGATAAAGAAGAAAAAGATGATAAAAATGATGATGAAGATGATATGGTAAATTTAAAAGATAATAATGAAAAAGAAAATGAAGATGATATTGTAAATTTAAAAGATGAAAAAGAATATGAAAAACCAAAAAATGAAATTCATCAAAAGAAAAAAGATTATGCAAAAAAAGAATTTGAATTAGCAAAAGAAAGAGCAAATAAAAATAAACATATATCAAACGCAGAATTAATATGTTATTTTTGTTTTAAAAAAATAAATTCTAAAAATTATGTTTTTCATGTTCATGATTGTGAAGCTCAATGGAAAATTAAAAATCTAAATAAAGATCCTTCAATTTTTAAACCAAAAGATTTTGATTTTATAGTATCAAAAGTTTCAGCATTAACAAAAGAACAAATTGATTCTTATAATGAAAATGTTTTAGAAAATAAAGATGGAATGACTTTAATTCCATGTGAAAATTGTGCTAGAAATATTATGAAATGTCAAATGGAAGAACATTTAAAAACTTGTAAACCTATGGAATCTTATGTTAATAAAAATAAAAATGAAGAAAAAGAAATTCCAAAAAATAATAATGAAGGTAAATATGATATTGATTCTTATATTAAAGAAGAAGAAGAAACTTTAGCTAGTATGGAATTAGTTCCTTGTGAAAAATGTGGAAGGAAATTTGCTCCTGATAGGCTACCTGTTCATGAAAGAGGATGTAAAGGAAAGAAGTAAATTTTTTTTTTTGTATTTTTCTTTTGGGTTTTTTAAGTTTTTATTTTAAATATTAAAATATGATTTTTGTTGGTTTTTTTATTAATTAAAAATTTTTAAAAAGTTAATGTTTAGTTTTTTTTTAGAGGACTTTGTTTTATTTAACAATATAATTTAAATCTCATTAATTAAATAATATAAAAATTACATTATAAATAATTGTATTTTTATTTTAATATAATTTTTTTAAAAAAAATACAAAATTAAATATTAAAAACATAACTAATTAATCAAAAAAAATATATAAAATAAATAAAAAAACAAAAAAAAAAACTAAAATAAAATAAAAAATGGAAGAAGAAACTAAAACAGTGGTAGTAATAGACAATGGTTCAGAAACAATAAAAGCAGGTTTTGCAGGTGACGATGCCCCTCGTAAAATCTTTCCATCCTTCGTAGGTTATACAAAACGTTCTCCAATAAATTTAGCAATGGATGAAAAATCTTTTTACGTCGGAGATGAAGCAAAAGAACGTAGAGGTCGTTTAGACATGCATCGTCCAATCTGTGATTCAATAGCAACAAATTGGGAAGATCTTGAAAACTTATTAACTTATACAATATATGATGTATTAAAAGTTTGTCCAGATGAATGTTTTTCAGTAATAACAGAATCACCTTTAAATCCAAAAAAATATAGAGAAAAATCAATTGAAATTTTATTTGAATTATTTAACTTTGAAGGTGTTTACTTAGCATCAAAATCACTTCTTTCATTATATGCAACAGGTAGAACAACAGGATGTGTCGTTGACTCAGGACATGGTGCTTCATTTAGTGTTCCTATTTATGAAGGATATGCTAGTCCTCATACAATTCAGCATTTAGATCTTGGTGGAAGACATCTTGATTCATTTTTAAATAAAATTTTATTTGAGAAAGGATATGAATTTACTACTCCTCTTGAATTAGAATTAATATCTGAAATTAAGGAAACTTTATGTGTTGTTAGACCTGATATGAAATATAAACCTAAAGAAGTTGATTTTAAAGTTCATCCTTTACCTGATGATTCTGTTGTAAGATTAAGTACTGAAAGATATACTATTCCAGAAGCAATTTTTGATCCAAAATTAATTGGTTTGGAGAAAGATGGTTTACATGAAATTGTATTTAAAAGTATTTTAAAAACTAGTTCTGATATTAGAAAAGATATGTATAGTAATATTATTCTTGCTGGAGGTAATACTTTATTTGAAAATTTCCAAAAAAGAATGAAAAATGAAATTTTGGATCTTGCTCCTGTTAAAACTCCTATTGATATTGTTGAAACTAAGGAAAGACAATATTCTAGTTGGATTGGGGGAAGTGTTATTGGAAATATGGATACTTTTCAATTTTTGTGTATTTCAAGGAAGGAATATGAAGAAAATGGAAGTGCGATTGTTAATGATAAGACTTTTTAATTTTCTTTTTTTTTAAACATTTTTATTAAAGGAATTTTGATTTTTTTTTAAAATTTTTTTTTAATTTTTTTAATTTTTTGTAAGTTTTTTTTTATTGTTTTCTTTAATTAGATAGTAAATAAATATATTTGTTAAAATAAATATAATTATTAAATGGAGGAAAATATATATACTCCATTAAAAAAGTCTTTTTATTATATTTTTCATTTTCCATTAGATGAAGTTTATAATTTTTTTAGAACTCCAAATTTAATATTAAATATATTTTTTCAAAAAGCAAAAATAACATCAATATTACCAGATTCGAAATTAGATGAAATAGGAAATACAATTTCAATAATTTGGGATAATTCTCATAATTTTATTTTTAAAGTTGAAAATGCTACTAGTCTTCCTTATTTTAAATCTTTTACCCATAAAAGTTTAAATAATCCTCCTTTTTTTTCTGATTTTAAAAATACATTTAGTTTTTATTGGAATAGTTCAGATAAAGTAACTATATTTAAATTTGTTAGTACTCAAGAAAATACAAAATTTAAAAATATTATTGGAGAAGATATTTATAATGATAAAGATTATATTTGTTGCTGTGCTGAAAATTATTTAATAGAAAATATAAAAAATTTAGAAGAAAATGAATCAATATCAATTTCAAAACCTATACTTAATGTTTGGGAATTTATTTCTAATCTTAATAATCAAATTTATTTTTATCCTAATGATGTTGTTAAAATTAATATTATAAATCAAGACCATTTTGAAGTTATTGAAATTAGTAATAAATTTATTTATTCTTTTAAAATTACAAAAATCGAAAATAATGAAGATAACAAAGAATTAATTTGTGAATTAATTAATCAATCAAAAGCAAATTTACCAAAACAAAAAGTTTTAATGAAATTAATAAGAATTGACGATAATAAATGCTTTTTTATTTTTAAACATATTATTCTAGAATATATTCCTTTTGATATATTGATGAGTATTTCAGATGTAAAAAAAAAGATATTAAAAAAAATCAAAAATATTATTGAATGTTAAAATAAAAATATTTATGAAATTGTTTGTGTATAATATTATAAATATAGAGATTTTAAAAATATAGGTAAAAGCATTATTTATAAATAATGGAATTAGTTTTTTTGTTTTTATTTTAAAATATTGATGAATTATCATTATATATAATAGATATATTAATCTAATAATATAATAATAGAAAGTTATTAATTTTAATTAATATTGAATATTATTTGAAAGATTAAAGTAAAAATACTATAATATTAATGAATTATATTATATAAAATTTAATACAGAAATTTAATTAAAAAATATTAATTTTTTTTATAATCCAATTTCCAATTTAAATAAAACAAATAAAAATAACTTATACACAATAAGAAAATATATAATTATTTTATATATATATTTATATTTAAAAAAATATATTTTTCTACTGAAAAAATTAATTTTTTTCATTAAGTATAGGAATTGTAACTTTTTTATTCATATTTTTTTTTTTTTTGGCTAATTTTAATGGATTATTAATTGAATTTCTTCTATTATTATGAGATTCAATTACAATTTTTTCTTTGACTTTAATTTTTATTTGATTTTCACCTCTACTTGAACATTTTCTATTATCATTTTTATATTTTTCTTTAGAAATAGTATTTCTAACTTTATTTTGAATAGAAATTTTATAAATAGCATTTTGTTGTTTATTTGATTGAGAAGGATTACTTAAATGACTTGTTTCATTACTTGAATTGTTATTTTCATTATCATTTACTTTAGGTAAATTTTTTTTACTATTTTTTGTATTTTTATTATTAATTTGAATATTTTTTTCAAATAACATATTCATTTTTAAAAGAAGTTTAGAAGTACTTTGTCTTTTAGTAACTAATTTATTATAACTTGTAAAATTATTAATTCCATTATTATTATTATTATTAATATTATTATTATTATTTAGATTAACATTTTTATTTTCTATTTTTATTGATAAATTGAATAAATTCTTAGCAGTATTGAATATAATAGAACAACATAACAAAGCCTTAAATTGTTTTATTTTATCTTTTCTTTCAAATTCATCAACTAACATAAGAGGAATTTTATCATTAGGATTTCTAGTAATAAAAGGATGTTTAAGTGCTTTATTACATTCATATCTAAAAAAAGGATCATATTTACATAATTTTAAAAACAAATTTCTTGCAAGTAAAGGCATTCCAGAAATAAAATTATAATTTTCCTTTTTAAGAATAATTTCAATATATTCATCTCTAGTCATTTTATAATTATAAAAAGGATGTTTTCCTCCAGATGTTATTAAATATAAAACAAAACCAGCGGCATATGAATCAACTAAATAATCATATTTTCTATTTTTAATTATTTCAGGTGACATATAAATTGTTGTACCACATGTTCCTTGAATTAAATCTTCAGAAAAAGATAAATGATATAAGAAACCAAAATCACATAAAATTACACTTGATAAATCATCTTTTTTTTTAAACATTATATTTTCTGGTTTAATATCTCTATGAATTATTTTATTTTTATGTAAATAATCTAAAGCTTCTAATACTCCTTTCATTATTAATGAACATTCACTTTCTTTAAATAAATAATTTATATTATTATTTATATATCTTCTTAATATTAAATCTTTTAATGAGCCACCTTCTAATAATTCCATAAAAATAAAAAAGTAATTTTGAGTTTCTAAAACTTCATAAATTTTTAAAATTCTTGAATTTTCTAATTTTTGAAGAATATTAATTTTATAATTCATAACATCAATATTTTCTGTTAATGGAATATTATTTTTATCTATTATTTTAACTGCACATTTTTCTTGAGTTTCTATTTCAATTGCACTTATTACTAAACCAAATGCACCATATCCTATTATTTCAATTGGATAATATTCTGATACAAATAATTTTGTATATCCATTTGGATATTCTAATTGTAATTCATTAAAATTTATATTAAATGGATTTTTATTTAACATGTCAAAATCTATATTTGTTGGATTAAAATTTTGTAAAATTAAAGATGCTTTTAATTGTTCTTTTACTAATTCTTGATTTGTATTTTTCGATTCATATATATTTCTTTCATATAGAAATAATTCAATTGGTACTTTTGGAATAAGTTTATCTTTTGATAAACATTCTTCAATATCTATTATGTCAAATACATTATCAATTTTATATGTTTCTGTTTTTTTTTTAAATTTACTTCTTTTTGCAATAACGTTTAAATCCATTTTTTAATAATTAATTAATATAATTAATTTAAATTGTAAATATAGTCTAAAAATAATTAAATTATATTATAAATAAAATATCAAAAGTATAATTATTTTTGTAAAGGTTTTCTGATGATTAATAAAAATTTATTTAATTTTTTATTAATCAAAAATGATTTTAATACCATTATTAGTTTTTAAATAAATTATTAAAATTATTGATTTTTAAAAAAATAAAAAGATAATAAAAACATGAAGTTTATAAATATTTAATAATAGAAAATTAATTTTTGGATCTTGAATTTTTCTATTTATAAAAATTGTTTAATTTTGAAAAAATAATATTATAATCAAATTAATTTTCAAAATTATTTTTATGCTATTAACTCAATTATTTTATATAATCAAATATATTTGTAATATATTATATGATTTAATATTAAATTAAATAATTTAAAAAGAAATTTTTAAATTTTATAAATATATATCTAATTATAGTTAAAAATAATAATGAAGAATATTTTTATGTGAAAGTATTTAATAATAATATATAGATATTTAGATTTTTACTTTATTTTTATAATTAATTTGGACTAAAACAAAAAATAAACCAATACATAATACTTTTTTACAATAATATTGTCATATAAAATATAGAATATGTCTATAATTTGAAAGCTACAACTTTTTTTTTAATAATTGAATTTTATCAATAATGTTATGCTTTGATAAAATTAACAAATTGCCATTTACAAATTTTTTATTCTGAAAGACATTAGGTAATTTAATACTACTAGTTCGACCAATTGATCTTTCAGTTTTTTCATTATATAAATTTTTAAATAAATTAATTCCACTACATGCTCTATTTTTAACATGATAAAAAAATTTATTATAAGGCTTTTTCGAAGATGAAAAAACACTTCTGTTACTATTATTATAATTAGAATCAATAGATTGATTAAAATTTTTTTTTGAAGAATAAAAAATTTTATTAATTTTATTTACATTTGATTTTGTAGAGGAATTAAAAATATTTTCACAAGAAGAAGTTCTTTGAAATTTGCTAATTCTAAATTTCAAATCACTATCAATTGTATTATAATCTTTATATAATGCTTTATTATAACAAATATAATCAAAATTACTAAAATCATCTATACTACTATCAATTGTAGAAAGTTCCGATATTTTTTCATCAGTTATTTTTAATTTTTTAACATAATTTGAAGGTTCATATTTAGGAATAATTGGAGAAATCATAGATTGTTTTTTTAATTTATTAAAATCAAAATCTTTAAAAAAAGCATGATTCATACAATCTATAACTCCATTATTACAACCTAATCTTTCATTAGGATTTTTTTCTAATAAACTAATTAATAAATCATATAAATTATATGAAAAATCTTTATTCATCATTTCTTCTTTAATAACATTTATATCAATATTTTTATCATATAATTTACAAAAAATAATTTCATAAAGTATAACTCCAATAGAATATAAATCAGATAAATGTGTATAATTTCCTTCAGGTGCAATAAATCCTTTAGTTCCTATTTTTTTTATATTTTCCATATTATCATTTTCTCTTATTGAAATACCAAAATCACAAATATGTAAATAACCTTTATCATCAAAAATTAAATTTTCTGGTTTTAAATCTCTATGAATAATTTTTTTTGAATGAATATATTCTAATCCCAAAAAAATACAACCTAGTATAAATTTTATTTGTTTTTCTTTAAATTTTTTACCATTTAAAATATAATATCTTAAGTCTCCTCCTCCAAGATAATCCATTACAAAATATAAATTATTTTCATCTTGAAATGAACAATATAAATTTATAATAAATGGATTAAATAATTCAGATAAAATTTCTTTTTCTTCATTCACACAATTTACTGCATTTTTTTTATAAACTTTTAATTTAGGAATTTTCTTTATTGCAAATAATCTTCTTGTTTTTAAAAATTTTGCTTTATAAACTTGTGAAAATCCTCCTGAACCAATAAAATTTAAAATTTTAAAATTATTTATTGTTATTGGTTCTTCTTTTATAATTTTTAAGTGGGATTGAATATTCATAACTCCCATTATATTAAATAATTTGTATGTGTTTTTATAGATTATATTTTTTTTATTTTTATATTCGTGATATCCAAAAAATGTTAATTATTAAATAATTTATTATATCTAATTAAAAAATGTTTTATTTTAATTTAGTATTTTTAAATTCAAAATAGACAAAATTATTTTAATTTTAGTTTTTTTTTATTTAATAATGAATAAATTTTTTTATCAAAAATGATTTTAAAAATTTGGTTAATTTTTAATTTATAAATAAAAAAATTATTGAGTTTTAATATAATTAAAATTAAAATATTCTTAATCAATTTTGAAAAATCAAAAAAGTTTTTAAAAATTATATAGCTGGTATGAAAACATTTTATTTTTTAAATTATTTTAAAATTTATTTTTATTTTTTAAGTTTTCTTTACAGTTATAAATTAAAATGTTTTATTTTTTAATTTTTAAATGTTTTTCAGATTTAAAATAAAATGGTTCCATAAAATGTTTTTTAAAAAAATCAAGTGGAAAGTTAGATTAAAAATTGCATATTAATATGTATCAAAATAAAAATTTTGAAAAAAATCTTTTATTAAAAATTAAATAAAATAATATATTAAAGAAAAAAAATTTTGAAAATAAAGATATTTAAAAAATATTATATATAAAAAATAGGATTTTTAGATATTTAAATATATATTTATGAATATTTTTTAGATATTTAAATATTCTTTATATTTGTTTTAATATTCATTTTTTTATTTAATAAATATTATTTTTATTTATAAATAATTTTTTTTTTAAATTTTCTAATTATTTATTTTTAGTCCATTATTTATATTTTGAATATTATTTCCAAAAATTCAACATGAAGTTGTCATACTATTATTTAATTGATTATTCTTTGTCCCATCCTTAAAATTCTGCATATTGCAATTTATTGAATTTTGCATATAGTAATTATTTGGTTGATTGGAATTTTGTGTAAAAAAATTCATTTGATTTTGCATATTTGAATTCATTTGATTTTGTATATTTGAATTCATTTGATTTTGCATATTTGAATTCATTTGATTTTGATTTTGCATATTTGAATTAATTTGATTTTGATTTTGCATATTTGAATTAATTTGATTTTGCATATTTGAATTAATTTGATTTTGATTTTGCA
>Ga0256407_10008697_pt1 | contig 14798 bp, 13 predicted proteins | sample RumenRJG_04DNA_FD_193489 | JGI IMG/M metagenome (GOLD analysis project Ga0256407, IMG submission 193489) | Bovine rumen microbial communities from Lethbridge, Alberta, Canada - RJG_04 | ecosystem: Host-associated > Mammals > Digestive system > Stomach > Rumen | place: Canada: Alberta... | reverse complement strand
AATATATAAAGCTCAAAAAAAAAGAATTTTTATAATATTATAAATTTTAAAAAAAAAAACGATATAAAAAATGAAATACATAAGTTTTATTTCATTATTAATTCTTATATCATCAACTCAATTTGATTTATTAGATTCAAAATCTCGTAATTCAGATCTTTTAAATCTTTTTTCTTCATCAAATCGTAATTTAAAAGAGGAAACACCATCACCAGAAATGTGTCAAGCAAGACCAAATCCTCTAAATCCAGATATATTTTATTTTGCTCCAGTATACAAAGCAAAATTATATAAAGAAAATGACTCAAATGAATTTGTATCAGGATGCTATAAAAAAAATAAAGCAACTTTAAAAAAATTATCAAAAGAAGAAACAATAATAGAAATAGAATCCTATGAAAAAACCTATTTATTCTGTCAAGACATTTTCATAATCCACACATCAAACATAAACAAAATAAAAGTTTTATCTACAACAGGAAAACACAAAATAAAGCTAAAAAATTTATCAAATAATGATCTCGATGAAATAAAATTAAACTCAATAAAAATAATGGGATTTTGTCAGAATATGATTACCTCCCTAAAATCTTTATTCTACACATTAGAAGCTTTCATTGGTGGATTAGGAAAAGACCCAGATCACATAATTCCACTTTTTAGACCACATATTCCAAAATATCAATTAGATGCAAATTTACGTATGATAGATTTATATATGAATTGGAAGCCTGAATATAGAAATAATACTTTAATAAATATAAATGAAAAAGATATTAAAACAGGAGATTTTATTGCAATATCTAGATTTGATGGTTTAGATAATATAATAATGATTGGAACAGGTAGTCATATTGGTCATAGTGCAGTTGCTGCTTGGATTGATGGTGAATTGTATGTTATTGAAAGTCAAGATGGTTGGTATTGGCCTAAAAATGGTATTCAGAGAAATAAATGGAGTGATTGGATTAAATATGCTCAAATTGCTGAATTTAATGTTGCTATTTTACCTATTAGAAATGATATTAATTTTAATGCTGAGAAAGCTGTTAAATGGTTTGTTGAAAAAGCTGAAGGATTAGATTATGGTTATAGGAATTTTATTTTTGGATGGATTGATACTCCTGATAAAAATATGCCTTTTGTTATTGAACATGATCATCTTGAATTTATTTTTACAGTTTTGGAAAAAGTTTCTCGATCAGTTTCTGATATGATAGTAGGTGAAGCTATTAATTTAAGATTAAAAACAAAAGGATTAAGTTTACCTGAAGCAATAGCAGAAGCTGCAAGAAGAGGAATAACATTTAATGAATTATTAGCAATAAAAGAAGAAGATGATTGGGTTTACTCAAATGGACCTAATTTAGTTTGTTCTGCTTTTGTAGTTGCTTTTTATAAAGCAGGAGGAGTTTTTGATGGAATGGATGTTCAAGCTACTGAATTTGGTCCTAAAGATATTTACCAAATGAATATTTTTGATACTAATTTTAAAAGACCTCAAGAATGTGTTAATGCTGATCCTAATTTACCTTATTGCCAAATAATGGGTAATTTAAGAATTGATTTACCTGGATATAATACTATTAAACCTTATAGTCATATGAATGAAAAATGTCCTAGTGTTGGACCTGATTATATTAGACTTGAAGGTTGTTAAAAATTGTTTTTTTATTTAATATTTAGGATTTTTTTATTTAAATTAGTTTTTATCACAAAAATATAATATACATTTTTTTTATTTTATTTGAATTTATATTTTATTACAAAGGAAATATTTTTTATTTTATTATGAATATTGATAATTCAAATAAAAATATTAAAGAAAAATTCCTTCAAAAAATAGATATAGGACCTAATTTAAATGAAGAGCATCTTTTAAAAAATGAATATTATGGTATGGTATTAGCAACTTTAGCTACATTTTTTCAATCATTTGGTGCATTTTATACAAAAGTAATACAAAGAGTATATCCAACAAAATTCCACACAGTTCAATTCCTTTTTCTTCGTTCATTCACAATTTTAATATTATCTTTATTTCATAATTATTATTTCCAAACACATATTTTAAGGCCAAAAGAAATAAAATTACCATTTTGGTTTTTTATAAGAACAAATGTAAATTTTTTTGGAATGGCATTTTTCACAATGTCAATATGGTATTTGAGAAGTTCAACAGCTCAAATAATAGCCACATTAGCACCAATAATAGTTTTCATATTATCATATTTTATACTAGAAGAAAAATTTTATATGAGATATATTTATGGTTTATTAATATGTATTTGTGGTTCATCAATTATAGTTTTAAATGAAAAAAAAGTAAATTATTCAAATAATTCAATAATTCATACTTTCAAAGAAACTTTAACAGGAGTAATTTTTGGTATTATTAATATTTTTTTATTAGCTTTGGTTTTAGTAGCAAATAAAATTTTAGTAAATAATAAAATTGCTATTGGTACACAAATGTTTTATGTTGCTATTAGTACTATGACTTATTCTTCTATTTATTCTATTATTTTTGGTGGTGTTGTTTTAGAACCTGGATTATTATTTATGTGTGCTATACATGGGATCTTTTTTTATTTAGGGAACATTACTAATAATAAAGCTCTACAAAATGCGCCTTTAAGTAAGTTAATTATTATTAATTATTTACAAATCATTTTTGTTTTTATTTTGGCTTTTATCTTCTTAAATGAAAAAATTTTTTTTACTGATATTATAGGTACTATTATGATTTTAAGTTATATGATTTATAATTCATTAAACCCTTTACCTGTAAAATAATTAAAATTTGATTTTTTTCTATTTATAATAATAAGTATTTTATTTAATAAACAAATTTTATAAAGAACAATTTTTATAAATTTAACACATAAATAATATATTCTTTTTTTTTATTTTATTATTTAATATAAACCTTTAATTAATATAATCAGAATATTTTTTAGGTTCAAAAGTTTGAATAGGAGGACTTAATTCACCCCAAGGATTACCTTGCATTATAAAAGTTCTACCACATTTTGGGCAAGTTGCTTCTTCAATTTCTTCGCTTTTATTTCTTCTATGATCATCTACAGGTGTCCTACATGATGGACAAGGAAAAATATCTTCTCTTCCATCCATAATTTTATTCTTAATTATTTTTTATTTTATAAAATATATATTTTATCATTTTATTATATTTTATATTTTTAAAAATCCTGTTGTTCCTTTTTTAAAAAATTTAATATTAATATTTTTTTTTTAATTTTTTTAAATATGATAGGAACACCATTTGAAAATCATTCTAGAAAAAATGATAATTTGAATGATAAATATTTGAATAAAAAAAGAAATAAAGATAATAATATTTATGCTTTAAATGATAAAGGAAAAAAACTTTTCCATGGAGCATTTACAGGAGGATTTTCAGCAGGATATTTTAATACAGTTGGAAGTAAGGAAGGATGGAAACCTAATATTAATTTAAATTACAATCAAACAATTGAAGATTTTATGGATGATGAAGATTATAAAAATGCACATATTGAAAATAATAAAAGTAGTTTTAATAATTGTAATAATAATTTAATATTGAATAATTCTTTTATTTTAAATAATGATGAAAAAAGAAATTTAATTAATGAAGGTTTTTGTGATAATGATTTTAATTATGTAGAAAAAATTATTTGTGTTAATTTAAATAATTATGATAGTAATTATGGAATTGGTTTTAGTAAAAGTAATAATGAAATGAATTATAGAAATAAGTTTAAAAATAAAAATAATATTATTAAAATGAATGAATTAGAGGAAGATGATAATATATTTTCATATCAAGATAAAAATTTCACTGATTATAATTTTGAAGAAGTATATGAAAAAAAATTGAATAAAAATAATGAAAATAGAATTGAATTTGTTAAATCAAAAAATAAAATAGTAAATGAGAATATTTATCAAAATTTATCAAAGGATAATTATATAAAGAAAAATAATATTATTCATCAATTTGAATCAGTAAATAAATTAATTAATCAAGAAAAAGAAATAAGAGATAAGATAAATTTAGAAAATTTGAAACAGGGAAATAATATTTCAAATAATGATAATGAAGATTTTAAAAATAATAATACTAATATAGAATATAATTCAATTCAATTAAAAATTCTTAAAGAAAAAAAAAGATTTGAAAATCAACAAAAGAGATTTCAAAAATTTTCTAATCCTATACAATTAAAAAATAATCAAAATAATTGTATTTTTTTTTTTAATAATAATACTATTAATAATAATACTATTAATAATAATTCTAATAATATATTTCAAAATTAAAAAACAATTTAATATAATATAAATTATATATTTCATAAATATAAGAGAAAAAAATAAATAATTAAATATAATAATCCAAAAAAATAATTAATGAATTAAAATAATTGATAATATTTTTTAAAAATAAGAGAATATTTCAAATCCCTATTTCTTGAGTTTAAATCTCTTTATTAATTAAATAAAAAATAAGAGCAATAAAAGAGAATAGCACAAAAATAGAAATTATTGAACATATAAAAATAAAAATACAAATAAAAATATTCATATTATAAAAAAGTATTCCAGTATTTATTATAGTATCATTAATATTATTGATCTGTTTTTTATATTATTAAAAATGTTTCAAGAACCTAAAAATTTTAAAGGTAATGATAAATTAAAAAACAAATGAAAATATAATTATTGATATTTCATATTCAATTAATGAATTATTAATATATAATTATATAAATGAAAGAAAAAAAAATATATTATTAAATTAATTTCCATAATCATTTAGTAAAAGAAATTTAAAAGAAAAAGAACAATAATTACAGGAACATTTATTTTAAATATAGAAAAAAAGAAATCCAATAGTTAATACAATTAATATAGATTATCCAATTATAATTTTTTTGTTATGTAATTTTTCTTTAAAAATTTCAGAAAATAATAATAGCACTTTTATATTATATTTATATGAATTTATTGAAACAATTATTCTAATATGAGTACAAATTTTTTTCAAAAAATAATACTTATAATAAAAATAAAGATTATTATAATAATCATATTAAATTGAATGATAATGAAAATATTTTTACTTATATATAACAATTAAACTAATCAATGATATTATTTCTTGAAAAAGATAATTATAAAATAACACTAATGAAAATACAAAAAAAATAAATTATAAAATCAGTTTAATAATAATAAAAGTGATAAAGTAATTTCAATGGGTGAATCAATTATAAAAATAAATAATAATTATAAATTTGAAGACCATGAAGGCTGTAATTTTACTTTAAATGAAGATGATTATATTTCAAAAAGAAAATATATTATTGATGAATATAAAGAATCATCAAATTCAACTTTAAATCTTATTTCATTTAATAAAAAAATTTATCAAATTCAATAAATGAAATTATTATTAAATAAGATAATTTTTATAATTTATATATTTTAATAATTGATTCCTTTTTATCATCAATTTTCAATTATCCTTTTTTTAACTTAAGTGGTTAGGAATGATTATTGGATTAAATGTAAAATTTAATTTTTTCCTAATTTTAGGATTATTTATATCTTTTCAAATTTAAATCAATTTAATTCAAATAAAATTAAAGAAGAAAATAATTCTTTATTAATTAATTCATTATATTTATTTAATGAATCTAAGGAATAATAGTTTATATGGATTTTAAAATAAAAACTATTAAAATGACATATGGTTATTCTCTTGTAAAAATGAATGATTTTAAATTTAAAATTAATTTACATATGAATGATAGTATTGATATATAATTAAATTCTTTAATTAATTTTTTTATATGAATATTATTGAAGGAAAAATTAGTTCTGGAATTTATTAAATTGAACTAATTTATTATTTAAAAGATAAAAGAAAAAAATTGATGCTTTTATTAAATATGAAGAACAAAATATAAATCATCAAATTATAAATTTAATTATGAAAATTATTGGGAAAAGTTTTGAAAAAGAAATCTCAATTTTGATAATGATGATATTCATATTATTAAAATTTTTAAAATTCATAACATTAAATATTTGTTTTTATTACTAATTTAATGGATTTTAAAAATATATTAATAATATTATAATTTTTAATTTTCTTATTATTTATTTGATATTTTTAATATAAATATTATTCTAATAAAATTTCATAAATTCTTATTTTTTTTGACTTTTTATCATTTAATTTATAATTTTAATTAAAAATAATTTTATTATATTTATTTTTAAATTTCCCATTATTTTATATAAAACATTCTAAATTTTCCCTCTTTTTATTTTTTTAATTTTTAAATATAATAAAATAATTAATATACAAAAATAATATATTATAACAATAAAGTTTTAAACTCATTTTTTAATTTTTTTTTCATTTGAATTTTTAACTCGAGGATTATTAATATTAATTTTTGGAAATACAAATTTTCCATATATATTTGAATTATATTTATTAATTGATTCCTGGTATTTTTTCTGAATAACATCATCAGTAGTAATAATATTATTAATTTCTTTATTTTTAAGATTAAGATTAAATAAATTTTCATAAACTTTTCTTCTATAACTATCAATTTTAGGAATTTGAAAATTTTCATATGAAATTCCTTTTCTTTTAGCCCAATTTTTTTTCATATGATTATAATTCATAAAATAATTTTCATAATTACCTTTTAAACATTTATTTCTATATCTACCATCTACATAATCTAAATGTCTCCCAAGAATCATTTCTGAGAAACCATAATTTAAATTTTTTTCATTTTCATTTAAATGAGATGAAAAATTTTCAGTTTTTGAATTAATATGTTTATAATAATTTTTATTAATTGATATTGGTTGTGAATTTTTTGATTTAATTAATTTAATTCTTTTATTTGGTTCAATAATTAACATTTTTTTAAATGAATTGAAATTTCCATTTGATAAAAAGTTTTCTAATAAACTATGAGCTTTCTTTTCATTTTTTTCATTATTTTCCATATTAATTTTTTAATTTTAATTATATATAATATTAAATTAATTTTTTCTGTAATGAAAAATGAAATTGATAATTTATTAAAACCAGTAAAAAAGAAGTTAATTAATTTTAATGATTTTTTTATATTATTTCAAAACAAAGAAACATTAAATGATAATGAAAATTTAAATAATAATAATGAAAATAATAATTTCAATGAAAAACAAAATATTAAAAAGAAAAATAAAGAAGAATTTATAGGTGCAGTACTTAGAAAAACAACTAAGAAAAAAAATCAAAAAGAAAAAGTTAATGAAAAAAAAAAGACTATTGAAGTAGAAAATGAAGATGAAATTTTACATTCAATTGATAGAAATTTTGATAATGTCCCTTATTATCAACTTTTCAAGTAAAAAATATATTTATTTATTTTTTAGGCAAAAATTAGAAGAACAAAAATTGTTTATGGAAATGACTAATTCAACTAATAAATCATTTAAAAATCAATTCAAATAAGGAAAAATTAGGTTTAAATATATTTTAAAATAAAAATTTTAAATATTTTTTTTTAAAATGAATACTTTTATTATTATTTATAATTATAATTTATTATAAAATTAAATTTTTTATAATTTAATTGTATGAATAAAATCATTAATATATATTAATTTCATAAAATTATAAACTTTATATATTATTTAAAAATTATAATGATAATATTTAATATAATATTATGTAATAATTATTATAAAAAATATATAAAAACTCTTAAAATAATTTATAAAAAAAATGATAGATAATTCCAATAATACTATTTCAAGTCAAAACACATCAAAAACAAATATTTCATCAAAAAATCAAGGAAAAAGACTTCGTATAAAAAGATTTTTTTCATGTCATACATCAATTTCAAATGATTCAAACGAAAATAATAAAACTCAAAATTCTTTTAGAGAATATAATAGAAAATCAACTTTTGATATAGAATATCCAGTATTTACAAAAAGTCATTCTGTAAAAAAATTTGATTTAAATTCATCTTTAATACAAAGAATAAAAGAAGAATTAAATGAAGATGATTCATTTTCTTCAAATTATAAAAGAAGAAAAAATTTTTCAAGAACTGTAATGCCAAAAGATAATTTATTATTTTTTGATAAGAAAAAATATGATGAGCCTTTAAATATTTCAAGTAAAATGGAAGTTGTACCAGAAATAATAGAAGATAATTTCTTTTTTGAAAGTCCCAGAATTCCAATGTTAATTGATTTAAAAGAAGATTCAAAATTAAAAAATAACAAAAATATAAATTTGATTAAAACACCAGTTAATGAAAATGATATTATAAAAGAAGAAAATGAAGATTATTTTGATTTAAAATATAATTTTAAAGGAGATAGTATTGCACAAAAATTTGAAAACTTTATTGATAAAGAAGAACCTCCTTTAGATTTTAAAAATTTACAAGGAGAATGTAAAACTTTTTATGATTGTGATGTTATTCCTGAAACAAATAATGAAGAAGATGTGAATATTGATGCTAAAGAAATTATAAAAAAAAATTCTTTTAATTTAAGAAAATTAGGTAATATGGTTTGTATTGATGAAATTGATAGTCATCCTAAAATTAAAACTATTAATAATAATATTGAGGATATTAATGAACATGTTATAAATGAAGATGAAGAACCTATAGATAAAAATGATGAAGAAGAACATAATGAAGAAGAACAAAATAAAAATGATAATAATGTAAATGAAGAACAAAAAGAAAATGGAGATATTCAAAATAAAAATGATAATTAAATATATTATAAATTATGATATTCTTGTAAAAAAATTTTATTATAATATTAATATTTTTATTAATCATTTATGAAAATTTTAATCAATCTTGGAGTTATAATTGAAAATATTAGTTTTATTTATCTATTGTATTGGTGAAGGTAAAAATTTATTGATGTAAACATAAATAAAATAAGAATCTAAAGTTTAAGATATTTTTTATAAAAAAAAGAATAACATTTATATATATATATAAATTTAAATTAATTTATTTAATTTTTTCCAATAAATCATAAAAAAATAAAATTTAATATTTAAAAAAAACCAAAAAAAAAAAACAAAAAAAAAAAAAAAATTAAAAAAATAAAAATGAAAATCGACGTTGACAATATTCTCGAGCGTCTTTTAGCAGTTCGTGGTAACAAACCAGGTAAAACAGTGGACTTAAAAGAAGAAGAAATAAAATACCTAATAGATAAATCTCTTCCTTTATTCAAAGAAGCCAAAATGTTAATAGAATTAGAAGCTCCCCTAAGAGTATGTGGTGATATCCATGGTCAATATTATGATCTTTTAAGAATATTCGAACATTGTGGTTATCCAGGAGAATACAATTATCTTTTTTTAGGAGATTACGTAGATAGAGGAAAACAATCAATAGAATCAATTTGTCTTTTATTAACATATAAAATTAAATATCCAACAAAAGTTCATTTATTAAGAGGAAATCATGAGTCTAGTGTTACAAATAGAATTTATGGTTTTTATGATGAATGTAAAAGAAGATATAATGTTAGATTATGGAGAAATTTTACAGAGTTATTTAATTATTTACCAGTTGCTGCTTTAATTGATGAAAAAATATTATGTATGCATGGTGGGTTAAGTCCTGATTTAAGGAATTTTTCTTCTATTAATGAAATTTCTCGTCCTACTGATATTCCTGATACTGGATTATTATGTGATTTATTATGGAGTGATCCTGATAAAGATGTTCTTGAATTTGATGAAAATGATAGAGGTGTTTCTGTTGTTTTTGGTGAGAAAATTGTACAGGAGTTTAATAGGAAAAATGATTTGGATTTAATTATTAGAGCTCATCAAGTTGTTGATGATGGTTATGAATTTTTCGCACAAAGACAATTAATTACTATCTTTTCTGCTCCTAATTATTGTGGTGAGTTTGATAATAGTGCTGGGATTATGATTATTGATGATGCTTTGACTTGTTCACTTAAGGTTTTAAGACCTGTTGAAAATTTAAAAAAATAAATTTTTAGCTTTTTTTTGTTTAAAAAATTTATTATTTATATATAAAAAATACTTTTATGTTTATTTGTTTAATTTTGGGGAAATGGTTTTTAATTTGATTGGTTTTTTTATATAATATTATTTCTATTTTAAAAAAGCAATTTTAAAAATTTTTTTTAAAATAAATTAAAAAAAAAAATTTTTTTTAAAATTTATAAACAGTAGGAAATTCTCTTTTCATATTAATAGGATTTTGCATAATAGAAGGTGAAAAATGAGTATGTTTCATTAATTTATTATAAGTAAAAGGAGTTTTTCTATGTGCAGCTTCATATTCTTTTCTTTCTCTTTGATTAATAATAACTTTCTTCTCAGGAATTTGAGGACAATCCCAAATATGTTGATCAAATAAACCATCTCTACCTTCTTTCCCAAGACTAGCAGGAGTAAAAGGTCTCATATGTTTAATAGCATTAGAAGGTAATTTTTTTTCATATTTAGGTCCTTTCCTTTTCCTAATTTTATCAGAATCTTCCTTTAATTTATTATAATATTCATCTTGATAACCATAAGTATCTTTATCAGAAACAAAAGGTTCACATCTTTTTAAACTAGCAGGGAAAAAAGCTTTATGATATTCACCAGGAGTAGTAGAACTTTTAGGTCTTTTAGGTTTAGGTTTCCTTAAATCAGGAACATCTTTAGCTTCTAAATCTTCTCTAAAAGGAGTAAATGAAAAAAGTATACCAGGAGTATTATAAAGACCTTTCTTCATAGGTTGAGTAAAAATACCTCTTGGTCCAGTAATAACTTTATGATCAGCAGTTACAGTAAAGTGTTTCGATTTTTGTTTAGTTAAAGGATAATCTCTTTCAAAAGGATGTAAATCGAACCAATCTTTATATTCTTGTACATGAGGAGGATAATAATGAGGAACAACTCCTTGTTCTTTTCTCTTTTTTACAGTTGCTAATAATTTACTTTTATCATCTGCATTACCTTTTTTTAATATTTCTTGACTTGGTTCATATGTTGAAACTAATAAATCAAAATATGCATCACGTCCTTTTCCACTTTTTGGTGGTTGGGTAAATATTCCTCTTTTTTCTGATATTACTTTACCTTCTACTATTTTATGATGGTATTCTTTGTTTAAAGAATAATAACGATCTCCTAATACTTGATTTGGTGGGATTGAAAAAAAACCAAAACGTGGTTGCTTTTCTATTGCATCCCAATCTTCTTGCTCACGATCCATTATCTTTTGTATTGCTTCCGTTGGTGCTTGATTTGCTGTTGGTACTTTTGCCATTTTGTTTTTTTTTTGTTATTTTTTATTTTTTTTAAAATTTATTTTTTATTAATTTTTTCAATTTGGTTAATTTAATATTTATTAAAATTTGTTTTTTTTGTATTAATTATTTTTTCAATTTTTTTAATTATTATTTAAAATTGTTTATATGAAAACTTAATATTTTATATTTTAAAAAATTCATACTTTTAATTTAATTTAAATATTTATAATTATAAAGTATTTTTGTTTTTCCTTAATTTATAAAGAATATTTTTAAAAACTAATTAAAATTTAATTTTGTTTTTGGAAAAGTTCATTTGGTTGAGAAACATATTGTTTCCCACAAAACAATCTATGATAATCACTAGTAATAGATTCCCAAATAAGATCTTTAAAATGATTAAAAGGAATTTCTCCATTTAAATATCTTTCATCTTGAGTATCTAAATTATTTTCAACAACTTTATGATTCATTAATACTTTAACAAAATATTTTTTTTCATCAAAATCATCTTGATATAATTCAAAACTTATAGTAGAACCAGAAATTGGAACAAGAAAATCAAATTCTTCTTGATTATTAATTGATTCTTCAATAATCATTTTTAATTTTTCATGTTCAAATAAATTTCCAATCACATCTGCAATATTTGTAGTAAAAGAATGAAAAGAAATTAATTTTTGAGGATTATTTTTTAAAAATTTTTGTACTCTTGCTATATTAAAAATTTTTACTACTTGTTCTAAAAATGCACTTGATGTTATTTGAGCAAATTCATCTCCTGAAAGAAAAGGAGAATATAATTCATTTAATAACATTTTTTTCATTAATTCTCTTGAATTTTTTGAAATTTTTTCTAATTTTTTTTCTAAATTTTTTCTATTTTTAAAAATATAATTTACTAAATAAACTGATTTTTCTTCTATTGTAAATGTATTATTTACAAATGATAAATTTAATACTTTTAAATATTCATTTATTACAGTTTCTTTTTCATTAATTGATATTTGAAATATTGTATCATCAATTATTTTTTTTATTTGTTTTTTTATATGTTCTTTTTTAACATAAAGACAATCATAAGGATTTAAAATATAATCAGTAGTTGCATTATTAACATATAAGTTTATTTTATTTTTCTCTAATAAACTTGGAGGTTTTGTTTTTTGCATTGTTGGTATTATTTTTACTTTTGGATATAATCCATTAATAAATCCTATTGAATCTGATATTATTTTTGGATGATCAACAGAATAAAATTTAATTTCTGTTGGAATAAAATTATCATTTAAAAATCTTTTTTCTTTATAATATGATTTAAAAATTTCACCATTTTTTTTATATTCATTATTTTCTTTAAATTTTGATTCTGTTTGATTTTGAATTGATAAATTTCTTTCAAAGTCTGGAAAAGGAGTTGAATATCCTGTTAAGGAAACAACAGATATTAATTTTTGATATGATATTTTGAAAAAAATAATAAAAAAAAATATAATAGAAAATGAAAAATACTTCATTTCTTTAATTTATTTATTTATATGTTTTTTTTATATACGTTTTATAAATTTTTAAAAGTTTTTTTGAATATTGAAAAAGATAAAAGAATTCTAAAAAATTATATTTAAAAGAATTATATTTTAAAAATAATAATTAAAATATGAAAGAATCAAATTTAAAATCATTTAAAATATTAATATTAGATTATAACTTTAATAAATTAATAAAATATTTTAAATAAAATTCTATAGAATAATCAAATTAGAAATTATATAAATTTAGATTCTTATCCATAAATTCATATTTTTTAATCCATTTAAATAATAATCATAATATAAATTACATTATCATTTTTTGTCAAATAACTTCTCATATAAAATAATATAAAGTTGAAAAAATCTAAAAAAAGCAACTATTATTTCTATGTTTTAAATTGAATAAATTAAAATAAATAAAAAAATATTAACATAGATATATGAATTTTATAAAAAAAATATTAAATTATTTTTTATTAACCTTATATTAATATTTATTTAAAAAAAATATAATAGAAAATAATACTAAAAAAGAAAAATTAATTAAAATATTTTTCTTTTCATAATTTCATAAATAGCTGATAATTAAAACATTAGATAATCTTTATCATTTTCTTCTATTAGTGATGAACATTTATAACAAATTATATTTTGTGCACAACTTGCTTGAATTTTTATAAATTCTTCTTCATCTGTATTTTTATCATCTTTATCATCTATATTAGTCTTATGGTGTTTTAGCAAACATAAATCAGTACAGCCACAATTAATTGAATTAATATAAGCTTTGAATGATAATTTATCTAAATTTTTACCTTCCTTTAATTTTTTATAAAATATTTTTCTATTTATTATTTTATATTTTACATCTGCTTTTTCATCCATAAATAAATTTAGTTTTAAATTATTAATTTCTGGCATAGTTAATTTTAAATTTAATTTACCTGTATTATCTTCAAATTTTATTGATTTATTTTTTTCATTCAAACTAATTAAACATTTATTTAATGCTTTAGCTTTTGATTGCAGATGTTTATTTCTATAAATTAATCCTTTATTTATTAAAGGTTCCATATGTTCCTTATCATCAATTATGAAAAATAGTGTATTATCATTATTAATATTATTTTTTTTATGAACATCAAATATTTTTACAACAATAAAATTTTCATTCAAAATAACACATCTCATATCTAAATAAGAAGCACAAATATATAAGTCTAAATCACTACCTTTTTCATCTTTTTCTAATAAATCTTGTTTATGTTTTAATAATATTTCCTTATCATATTTTTTTAAAAAATCAATATTATCTTCAATATATTTTGCAAAGAATTGTTTCAATGGGTAGAGTAATTATTATTAATTTCTAAGTGTTCTAGTATTGATTTATATACACAATTATTATTATTTGAAAATATAGCTTTTCTTGAGAATTGACTAAAATTAAAAATGAATTTTTGACCTATTTTTAAATCATCAATATAATATAATCCTATTTTTAAATTATTAACTATATCATTTTCAACCAAATTGCCATTATTATTACATTTATTTGATTCTGTAATAATATCATTTATACAGATTTTGTGTTCCATTTTTATATTTTTTGTTTTATCTTCAAATGTAAAATTAAATAAGTTATCATTTTTGTCAAAATTTACATTTTCAGAATTTTTATTATAAATATTATATACATCCATATCATCATCTGACAAGCAGTTTTCATATGTTTTTTTACCAATATCTAAATTATGACATAGATTAACTGGTTGTATTTTTAATTCATCATCAAGTGAGGATTTTCTTTTAATTCTTTTTGAAGATATTTTTCCATTTTTTAATTTATTATTTTTACTAAAATTATTATTATTTATTTTATTTAAATTATTATTATGTGTGAAATGGGGGATT
>Ga0256407_10008696_pt1 | contig 14803 bp, 9 predicted proteins | sample RumenRJG_04DNA_FD_193489 | JGI IMG/M metagenome (GOLD analysis project Ga0256407, IMG submission 193489) | Bovine rumen microbial communities from Lethbridge, Alberta, Canada - RJG_04 | ecosystem: Host-associated > Mammals > Digestive system > Stomach > Rumen | place: Canada: Alberta | collected... | reverse complement strand
TAACTTTTCACAAGCGCGCGGCTCGTGGACTCCTCAGCGACCTCCTTTTTGCAAAGATCGATTAGGTAATCTAGTTGTTTTCGAGGCGCCTTCTCTTCGTTGAGAGCGCTCTGAATTTTGCCGTCCACTTTGTCCGCGAGAGTTTCAAGAGCTTTGATTTCATCGGAAAAATCGCATTTCCTAGAAGCGGCGCCGCATGCCTCTCCAAAAAGATGGGGAGAACCGTAGAAAATTACGGCGTCGTCGGCAAATGGACACGGAGCAGATTCTTGCGAATAAGCGTTTGTAGAAACAATTCCAAAAACAACGACGCTAATCGCCACAAGCGTCCACTTTTTGAGTGTGTTCGTTCGTTTCATTTAAAACATCTCCTAGTATAAAGGGAAGGACTCCGACGCAATGTCTTTTCGCGTCGAAATTTCATCTTCTTAGGAGATAAGGTCGTAAGCGTCTCAAGAAATGTTACAAACAAATATGTCTTTTTGTTTCGAAGTTCATTTTAGAAAACATAAATTGAATCTCAGAGACGAAAGGCAATCGTCCGCTTCTTCAATTACAGAACGTCTTCCGAGTTCAAATGCTAAACCACGACGTAATAAGACGTTTTTTCTTTTTGATCGAAAGCGTAACCTTAGACGCCGTCCCTGTTTCGTCAGTTATCGTCTTCTAAACTTTCATAAAAAATATCGCGGCGACAAAAAAAAGCGGAGCGTGAACCCCTATTGAAGTTCACGCTCCAAAGTATTGTCCCGATTGATAACGGCGCCGAAATGCTAGCCCCGCGTTCAGAGCCGTTCTCTAACGGAGTCGTCGGATTTTAGACGAGCGTCACTTGAAGTCCGAGTAACGAACGGTGAAGTTGATGGAGTTGTACAGCATGTTGAAGATGAGCTCAAGCGTCGTGTACTCGACAATGATGACGTCGTTCGGTTCGATCAGGATACGTTGGGTAGGATCGCGGAGCATATCGCGCTGACGAATCTGGATCGCATATTGACGACCATTGACTTCGCGAAGGACAAGGATACGACTCGCAGGAAGGAAGCTGCCAATCTTCGAACTACCGTTGTTTTGGTTCGAACCGACGGAGACGCCAACCGTGCCGCCTGCCGTAGCGATTGCGCCCATAACGTCGAGGTCGTAGTCACGCGGAATCGGGAAAACGCCGCCTTTGATGAGACCGCCAGTGTAGAAGACCTCCGCTTCGCGCGATTGGATATAAACCACGTCGCCGTCATAGAGCGTCACGTCTTCAGAGGTGAGCTGAGGAGGGGTGTCGTCAGGGCCGATGCGAAGGGGTATCCGGAGAACGCCGACGTCGGAGTTCAGATCAGATATCTCGCCCGTTTCATTGTAACGACGCGCAACTTGACTCTGCGCGTAACCTGTATCGGTTCCGGACATATAATCGTGATCGCTAAACTCGTCGCTATATGCCTTACGAAGAATGACAACCTCGTTTTTGGCGTTAAGACCGGGAAGACCGCCCGTTTGACTGAGCGCCTCAAGAACGTCGTTCCTATAAGCGGGCAACTCAAGAGAGGTCGCTGTACCACGCGCCATACCGGCAAGGTAAGCGGCGCCAGTGTCCCTCTGAATGTTACGCAAGTCAGAGCCAATGATATCTTCGCGGATAACCGTAACATGGTAAGTACGAGGCTTAATCAACGAAACCGAAATATTAGCGTCGGCGCGAACGATAGATCGCTTCAGCGTATATGCGGCGCGAATCGCCTCTTCCGCCTGAATCAGCGTCATGCCTTCGACATAAATCGGTTCAGGAAGCATCGGAAGAGAGAGCGTTCCATCTGAACGAACCATATAGGGATATCCAGACGCTGGGCGTTCGGTATCCGAACCGATGTTGTGAATTGGCGGCGCGTCTTCCGCATTACCAGTGATACCGGCAATATAGATGCCCAAAACGTCGTTAGGTCCAAGCAACTCTTCTGCCGGCTTGTCCATTCGCAGTTTAACAAAGTTAATCTGCTCCATGTTGCTACGAGGACCGGCCTGGCTCTTATTCTTGAAATACCTCGGCGACACAGTTTCGCTGTTCGGAATGCTGAGGCAGCCTCCCGTAACGGCACAAACTAGCAAGCACGCCAAAAACGCTCTGATTGCTTTCTTCATTTTATGTGTCCTTACATCTTCAACCGAACAAACACAGCCAATAACGACCGTGTCAACTCCATATAACTCAGCAGACGCGCTCCATTAATCAAGCAGACGAAAACGCTCGTGCGAAAGCGGGGAAAGAATTCGCAAAGCCACGTCTTCTCGCTGAAGACCGTCGCAAAGTTTGTCGGGAACAATCCTTTCAGGAGGAATATCTAGATTGAGACATACTGCAATCCATGCTTTCCGTCCCGTATCAGCATCGACAAATCACATGTCTACTCTTTAGGAGAACAACGAAAAAAACGGAAAATTTAGTCTGGTTGTTCAAAATGCGAATCGCTATCCAGACAAGCGTTCCTCGTCTGCTCCTAAAACGCCTACTCTTTATTTTCGAAAGAATCCACGAATCTCATGAATAAAAAACTGCAATAATCGTCAAAATTAAACTTTTAGACAAAATATCTCGTTCATTCCACTCACACGAGGAGACTCAAATCAATCTTGACTCAGAAAGGGACTATTCGTTACTCTCTCGCATGAGAGGCGTTTTCAGCCTTGACAACACACATGCTCGGAAAACTTTGTTTTACACTTTCCTGTAACCCGAACTTAGTTGTTTACAAAATGAAATATTCGCTTGTATTGGTATTTGCCATCGCAGTCTTTTTAGGTTTCGATATGTCCCACATTTCTTACGCAGGAGAAGCTGAAGAGCGTCTCGCCGCCTTTATGAATCAATATCAAGATGATTATAAGAGGATGTACTGCGAGTCTTCGTACGCATGGTGGGATTCGATGATCGACGGTACAAAAGAATCCTTTGAGAAATCGGCTGCAGCGTCTCTCGCGATGTCTGTCTATCACTCTGACTCTAAGAAGTACGAAGAGTTAAAGAAATTGCGAAGAGAAGCTGTAAACGCGACCCCAATAGAGAAACGGGCTGCTTACGTCGCTGAAAGAACTTTCGAGCAAAACCAGATTCCAACCGATCTCAATAAAAAGATCGTTGATCTTGGTTCGGAAATCGAACAAATCTTTCAGACCCAAAGAGCCAAACTTGCCGGTAAGGAGTACACCAATAACGAATTGCTGGCAATGTTGGAAAAAGAAACGGATTCTCAAAAACGATACGAGATATGGGACGCGCTTAAACAAGTTGGCGAATTAGTCGCGCCCAAAATGGTAGAACTTGCCAAACTTCGTAACGAAGCAGCTCAAAAGCTAGGGTATAAAAATTATTGGGAAATGACGGTTTCTTTCCAAGAATTTAACCCCGAAGAACTTATCGCCATCTTCGAGAATCTCGATCGTCTTACGGCGCCCGCGTTTACGCAAATTAAAAAGAAGATGGACGCCGAATTGAAGGAAAAATTTGGAGTCGATAAGATCATGCCATGGCATTACGACAACCCATTTTTCCAACAGGCTCCCCCGTCAGAAAAGATTAATGTCAATGAGTTCTACTCTGGACTCACGGGTCAGGACATTGTCGACACGGCTTCGCGTTATTATGCAAAACTTGGTTTTGACGTCAGTCCAATTCTCAAAAACAGCGATCTTTTTGAAAAAGAAGGAAAATCGCAGCATGGTTTTTGCAATGATATGAACCTCGAAGGAGACGTTCGTATTCTTTGCAACATCAAACCCGACGCAGAATGGATGGACACGCAACTTCACGAGCTTGGGCATGCGATCTACGACTACAACCTCGATCGTTCGCTTCCGTGCAACATTCGTTGCGCAAACCATATTTTTACAACTGAAGGAATTGCTGAATTATTTGGAGCAAAAGCACGCGACCCTCAATGGCTCGTTGAAAACCGAGGGGTTTCCCCCCATCGAGCACAAGAGGCGACAAAGGCGCTCACAGAGCAACGACTCCGCGAACAGTTGATTTTCTGTAGATGGACAATCGTTATGACGTTCTACGAAAAAGCGCTCTACGAAAATCCTGAACAGGATTTAAATCGTCTCTGGAGCGAAACAACTGCAAAGTACCAATTCCTCGATCCACTTGAAGGGCGCAATAAGGCGGACTGGGCGTCTAAACCCCACTTTGTTATCGCCCCAGTTTATTATCATAATTATATGCTTGGAGAACTCTTCGGCGCTCAGATACGACGATCACTAGAGAAAGAAACTCAAAATGATCCCAAAAAATTTGGAGTTTTGTTGCGCGAACGTGTTTTCGCCCCAGGCGATTCCCTTCCTTGGGAAGAGTTTGTCGAACAAGCGACGGGCGAGTCGCTTTCTGTCGACGCGTTCATAGAAGAAATCAACGCCGCTATAAAGACGCTCGAAGAATAACTTCCGAAATGGCACAGGACGTGTTTTATCCGCGTTCTGTGTTCACAGTAAAACGTTGCACAGTCGTTAAAGTAATGTCGGCGTTGCGAGAAAAAACTCGGCGTCTATGGACGTCAGCCTTATTCGTCATTCTAGGTCCTACAGCGCTCTGTTTAGCGTGCGGATTTCTTTACTGGCAAAGAATTCCGCGTTCAGCAGAGGCTGTAGGTACTGGAATCTCTCAACGTTTGCGTTATGAGGTTTCTCTCGAAAGAAGGGAACGAATTAGACCGAACGTTCAACGTTTTATCAATGTTAAAATCAAGTCGCGAGAATCGAATGAAAACGTCCTTTTCATTCCTGAAGTTTACAAGGTGGTCCTCTCGGACCTAAAACTCTTACATTCGTTTGCCGCCTCCTTTGACAACAGGGGATTATCTGCTGACGCCGACGCTCATGACGACGATCAGAGCGTTAGTAATAAAAACGCAAGAAGTCAAAACGAAATAAGCAAATCTTTCTCAAACATCATTTATGATTCCGCAGATCAGTTAAACAGCTACGTTCTCATCGTTCTCCCTCGCGTTCTCTTTCGCCAATCACAAGAGTCCGAAAACAGGGGGGCGTTCACAGATCATCTTTTACGCGCACTCGGCAATGAAACTCAGGGAATGGAACAACCGTCTGTTCTTTGCGTTGTTGCCGATGAAATACAAATACTCGCGGAAAACGACTTTGAAACCGCTAGCGCGGAGTTAGTTGGAAATCCAACCCTACGGTCAAAACAGGAACTAGTCGGCTCATTCCGAACAGCCGTTTTTCAAACGCCACGCGGTTCTACTGGCATTACGGAAATTAAAACACGAAACGAGGCGCTAGCGTTTGCCTCGGAACCCCCGAAATTGGAAAAATTCAGAGCGTTACGCGTCAATTCTGAGAATAATGTTAGAACTGACGTACTCTTTGAACTCCAAAAAATTTCTGCGCCGACGCCATACTATGCTTCTATCTTAATGGACAAAATTAACAACTGTTCACAGATCGAGTACGATTCCGGTCATAGTCCTACTCCGGGAACACTCGCTTCACAGTTTTTTCCGTTTCTGAGTTTCCTAGGTTCGCAAGGCTGGTTCACGGGTAAAACGGTTTTTCGCACGGATAGCGGCACAATTAATTTGGACAACGTTCACCTATGCGGGTACAGACTTGAGAATCTCTGTGAAAGATTCTCACTTCCTACTTTCACAGGAGAAGTTTCTGACCTGACGATATCAGGGGGACAGATATGCAACGGCGTTTTTCGTGGAGAAGGATCGATTAGAGTTTACGAAGGTTCGATTCCATTTAAGGTCATAGAAAGACTTCATTCCATAAAGATGTTGAATGTTTCGCCGCAACAAGCGATGCAGTTACGGTTTATTAACGACGCCACCCCTTTCAATGAACTTGAGTTACAATTCTCATTTGATGAAAACGGCGTTCTGTTTGATTCCAATTACCGTAACAAGATCGTCGCGTATTATGAAAAAGACGCGGTTAAATACGGTTTCTTTCTCCCTAAAGAAACTGCGGGAAAACGCGCTCCCTACGCGGCTCCGCTAACGGCGCTCTTCGATTCTCAAGACGAGCGATCTTTCTGGAATCCGTTAGTTCGCAACGCGTTAAACCACTTGCCGATTCCAGAAACCGCTGACGTTAGAACAGACATACAAGCCCTAAGATAATCTTACAGGTACAATAACGTCAATTATTAGTTTCTGAGAAAAGCTCTTCCATTCCGAACAAACTCGCTTTTTCTCATGATGCAGTCTATCAAAGTCTACTCGGTTTATAAACCTTTTTCGAGTGACAGAAATTTGACAGAGTTCGTGGTTCCGTTCCTGATCTTAATGAAAATTATTCCACTTGAACGTTCAGAGGGGAATAGCAGATTCTCAAGCGCCAACTGGGTGGAATCCTGATCAAGATCAATCGCCGTTACGAGACGGACACAAGCTGAAGTTTCCGACGTTTCAGACGTTTGAGTCCTGCTTCCTTCGCCAGAAACCTCTATTTTCGAAGTGTTTTTAAGTTGACTCGGGAGCTGGTTTTCTTCCTCGTCAATAGCGAAAACAACATCTTGAGACGATTGAATAAACGCGTTTAACGTACTCTGAAGTTCAAGCGTAAAGAAAAATAAACCAATTGATAAAAGCCAGAGAAGGAAACTCCTTCCTAATGAAAAAACTCTAAAAACCGTAAAAAAGAGAGCCGCTAGAGCGATAGAAAAACAACTAACAAAAACGAGGCGAACAATCCAGAAAAAGCTTCTCGCCTCGTTTTCTTTAAAGGAATCAAGCTTCACGCGCGCATTCTTAACGAGAACGTCTAAATTGTCAAAAACAATGGGCGGATTGAACAATGAAGAACTTGGCGTTGTTCTCACGATCTCGTCCCTTACTTCCTCGTCCACATTCATAAGAACGTCGTCCACGTCAAGAGAAGCAAAGGCAGTTCGAAAATCAGGCGCCCAATAAATGTCAACTTTAGTAGTTTCTTTGTTCTCAACTTGAGCCGTCGACGTACTTTTCTCCTGCTGATTGATTACAAGCAAACGATTTCCATCTTCTGACGTCGAATCAGATATTTCCGCTGAAAACATCGGCAACGAGGTAGAATAGAGGTTGCGAAAAACACCTGTTTCTGCAAGCTTTAAAAAACGACGTTGAGCAACGCTATAAAGTGAAACCTTCATAAACCCAGAGAGGGAATCCGGCAACGTTAAATCGAATGTTTCGACTTCTTTGGAATTAGTCAAAAAATGTTGCCAGGCAGTTACGCCATTTTTCTCAACGGTCGCTACAATCGGAATTTTAGCGGCGGTAAAAAGCCGTATACGAAGACGTTCCTCAGAAGCAAATACCCGTTTATCAAAGGAAAGATACGCTGATTCAGCAGAAATGGTCGGGTTAAAAAAAGCAAATTTTCTCCCGGTTTGGGGATCAATCTCAATTGTCGTTGGGGATTCGCATATAAGTTCGTCTGAAGAGGCGTGCTCGAGTAAAAAACCTTGTTCAAACGGGTTCAGCAGATGAACGTCACGTTCATTGAAGTCTTCTGGAACGAGAATCGCGATTACAGGAGAATCTTTCACTGGCGTCCATTGAAATGAGCCAAACCCTCGTTCCGACGTACTAAAAAACGCCGCCGGCTTATCATTATCCTCCTGAAAAAAGGCAACTCGTCTCGCAAGTGGTCGTCCATTTTTATCGGAACAAAAAACGCAAACGTTATTCGTAAAACCGGCGACAAATCGACCGGCTTCAGGATATAAATGGAGAAAAACACGTTCTGATTCGGAGGAACTTAATAAAGTCGAGTCGCCGCTTTCACTCTTGGATTCCCCGCCTTTTGGGGAGTCTGCATCTAAAAGGAACCTGTCGAGTGATGGAAAATCTAAAACGCTTTGTAAAATAGGCGAGTTCAAGTCCCTCACACCGTCCGAGCAAGACGAAAGACATGGGTCATATGGCACGCTCTTTTCGACGTTTGTATTCTCAAAGTCCTCGACCCTCAGCGTAGATTTAAATAACTCTGTTTCGCTCGCGCCAGCAAAAACCACAAGAGACACTTTGTCAGGAAACCCAGTTAAATCAGGAATTCCACAGGTTAAATTTCCGTCGCTGTTGCCACTTTCAGTATGATTAAGAAGGATTTTCCCGGTCGTAGGATCGACAAAGCAAAAGCGCGTCGGAACACGACGTGGACTGCCGTCTACGCCTGTCGTTTTTACTACGATAGACTGGGAGACGCCGCGCGCGAGAGTCCTAGGAATAGCAATTTGAATCCGAAAATCGTCGAAAAAACGCCTCGTAAGCAGATAGTCGCAGCGCAAAGCCGCGATCGTCACGCAAATCCCGAGAACAAGGAGAGTCGCTAAAAGTCCTGTCGAAACGGGAGAACGCCATAGCAAGGCCAAAAAACGACCAACGCCGTCGTCAATTCCTTTAAACAGAGCGCCAAAGCCATGAAAAAGAGCGTCGTGTCGAGTATTAGGCGGAAAAACGTCGCTCTGCTGGAACAATGCTTTTGAAGGCGTCTCCCCCTTGAGCTTACTTCTTTCTTTTGCCCTATTGCGACGAATAGCTTTTTTATCCTCATTGCTTGACGTCGAAACAAGATCGACAGGGTCGGTGGACTCGATGAAAACTCCCTCGTCTAGGGAACTAACTGCCGAATCAAAGGCAAATGAAGGCGCTAGACTTGAATCGACCGAAACATTCCTAACCGAGGCGTTGTCGTCTTGCACCATAGAAGGAATGTTCGTGGTAAAATCCTTAAAATACTCTGTTGTTAAACGCGCAGACTCAAACGCAGACGCCGCTTCTGAATTTGTCGCCACAAGAATTCGCAATTCCTCTGCTTCATCCTCGCTGAGGAGACCATAAATAAGCAGATATGTTCTTTCTTTTATCTCTTGAAAGGTCATGCTCATTTCTCAACCCCGCCTGACATGAAAAACGAGGTTAAGTCGCGATCTTTCTGAAGAAGAGTTTCAGAAAAAAAATCCGAGGCTTCGCCAAGTCTGAGAATAACCTTTTTCATTAGAGATTGAACCAAGTCAAGCGCTAGACCAGTGGTTCGAGCAATCTCGTCATAGGAAAGATCGCCGTTTTGGCGTAAAAGGAAAACCGCGCGTTCGTTAAAACTTAAATCTAGGAATACATTTCGAAGAAAGAGTATTCGCGCGCGGGAATTAGCTTCGTCGGAATTTTCGGTTGCGACGTCTAAAATGGAATTAAGTTCGGCGTCGGCGACAATCTTACGTCGTTTGGGTTTTACATTTCCAACAGTTTCAAAAGCAAGGGTGTAAAGAACCCGAAACACCCATGAACGAATATCTCCAATTCGACTATTCGCGTAGTTACGACTGCATCTCCGCCTTAATTTTTCATATGCTGTTTTCGATGCGCTTTCTGACGCGGAGTAAAGAAAATAGATCGTCCCTGTCAGTTCAGCCTTATATTGCTCAAAAACGTCGTCAAGTCTTCGGTCTGCTGAAAGCTGTGCCAATGTGGCGAGTTGAGACACATTAGTCTTTTCGAGACGAGATGGCATACCCCCCCCTATTCAGTCTACATGACGCATTCTAGAGAAGTCGGGCCAAAATGAACCGCCGACGAGAGGAAGCGGCTTGCCATGAGGCCAATAAACATAAAACGCCTTGCCAATCAAATATTTGCGGTCAACATAATGGGGTACGTTATTAGTCGCCCACAAGCGGCTGTCCAGACTGAAACCGCTATTATCTCCAAAAGCAACGTACTGACCTTCACGCTGACGCAAAAGCGCCGATTTGGTATTGCCATACCCGAACCACAGTTCTGGCGAAGACATAAATCGCGCCGCGTCTTCCTCGTTTCCGAGAAAGACTCGATCACGCGCAAGTCTATCGCAACGCGCCGCGCCAAAATCGACAAATTGAGTCGAATCCCACGGTTCCAATCCCCGCCCAGCCGCGATATAGTAGACGTCCCGGAGTACAAGCAAACGTTCAAGCACGACGGAAAGACCTCGAGCGCCGACTGCGACCGGAGCTAAATCTCGTGCGTTAGGATCGCGATTTCTAGGAATCGGCGGAACGACGTTTTCATCGCTACTCGTCGTAAGAAAATCGTAACGTCCGCCGCCGTCAGGGAAAACAACCTCTTGTCCGTCGACGACAACACGCATCTCCTCGTCGACGTTATAGAAAGCAAATCTGTATTTCTTGCCAACACGAAATTGGTATGTAGTTTGGACGGGCGTAAAATCTACGACGCCTGGAATCTCCAAAGTTATTGTTCCAACGTTTGGAAGAACGACACAACGAAAAACTACGCCGCCTTTGACGAGGTCAAAGACAAGTTTATCAGCTTCAGAAGAAACGTCTTTAAACTGCAAAACGCATGAAACGCCAAGATCGCCCACCCAATTACAACCAAAACCATCCGGATTCTTACGGCAAAAAACACGTTTTGAACCGTTGTCGTCAGAAATGAGGCCCGTTAATTGGGCAAACTCGTCGTCATGAGAATCGACCCATTCGTAAACGCCGGTAGCCCTGTTGTACTGCGCTAGTCGAGAAATTCCCGCGTTATAGCTAGAGAAATCGTCAATCAAACGGGGATTGTTCGCAACAACCCCAGTCGCTTCAACGTCAGGGGGGAGTTTTCCAGCGGATAGATAATACCAATCGTTTGACGTCGGCACAATATGACGGTAGCGCAACCAAGCCACCTCTCCGTCGTCGTCTGCAACGGGCGAAACGTCCGCTTCAACGTCGGGCTCGATCACAAAGCTCGGAATCGACTCGTCAATTTTAGAGCCCTGTCCTGAAAAAATAAACGAACGTCCCTTCTTTGACGCTGCGATCGACCAACCGCGAACGCCTGTGTTCGAGCGTTCCCAATCGTCAGTCCAACGTTGCGGCCAACCAACCTTATCGAGTTTCTCAGCGGTATAATCGGCGTCATAAACGACCTGCATGATCTGACGCAGATGCCGATAATCTTTACGTTGGATTTCGAAAGGAACCGAATCCGACGGAGAGTCTGAAATCTCGTTGTCCACGTACTGCTCTGCGTTCATCTTGGAAAGATCGACGTCGGGAGCCCAATTGGACCCAACGTCAAATCCACCAGAACCCATTGTCCCCTTGCCTTCGGAATCTGTCGAAGGATCAACCTTCTGAACAAATAAATCTCCATACTGAACACGAAGCCGCTCGTTAGGAAAGCCGACAATACGTTTAATAAAATTTACTTTCGGTTCAGCGGGCGCACGGAAAACAGAAACGTCAAAACGCTTAAGCTCGCGCTGATCAAACGCTATCTTGCTCACGAGAATACGGTCGCCCGTGTATGAAGGCGCGACCTTATCGCTACCCGTTTCCGGCGTCTCGTCTCCGAAATACTGCGTATTGCCGCATTGAGGACATGTTCCGGCGACGACATGCCGCCCATTACGCCTATTCGTCGCAGAATCGACTTCTTCGCTCGCGCTCGTTTGAAAACGAAACTTGCATTCGTCGCAAACAACGTCTTTGTGGCGTCCCTTAAGAGTCGGAGCCATCGAACCCGTGGGAATAACAAACGCTTCTGCTTCAAAGGTTTTGAAAAGGAAGGCCAAAAAAAGAGCGACGACTAGGGACTCGCAAATATCGCGAATCTGCTGAAAAGTTGAAACGGCAACCTCTTCCTTTGACGTTTCTTTCGCAGAGAGCGCGTCCGAAACGTCCGCGCCTGATCGAAATGAACCGTACTTGTTATGCTCTTCCGTCAAACGACTGCTCATACCTGTTTACGCCGTAACAAATGATTCGCTCGTTCGCGATTACCTTGATTTCTACTCCCAAGAGAACGCCAGAAAAAACTTCGAAAGAACCTAATGAGTTTTCCCAACGCACCTCACGTCCATTATACTTTGGAGAACGATATTATCAAACCCCGTCGAAGACAAGAACACTGTTCTGCTCTCATGCCTGATCCATACGAGACCTACATAGAGAAAACGCTATCCTTGCTCTTGACGCTCCAGCAAAAACAGCGGTATAATCGACGGAAAAGACGTCGGTTTCTCTTTGTTTACGCACGCTCCTCAAAGGTAGTATGAACGAACAGAACGACGTTTATTGATTGTTGGTTATAACCGTCGTTTAATCTTCTTAAGGGCTGTCAAAGAGAGAACAATAATGTCGTACAACGTTGGTTTTATCGGTCTCGGTCAAATGGCTTCGGCGCTTGCCGGAGGTTTTATTCGTTCTGAAATCGTCGCGTCGGAAAACGTTTACGGATTTGACGTCTCTCAAAATGCGTGTGAAAAGTTTAAAGCGACATACAGAGCGAACGTATGTGAAACGCCAAACGAAGTTGTCGCCAATGCCGACGTTCTCTTTTTTGCAGTAAAGCCCCAGTACATGCTTGAGGCGCTCGAGCCCGTCAAACACTCGCTTGGGGACGACCCTGGAAGGCTTTTATGCGTTTCGATTGCAGCAGGTTTGCCTATCTCCTTCTACGAAAAGAATCTTTCCCCGAAGATTCGATTTGCCCGCGTAATGCCTAATACCCCTTGCCTCGTAGGAGAGGCTGCGAGTGGGTTCGCGCTGAACGCCAATGCGACTTCGAAAGACGGAGAGATTGTCAAAAGTCTGCTTTCCACAGTTGGAATTGCCTTCGAACTCCCAGAAAACCAACTTGACGCCGTAACAGGCCTTTCCGGCTCTGGTCCGGCATATGGATACGTCGCTATCGAGGCGCTTGCCGACGGCGGAGTTATGGCGGGCCTTCCTCGCGCCGTCGCGCTCGAGCTCGCGGCGCAAACCCTCAAAGGCGCCGCAGAAATGTTCCTCAAGACGAAGACGCATCCCGGCGCGCTCAAAGACGCCGTTACAAGTCCTGCAGGGACGACGATCGCCGGCGTTGCAGCGCTTGAAGAACGCGGGTTCCGTTCGGCTCTTATCGAAGCAGTTCAACGTGCGACAATTCGTTCACGAGAACTCGGCGGAAAATAACGCGCCGTCTCTCTGCACCTTTACCGGATAGTTCGCTACTTCCGCAAATGGAGTACGCGTTTTAATGACGCCCTCGCCTCCTCGCCATCCTGAAGATTCCGCTCCACAACGCACTCGCCTTCCCTCCTCGCGTCTAACGGATATTCCGTTCAGATCGACGTTGCATACCGACGTTCCCTCAAAAGAACCAGAGTCGCTAAGAAAGGGAAGACGTCGGGGCAGAATTGTCGCAAAAGCGATAAATGACGTCGACGCCCCTTTTTTATCAAACGACGTCGAGGGCGTTTCAACAAAACAAAAGCTTTCATCATGGACGCTCAGTTTTCTCCTTCATGGGGCGATCTTGCTAATCTTAGCATTCCTGTTTTTCCCGACCGACGGCGATTCGCCAGAATTGGAGGCTGTTTTTAGTTCAGATATTGGCGATCAGCTTGATTTTCTGACAGAAGACCAAGGATCGCTCAATCCCAATCAGGCGGAGGAATATAAACTCACAGTCCCAGAGGAAATCAGCGTCGACGATCTTATCGTCTTTGAAGAAAAGATACTCCCCGTCGATCCGCAGGCAAACGCGCCAATCTTCGAACAAACTCGAGTCGAGATGAGCGATATGCTCACAGGCAGGACTGATCCTGGAATTAAAAACGATCTTCTTTCAAAGTACGGCGGCACAAAGTTGACGGAGGAGGCCGTTGAAGCGGGGCTTCAGTGGCTTCGAAAACAGCAACTGAAAGACGGGTCATGGAGTCTGTGCGGTCCTTATGCCGACGGCTTAGGAACGCGATTAGACAACAAGCCGGCCGCCACGGCTCTCGCGCTTCTGGCGTTTCAGGGCGCAGGCGTCACACGATCGTCCGGCGATCATTCGTCAGTTGTACGAAGAGGTTGGGTTTGGCTTCTCCGTCAACAAAACAACGACGGTTGTTTTACGCCAAAACAACACGTCCATGAAGCTCTTTTCTACACCCACGCCATATGCACAATGGCGCTCTGCGAACTCATCACTCTTGAAAAAAAATCAAACCCTGAATTACGACGCGCCGCCAAAAAAGCGATTGATTATCTTCTTGAAAACCAAAACGCCGACTTGGGAGGATGGCGTTATGAACCGCAGGTTGGAAGCGATCTTTCCGTAACGGGCTGGTGTCTTATGGCGCTCCGTTCTGCGGAAATGGCAGGCTTTAAGATTCCACAAGAGCGTTATGATCGGATATCTTCGTTTTTAGACTCAATCTCCTATGACGACGGCGCGGGATATGTTTATCAATTGGACTCCAAAGGAAAAATCCAAGATTCGGAAAAACGACCGTCAATGACGGCGACAGGACTTCTCTGCAGGGAATATCTAGGATGGGCGCAGAACGAAACGGCGCTTCAACGAGGAACAACGTCGCTGGTTTCTTCAGAAAACCTCGTTCATTTCCCAACGACCGAAGAAGAGGAAAAAAAATATACCCATAACGTCTACGGTTGGTATTCGACTTCTATGGCGTTGAAGGGATTGGGGCCGTATAATAGGAATTGGCGAAAGTGGAACGGAGCGCTCAGTAAAGAGCTTCCGACGCGTCAGGAACCGCAAAACTCGCCAGAGGCGGGAAGTTGGGATCCGCGTTTTGACGAGTACAATTTTGGCGGGGGAAGGCTTTATGTAACAGCCCTGTCAATCTTGTGTCTTGAGGTCTATTATCGCCATCTTCCCATATATCAGTAACAACAATTCGACGTCAGACAACTGGAGTCGTCAACAGCCTATTAGGGAACAAAATATGAACTTTTCCAGAAGAGATTTTATTGCAACTACCGCCCTTGCTGCGGTTTCCCGTCCCTTCCTTCTTGTCGCCGACGAGCAAACAGACGCCGTCGTCA
>Ga0256407_10008695_pt1 | contig 14804 bp, 9 predicted proteins | sample RumenRJG_04DNA_FD_193489 | JGI IMG/M metagenome (GOLD analysis project Ga0256407, IMG submission 193489) | Bovine rumen microbial communities from Lethbridge, Alberta, Canada - RJG_04 | ecosystem: Host-associated > Mammals > Digestive system > Stomach > Rumen | place: Canada: Alberta | collected... | reverse complement strand
GAACACGCCGCAAGGACAATGACGGTGAATACAAGCAGAACGGCAATCACCTTTTTGATAGTGTTAATCAATTGTTCTCTCCTTTCTTCTGGAATGGTGGATTTGAATCGTAGTTAGGTCTGTCGCGTGTACGGTAATAGTATTTCATGTTTAGCTCCTTTCCGCTATAACGTAGAACCGGTCAAAGCCGCCGTGTCCGTCTGATATGCAAGTAATCAGCGTAAGCAAATCCTTGCCGTCGGTAATAAAGCAGTCCGCCGATTCATAGCTTTTGTTAATTTGTTTCCGGGTCACCTGATAGGTGAGGGTGTTCCAATAGTTTTCTACAACGATTTCATCGCCTATATTTAGGTTCGGTAGGTAATCGAAGAAGATTCTGCCGATATATCCCGAATGTCCTGACAGCACACAATTGGTACTTTCGCCGCCAATCGGGAGCGAGGTGTAGGTCATGTGCGCCGCACCGAGCGCCATATTGTCATCGTTGCCGCCGAGATAGATGGGAAGTTCCAAGCCGATTGACGGCGCGGAAACATATCCATAAACGTTGTTTTCGATTCCATAACTGCTCAAATTAAGCGATGGTTTTTGGTATGCCTGTTCATTGACAAGCAGCTCTCCCTGGTGTTGTTTCAGCGCCTCGTTATATATAACGCTATCCATATATAGGCGTGTGAAATCCGGCTTGACGGTTTGACCGTTGTATTCTTCTTCTGTAAGCTCTGTTTCATCGTCAATATGGCTAACAAAACTACTGTTCTTTTGTGAATTCTGATTGGTGGTGTTTTCCTCGGAAGGCATTTCGTCAGTTACCTCATCTGCGGTTGCTTCACTTTTCAGTGATTTGAAATCCTCAATGGTTGAATGAGCTATTTGTTTGCCGACTTGATTGGATACTATCGGAGCAACGAGCAAAGCTAATCCGACGAATACCAGCAGAATAGAAACAACTAATAGGATTCTTCGTTTCATTTTTCCGCTTCGTCGATATATCTGACAGCTCCCAGCCCAAACTTCCGAATCGACATTGCGTTGCAAATAAGCGCAAAGGTTTTGCTGCCAATCAGCTTATTGTCGGCAAGGTCGTTTATGGTGATGTGCTTGGTGCCGAGGTACAAATCCTTCGCGGCGCAGTAGAGGGGATAGGATTCTTCGGAGCAGTTCTTCGGACGAAGCTTGCCGAAGCTGATGCTGTGATTTTCCACAAATCGCTTTGTCTGAAGCCACAGTCGGTAATCTGCTGTCAGAAGATAGAGTGCCGACATAAGTGCAGTGTTCTTTCTGTCGTATTTGTTGAGTCTGGTCAGGGCCTCGTCAAAAGTCAATCGATGTTTTTCATTAATAAATGTCATTGGTATAGCCTCGCTTTCTTTTATATATCTCCTGAGCCTGCGAAGGAAACCGCCATGCTTGATTTCAGACATGGTTTCGGTCATGATTTCTTTGACAGATGCAATGCCAACGGAAATCCGTTCCTCTAAGCAAACGCATTTTGGAACCAAACATCCTTTTTTCTTTCCACCATAGTATTCGCACCATTTGCAATTACACATGTTGGCAGTATAGCGAAAATTGCCGGTCACTACGATTCCCGAGCCTCTCGGGTAAAAGTTTGGTATGCCCTTCATCATTTGTTCCATGCTGCGGTCATACCGGTTTTCTGTAAATATCAATGTTTTCACACTCCTTTTTTTTGAGAAATAAAAAAAGAGCCAACCGCTTATTTCTAAACGATTGGCTCAATTTATTAAACGGGTAAAAGAATTTGACCTTCTTTTTACCCGTTATTTTTTGTATTTGGTTGTCTGTATTGTGTGTTTTCGGGGGTTCATTTCCCTGAAAAACGGTAAAATAGCCGTTTTACATCTACGTTTTTGTACTCTCGCGGACATGCCTCTGAGACGTGAAAAAGCCCGATAAAATCGGGCTTTTCGGGGCGAATATCTTTTTTATTCGCATAGGTTGGTGCGCCAACAGGGACTCGAACCCCGGACCGACCGGTTATGAGCCGGTGGCTCTAACCAACTGAGCTATTGGCGCGTATTTCAGTTGCAAATGATATTATAGCAGAATTGCTTAAAACTGTCAATATCTTTGAAAAACAGGGCGGACAATTAATCCGCCCCGAATCATTATACCTATTATATAGCTTGATGATATCAGCCTATGCCCTCGGCGATGATTTCGGCAATCAGCTCGCGCTCGTCCATATGGTACTTAACGCCCTTGATCTCCTGATAATCCTCGTGGCCTTTGCCTGCGAGGACGATGATATCGCCGTCCTCGGCGTTCTGCATACAGTACCTTATCGCGTCCTTGCGGTTCGGCACTACAACATACTTTCCGTCGGTCTTGTGAAGTCCGGTTTTTATGTCCTCGATGATGTCCATAACGTCCTCAAAGCGCGAGTTATCCTCGGTGATAACGCTGAGGTCGCTTAGCCTGCCCGAGGTTTCGCCCATCTCAAAGCGCCTTACCTTCGGGCGGTTGCCGCCTGCGCCGAACATCGTGATTAATCTGTGCGGCTTGTACTGCCTGAGAGTTGTCAACACGTTTTCCATTGACAGCGCGTTGTGGGCGTAGTCGATTAGCAGGGAGTAATTGCCGGGAACCTTCACCGGCTCAACCCTGCCCTTGACGTGGGCGACGCGCAGGCCTTCGATAATCGCTTTGTCGGGGATATCGAAGAACGACGCCGCGCTGATAGCCGCGAGAGCGTTGTAGGCGTTGAACTTGCCGGGTACGCCGACGTCGAGCGACAGCTCCTTAAGTCCCTCGGTCTCAAAGTGAACGCCGATAAATCCGCCGTCGCTTAGCAGGCGGTCGTTTTTGGCGCGGAGCATAGCACTTTCGGAAAAGCCGTAAGTGAGGATTTCGCCATCAAAGTCCTTTGTAATCTCCTTATAGCTTTTGTCGTCGATATTCGCGGCGGCGTTTTTGCACTGGCGGAACAGCAGGCTCTTGCAGTAGAGGTACTCCGCCATATCCTTATGCTCGACTCCGCCGATGTGGTCGTCGGAGAAGTTCGTAAATACCGCGGCGTCAAAGCACATTCCGGCAAGGCGGCTGTGCTTTAGTCCGATTGACGAGGCCTCGATTACCATAGCCTTACAGCCGGCGTTAATCATACCGCGCATCGCCTTTTGAATTTCGTAGGATTCGGGCGTGGTGTTGTCGGTTTTGTAGGTGTTTCCGCCGTATACAATGCCGAGCGTGCCGATTGTTCCGGTCTTAATTCCGGCGTGCTCGAAGATTTCGGCAATCATCGCGGCGGTGGTTGTCTTGCCCTTTGTGCCGGTGATCGCGACGGTCATCAGCTCTTTTTCGGGAATTCCGAAGAATTCGCGGCTTGCAAGCGCGAGCGCAAGGCGGGTGTTGTCCGTCTTGATAACGGCGACGTTTTCGGGAACCTCAAAGTCGAGCTCGTCGCTGATAATCAGCGCCGCCGCGCCCTTTTCAACCGCCGACTGCGCGTAATCGTGGCCGTCGGAGGTGTAACCCTTTAGGCAGAAAAACGCCGTGCCTTCCTTAACCTTTCGCGAATCGTAAATCAAATCCGAAATTTCGGGATTGATACTATTTTCAGCCGTATATGAAACGTCCTTAAGTATGTCCGTAAGCCTCATAATAACATCTCCTGTTTTCATATTATATATTGATTATATCAGCATTGAAAAAACAATACAACAGAAAAGTGAAAAATTCACCGGGTTTTGCAAAAAATGAGTTTATTAGTGAAATTTCACTAAAAAATTTTCAAAGGATTTATTTTGCCCCCTGATTTTGGGTTTTCAGAATTAAACGATAGGAGCATTTCCTCAATATTATTGTCGGCGGTTGAGCATTTTGCACAACAATTCGCTGTGCAAAACATACAATTGGAAAACGTATATTTTGTAAGAAAAAACAAAAAATAAAATTCGGCAGGTAAAATTGTACAAAATTTCGGGCAAATTTTAACAAGTTAGATAAAAAGTACAAAACCAGTTGAAATTTGCTTGGTTTTTTGATATTATTTAATTAGTGGAACAGAAGGCAATTTGTGCAATTTGCTCCATCGGACAAAAAATTTTTTTGAAAGAGGGAATTTTCCAATGAAAAAAATTCTTGCAGTTCTGTTGGCAGGAATGATGGCTGTTACAGCTTTTGCAGGCTGTGGCGGCGGCCAGAAGACAGAATCATCCGGCTCGGGCTCTGAAAGCGGCGATTCTACAAAAGTAGAAGTTAAAGACGGCGCTCTCGTTGACGAGTCAGTTTTCGGCGACGAAGACAACATCACACTTAAGGTATGGGCTCCTGATAAGGCTGTAAAACTCGTACAGCAGCAGGTTGAGGAATTCAAAAAGGCCTATCCCAACAAGAAATTCACAAAGATTGAAGTAGTAGCTCAGGGCGAAGGCGACGCAGGTACACAGCTTCTTAACGACGCTTCCGTTGCAGCCGACGTTTTCAGCTTCGCTTCAGACCAGCTTAACAAGCTCGTAGACGCAAAGGTTATTGCTGAGGTTGCTTTCACAGACTACGCTAAGGAGACTAACGTAGAGGAGACAATCACTGCAGGTACAATCAAAGATAAGCTCTATGCTTATCCCGAGACAAACGATAACGGTTACTATCTCGTATACGACAAGACCGTTGTATCAGACGAGCAGGCTAAGACACTCGAGGGTGTTCTTGAGGCTTGTAGGGCTAAGGGCAAGAAGTTCATCTTCAACTGCGGCGACGGCTTCTATGCTTGCACATTCGCTTTCACAGGCGGCGTAAAGATTGACGGCTTCGAAGAGGACGGCACAACTCAGAAGTTCACACAGTATGATGAGAACACCGCCGTTGCTACTCTCCAGGCTTTCTCAAAGCTTATGCACGACTACAAGGGCACATTCACATCTCTTGACGTTGCTCAGATTTCTTCAGGTTTCTCAACCGGTACTCTCGGTGCTGGCGTTGACGGTTCTTGGAACACAAAGGCTGACCAGGACGCTCTTAAGGACAACTTCGGCGCAGCTAAGCTTCCTACAATCAAGGTTAACGGCACTGACACTCAGATGATCTCAATGTTCGGTTACAAGTATATCGGCGTTAACGCTGCTTCAAAGTTCCCCGCAGCTTCTCAGATTCTCGCTCTCTACCTCTCAGGCGAAAAGTGCCAGAAGGAAAGAGCAGAGCAGCTCGGTTGGGGTCCCTCAAACAAGAAGGTTCAGGAAGATCCCGTTGTTACAGGCAGCCCCGTTCTCCAGGCTATCATGCAGCAGTCCAAGAACGCTTGCGTACAGGTTAACATCGCTCCTACACTCTGGAGCCCGATGGGTAACCTCGGTAACAAGATGATCGCTGACCAGACCAAACCTGACGACGCTGAGTACTTCAAGAAGCTCCTCAAGCAGACAATCGAGAACATTCAGGATAAGGGCTAATCTTATTCATTAATTAAGTTATCATTTTTCAGGCTTCGGGGTACTCTTTAAGGGTACCCCAAGCCGACCTTAAAAAGTTTACGTTTTCTTTGCACCAAACGAATAATGTTTTTTATTATAGAGGAAACGTAAAAAGCATTATTAGTTTGGTGTACTATAATAAAGAAGCGCTGAGGCTTGAAGCCCGGCGTGACAGAGAGATTCAAACTTTTATTTTAAGGAGAGCTTATATGACATTCGTTGAATATAAAATGCTCAATCCGTTTCAAAGGTTTGGTTACAACTTTATGAAGTTCTTTAAGGGTATTCCCGGTGCCATCGGCCGTTTCTTCAAGGCTCTCGGCAGAGGAATCGTCAACTTCTTCAAGGCTATCGTTAACGGCTTCAAAAACTACGGTGTAACCTTTGTTAAAGGTGACTGGGCAACTAAGTTATCATATTTGATCTTTGGTGTGGGCGACCTCTCCAAGGGTAAAATTTATAAGGGTGTTTTATTCTTCCTCTCCGAAGTGCTCTACATACTGTACATCACGTTCTTTGGCTGGCAGTACATTTCAAAGTTCGGCACACTCGGTACGGTAGAAACACACACTATTCAAAAGGGTATCGTTAAGCAGCAGGTATTCGGTGATAACTCAATGCTTATCCTGCTTTACTCGGTACTTACCATTGTTATCACAGCTGTTGTTTTCGTAATTTACATCGCGAACATCAAGGACGCTTATAAGCATCAGCTGATGAGAGAAAGAGGCGAAAAGCCCACTACTCTCAGAGAAGACGTAAGAGACTTCCTCGACGGAAAGTATCACATCACTCTTCTTTCTTTCCCTGTACTCATGATCAGTATCTTCAACATTCTTCCTCTTATCTTTATGATCCTGATCGCGTTTACAAACTACGACAAGGCTCATATGCCGCCGGGCACATTGTTCACCTGGGTAGGCCTTGACAACTTTACATCACTGTTCGATATTGTAAACACACCTAAAAAGGCTAAAACCTTCTTAGAGCTGACTGAGTGGACCTTAATCTGGGCGGTAGTTGCTACATTTACCAACTACATCCTCGGTATGATTGTTGCTCTTATGATCAACAAAAAGGGCATCAAGCTTAAGGCTCTTTGGAGAACACTTTTCGTTATCACAATCGCTGTTCCGCAGTTCGTATCTCTGCTTCTCATGAACCAGATGCTTCAGACAAACGGCGCGATTAACGTACTTTTAACAGACATAAGTCAACTATTCGGCGGAGGCAAGGTCGAGATTCAGTTCCTGAACAGCTCGACGCTGATGGCGAGAATGACGGTAATTATCGTAAATATCTGGGTAGGTATTCCGTACACGATCCTTTCAATGTCAGGTATTCTTATGAATATCCCTGAGGACTTGTACGAATCGGCTCGTATCGACGGCGCAAGCCCGTTCAAGACATTTACGGCAATTACTCTTCCGTATATGATTTTCGTAACAACCCCGCAGCTGATTACACAGTTTGTTGGTAACATCAACAACTTCAACGTAATCTACCTGCTGACGGGCGGCGGACCTTCAACCGAGGCGTATTACCAGGCAGGACGAACGGATATCCTCGTCACGTGGCTGTTTACCCTGTCGATGTCGTCTCAGGACTACGGCTTAGCCGCCGCGATTGGTATTCTTGTATTTATTGTTTGCGCAACCCTGTCGCTTATTATCTACAACAATTCCAAGTCGATGAAGGATGAGGAGGCGTTCTCATGATTAAAAGTTATAAATTCAGAAGAGGGCTTGCTAACACCTTCATTTACATTCTTCTCGCCCTGCTGGGCATTATCTGGGTATCTCCGTTTGCGTACCTCCTTATGCATTCGTTCCGCCTGGAGAGTACAATCACAGTACCCTACCTTATTCCTCACGAGTGGACCTTCCAAAACTACATTGATTTGTTCAACGTAGGCTCGGGCGGCTCGTCAGCCATCAACTTCCCCAGATGGTTCCTTAACACACTCGTTGTAGCTATCTTCAGCTGCATTATTTCAACAATTTCGGTTCTTATGGTATCATACGCTTTCAGCCGTCTGCGTTTCGGCGCTCGTAAAAAGCTCATGAACGTTGCCATGATTCTCGGTATGTTCCCCGGATTTATGACCATGATCGCTATTTACTACCTGCTCAAAGCTATGGGCCTTGCTCAGAACCTTGTTGCTTTGGTTATCTGCTACAGCTGCGGCGCAGGTCTCGGCTTCCAGATTTCAAAGGGCTTCTTCGATACAATCCCCCGTGCTCTCGACGAGGCGGCTACAATCGACGGAGCTACCAAAAACCAGATTTTCTGGAGAATTATTCTTCCTATGTCAAAGCCGATCGTAGTTTACACGGTATTGACATCCTTCATCGGCCCGTGGTGCGACTTCATCCTTGCTAAGATTATCATGGGTGATAAGCGCGACTTCTACACCGTTGCTATCGGACTTCAGTCCATGGTTAGCCCGGAATTTATCAACGAGTACTACAAGCAGTTCCTTGCAGGTTCGGTACTTGTTGCAGTTCCGATTACCCTGCTCTTCCTCAAGATGCAGAAGTACTACGTAGAAGGCGTAACCGCCGGCGGCGTAAAGGGTTAATCTGTAAAATAACAAATAAGCTCTTTAGGGCGGCAGTCATCGGCTGCCGCCCTTTAAACTTAATCGCTTTAGAAGGAATAAGCTATGAAAAAAAGAATTTTATCCGTTCTGCTCTGCGCCTTGATCGCGGCAGGCTGCGTTCTCGGCGGCTGCTCGCCCAAGGATCCCGTTGCCGAAAAGGAGGCAAAGCAGTCAACAGACAAATACCGCAATTTCTATGAGATTTTTGTTCAGTCGTTCTCGGACTCCGACGGCGACGGAACAGGCGATTTGCAGGGCATTATCAACAGGCTCGATTATCTCAATGACGGCAACCCCAACACCGGCGACGATTTGGGAATTGACGGCCTTTGGCTCACTCCGATAATGCCGAGTAAATCCTACCACAAGTACGACGTAGAAAATTACTACGACATTGACCCCGCGTTCGGCACGCTCGAGACCTTCGACAACCTCATTCAGAGCTGCCACGACAGGGGAATAAAGGTTATTATGGATTTGGTTCTCAACCACATTTCCTCGCGAAATCCGCTCTTTACCAAGGCGGCGTTTGAGGTTTCCGACGGTAAGCTCGACGGCAACGCGCAGTATTTTGAAATCCATAAAAACGACTACTTTGGCGACGATGTTCAAACCCTCGCTCTCGGCGGCGACTACGCCTGCGAGGCTAATTTCTCGCTCGAAATGCCCGAGTGGAATTTAAATTCTCAGAAAACCCGCGAGGAGTTCACCAAAATCGCCAAGTTCTGGCTCGACCGCGGCGTTGACGGCTTCAGGCTCGACGCCTGCAAGTACTACACCAACAAGGAGACCGACGGCAAGGAGTTCCTCGGCTGGTTTGTAAAGACCTGCCGCGGCATCAACCCCGACGTATACATCGTCGGTGAGACTTGGTCGGACGACTCGGATATCGTTGAGCTCTACGGCAGTGGTATTGACAGCCAGTTTGCCTTTAAGTACGCCACAAACTCCGGCACAATCAACGAGTGTATCAACACGATGAAGGGCAACAACCTCGTCACCAAGGTTTCTAACTACGACAGCAAAATGCGCAAGGAGAACAAGGACGAGATTAACGCGATGTTCCTCTCAAACCACGACCAAATCCGTATTGCGAACGTCCTTGAGCCGAACGGACTTGACTACGAAAAGTTCGCCGCCTCGGTTTATATGCTCTTCCCGGGCAACTCCTTCACCTACTACGGCGAGGAAATCGGTATGACCTCGCCCAGCACAACAGGCGACGCGAACTTCCGCACGCCGATGGTTTTTGACAGCGAGAATTTGCAGAAAATCAGCGTCGATAACCTCGGAGACACCTTTGAAGCTCCCAAGTACGGCGGCGTTGTTCAGCAGCAGAAGGACAAAAATTCTCTGCTAAATTTCTACAGAAGAATTATAACCGTTAAGCTCCAAAATCCCGAAATCGCGAGAGGTCAAATTACGGGCATCCAGAGCTTTGACGACGATACCGTCGGCGCGTTCTACACCGAGTACGACGGCAAAAAGATTATGATTATCCATAACTTTGACAAGACGGAAACCAAGTCCCTCACCATCACCGATGATATGATTGCCAAGGCAACGCTTGCGGCAGACCTCGTCGGCGTTGAAAAGGAAAAGGTTACCTTTAACGGCGGCAAGTTGAGCCTTCCGCCCCATTCCTCGGTAGTAATCAGATCCGCCGAATAAGAGTAAATTAAGACGTTTTAAGCCTCCCCCAACGCGAAAGCTTAGGGGGAGGCATCATTTTGCTCACAAAATGACGGAGGGGGCAGACGTTTCCGATTTTACCAACCTATCCTTAACACCGTAGGGGCGGACCCATGTGTCCGCCCGGGAAATGTGAACCGTATTAATCACACAATCCGTTTTAATCGCGATAAACGGACGTGTAATTCAGCACACAAAACACATCAAAAATCAAATGATATGTTCCTGTCCCGCGGGCGGACACATGGGTCCGCCCCTACAATAAAAAACAAACGTTTCAATCCAATTAAAAGCCCCCCGTCACTTGTTACGGGAAATTCCCCTGTCAGGGGAAATGTCGCTCAGCGGCAAAAGGGTTGCCGACGTGCTAAGGTTGCACCTACGATAAAAAACAAATCTTTTCAAAAATCGCATAAAATAGTCAAACGGAAATAACTATCCATTGAAAATTTTATAAAACGGTGCTAAAATAATAAATTAGATAAGTATAATTCTAAAAAGGAATTAAAAAGCGAAAGTTTAGATTTATAATTAATTGATTATAGTTAAAATGGGTAGTTTGCGCAAGGGGAAAAGGCGCAACTTCGGCGGAGCTTTTCTGCCGTGAAAAATACGCCATTAACCGGAGGAATTAGTTTGAGATTGGGACTTGATATCGGCTCAACCACAATCAAGTGCGTTGTGCTCGATGACGACAACAAGCTGATTTACAGCACATATGAAAGACATTTTTCTCAGATTACCGATAAAATCGCGGAAATTCTTGACCGCGTAAGGGGAGAAATCGACGGCGTCGAAAACGCGCTTGTTGCGCTTTCGGGCTCTGCCGGAATGGGCGTTGCCACCGACTGCGGAATTCAGTTTGTGCAGGAGGTTTACGCCACCAGAGTTGCCGCCAACACCTTTATTCCCGGCACAGATGTTGTAATCGAGCTGGGCGGCGAGGACGCTAAGATTTTGTTCCTGACAAACGGTCTTGAGGTAAGAATGAACGGCACCTGCGCCGGCGGTACGGGAGCGTTTATCGACCAGATGGCGACTCTGCTCAACGTTCCGCTCGAGGAGCTTGACGAGCTGGCAAAGGGCTATGAAAAGACATACACAATCGCCTCGCGCTGCGGCGTGTTCGCGAAAACCGATATTCAGCCCCTGCTCAATCAGGGCGCGAGAAAAAGCGACATCGCCGAGAGTATCTTCCGCGCGGTTGTCAGCCAAACGGTTGCAGGACTTGCGCAGGGCAGAGAGATTGAGGGCAAAATCGTATACCTCGGCGGACCGCTCACCTTTATGAGCGAGCTTCGTAACTGCTTTGATAAAACCCTGAATACCAAGGGCATTTGCCCCGAAAATTCGCTTTATTACGTTGCCTGCGGCGCGGCACTCTGCGCTGAGGAAACGATTGATTTTGACAAGGTTATCGCCGACGTTAAGGAGTACCGCGGTTCGGGCAACTTCGCGTTTAATCCGCCGCTTTTCGAGACCGAGGCGGATTATAAAGAATTCTGCGCCCGTCACGACAAGGCGACGGTTCAGCAGAAGGATTTGAGCAGCTACAAGGGCAAGGCTTTCATCGGTCTTGACGCAGGCTCCACCACCGTAAAGGGCGTTGTTCTCAATGACAGCGGCGAGCTGCTCTACTCAAAATACCTGCCCTCAAAGGGCAATCCCGTCGAGATTATCAAGGCTTTCCTCGAGGAAATCTACACGGTAAATCCCGGAATTAATATAGTATCCTCGGCTGTAACAGGCTACGGCGAGGACATCATCAAAAACGCCTTTAACGTGGACTACGGCATTGTTGAGACCATCGCTCACTTCACCGCCGCAAAGTACTTTATGCCCGACGTTGAGTTTATCATCGACATCGGCGGACAGGACATCAAGTGCTTTAAAATCCACAACGGCGCAATCGACAATATCTTCCTCAACGAGGCTTGTTCCTCGGGCTGCGGCAGCTTTTTGCAGACCTTCGCGAATGCGTTGGGATATAATATAGAAGAATTTTCAAAGCTCGGACTTTTTGCCAAGCGCCCGGTTGACCTCGGCTCACGCTGCACGGTGTTTATGAACTCCAGCGTTAAGCAGGCTCAAAAGGACGGCGCGACGATTGAGGACATCTCGGCAGGACTGTCGCTGAGCGTTGTAAAGAACGCGCTCTATAAGGTTATCCGCGCGTCAAGCCCCGACGAGCTCGGCAAGAGGATTGTTGTTCAGGGTGGAACGTTTTTGAACGACGCGGTTCTGCGCGCGTTTGAGCTTGAAATGGGCGTTGAGGTTGTCCGCCCGAATATCGCAGGACTGATGGGAGCATACGGCGCGGCGCTGTACTCGATGAAAAAGTCAAAGAGTGAGGGCAAGAGCGGTATTCTCGGCAGCGACGAATTAAAGAGCTTTGTTCACGAGATTAAGGTGACAAACTGCGGCTTGTGCAACAACAACTGCCGTCTTACAATCAACTCCTTCGGCAAGGGCAGAAAGTTCATCGCCGGCAACCGCTGTGAACGCCCTGTCACCAAAAAAGCTCCGTCGAACGAGCTGAATATGTACGACTACAAGCTTAAGCTGCTCGACGAGTATCAGCCCGTTGAGGGGCTCAGAGGTAAGCTCGGAATTCCCATGGGACTTAATATGTTTGAGCTCTATCCGTTCTGGTACAGATTTTTCACCGAGCTTAAGTTCGAGGTTTTCCATTCGCCGTACTCAAACCGCAAGCTTTACCAGCGCGGTCAGCAGACAATCCCCAGCGACACCGTCTGCTTCCCGGCTAAGCTTATGCACGGCCATGTGCAGACCTTGATTGACGAGGGCGCGGAGACAATTTTCTACCCCTGTCTTTCCTACAATTTCGACGAAAATCTCGGCGATAACCACTACAACTGCCCGGTTGTCGCGTATTATCCCGAGGTTATCAAAAATAATATGAAGGATATCAAAAAGGTCAACTTCATCAAGGAGTATTTCGGTATCCACCGTCCCAAGGACTTCCCGACAAAGGCGTTTGAGAGGCTTTCGTTCTACTTCCCCGACCTCACGCTCAACGAGGTTAGGGTAGCCGCCAAGAAGGCTTACGCCGAGCAGGAGTTGTTCAGGGATAAAATCCAGAAAAAGGGCGACGAGATTATTGCCGAGGCTGAAAAGCAGGGCAAGAAAATCTTTGTACTCGCAGGCAGACCTTACCATATCGACCCTGAGATCAACCACGGAATCGACAAGCTGATTGCAGGCTTTGACGTCGCGATTATCAGCGAGGACGTTGTGTCGTCAAAGGTTCAGCGCTTCGCGACCCACGTGCTCAACCAGTGGACGTACCATTCGCGCCTTTACGCGGCGGCAAAGTACGTTTCAACTCGCAGCGATATGGAGCTGGTTCAGCTGGTATCGTTCGGCTGCGGCGTTGACGCGATTACAACCGACGAGGTCAGGGAAATTCTCGAGTCGAAAAACAAGATTTACACTCAGATTAAAATAGACGAAATTACAAATCTCGGCGCGGTGAAGATTAGAATAAGAAGCCTTCTCGCTGCGTTAGAGGACGTATAATAGATTTAAATAATGTAGGGGCGGGCATTGCTTGCTACCTTAGAAACGATGTGAAAGATATGGCACAACTTAAGTATGATAAAAAAACAGGCAGGTTGCTGTTTACCAAGCAGATGAAGCGCGAGGGATATAAAATTCTTATCCCGAATATGGCGCCGATACATTTTAAAATGCTCAAAAATGTATTCATTCACTACGGCTACAACGCCGAGGTGCTCACGACAACCGGTCCGGAAATTGCCCAGACCGGACTTAAATATGTCCACAACGACACCTGCTACCCTGCGCTTTTGGTAATCGGTCAGTTTATTCACGCGCTGCAGAGCGGCAAGTATGACGTTCACAAAACCGCGCTGATGATTACCCAGACAGGCGGCGGCTGCCGTGCCTCAAACTACATATTTTTGCTCAGAAAAGCGCTCAAAAAAGCCGGCTTTGAGTTTGTACCGGTAATATCGCTCTCCTTCGGAATGGAGAAAAACTCAGGCTTTTCGCTCACGCTTCCGCTCATCAGGCGTTTTGTCGGCGGCGTGGTTTACGGCGACCAGCTTATGCTGCTCTCAAACCAGATTAAGCCCTACGAGGTCAATAAGGGCGAGACGATGGCGCTTGTTGACGAGTGGGTCGAGAGGATTTCGAACCTGCTGATTGAGGGCAAGGGCTACACCCTCGAGGAAATCGACGAGAACCTGCACAAGCTCACAAAGGACTTCTCGAAAATCCCCGTCAACCGCGTGCCGAAGGTAAAGGTCGGCATTGTCGGAGAGATTTACGTTAAATATTCCGAGATGGCGAATAACGGACTTGAAAACTTCCTTGCCGAGCAGGACTGCGAGGTCTGTGTTCCCGGACTGATGGGCTTTGCGTCGTTCAAGGTTGATAACCGTATTGAGGACTACAAAATGTTCGGCGGCAAGAGGATTAAGTACGAGTTCTGCAAAATGCTGCTCGATTACGTCACCAAGCTCGAAACGCTGATGATTGAGAGCGCCGAGCGGTTCAACTTTGTTCCGCCGCATAAATACGCCCACACCAAGGAGCTTGTAAAGGGCGTTATCGGCTACGGCAGCAAAATGGGCGAGGGCTGGCTTTTGACAGCGGAAATGCTCGAGCTTGCCGAGACAGGCTATGAAAATATCGTCTGCACTCAGCCGTTCGGATGTCTCCCGAACCACATCAACGGCAAGGGCGCAATCCGCAAAATCAAAGAGGTCAAGCCCAACGCCAATATCGTGACAATCGACTACGACCCCGGCGCGCCGAAGGTTAATCAGGAGAACCGTATCAAGCTTATGCTCGCCGTGGGCAAGGAAAATTTGAATAAGCAGCTTGAAGAAGAAAAAAACAAAGCAGATAGTAAAGAAGATAATAAATAATGTAAAGGCGGACGTTTTGTCCGCCTTGCGTGTTTTAAATACCAAAAAATTTAAAAATATATGTAACCAAAACGCGTTCTGATGTGTTTTATTATAGAGGGATAAATATTTTTGAGCAGGCGTTGTGCAGTCTGCTCAAAAAAAAAAAAAAAAAAAGAG
>Ga0256407_10008690_pt1 | contig 14812 bp, 8 predicted proteins | sample RumenRJG_04DNA_FD_193489 | JGI IMG/M metagenome (GOLD analysis project Ga0256407, IMG submission 193489) | Bovine rumen microbial communities from Lethbridge, Alberta, Canada - RJG_04 | ecosystem: Host-associated > Mammals > Digestive system > Stomach > Rumen | place: Canada: Alberta | collected... | reverse complement strand
TGATACCCATTGTTGTATCGTAGCAAACGCCGTTTTTAACAGCACACATAGAAGAACCGTTTCCGATGTGGCAGATGATGAGGTTGCAGTCTTTTGGATCTTTTCCAAGGAGAACTGCAGCGCGTTTTGCTGTGTACAAGAAAGAAGTTCCGTGGAAACCGTAGCGGCGTGCAGCGTATTTCTCGTACCATTCACGTGGAATTGCGTACTGGAAAGTTTCTTCCGGCATTGTCTGGTGCCATGCTGTATCCATAATAGCTGAGTGAGGAACGTTTGGCATTACCTTCTGAGCAGCTTCAATACCCATGATGTTAGCAGGCATGTGGAGAGGTCCAAGGTCTACTACCTCGCGGAAACCGTCGAGAACCTCTGGAGTGATAAGTACAGACTTTGTGAACTTTTCGCCACCATGAAGTACGCGGTGACCAACAGCTCCAATTTCGTCCATAGATTTGATTACACCAACTTCAGGGTCAGTGATTTCTTTAATGATAAGTTCGATTGCTTCTTTGTGAGTTGGACAAGGGCTTTCGATTTCTGTTTTCTTTCCCTTTGCCTTGTGAGTAATGCAGCTTCCTTCAATTCCGATGCGCTCTACAACACCGTTAGCCATTACTTCTTTGTTGTCCCAGTCATAAACCTGATACTTTGCAGATGAAGATCCGCAGTTCAATGTAAGAATTACCATTTAGATTTCTCCTAAATAAAAAAGGTATGTTTTAGAATACGAAAAATACGGTGGTTGAGCTTGTCGAAACTAGCGTTTTCTGCGGTCATTTCAACAGGCTCAATGACCGTATAAGTATAAAAAAAATCAATGTGATTTTCAACTCAGTTGTTTTTAGAGTTGTTTTTAGAGCTTTATGTTGTTTCCTTTATAGAATTTATAGCCGTTTTTACCGCGCTGTTTAATTTCGTAAAGCGCTTCGTCGGCATGCTTAAACAATTCTTCGTAAGTTGTTCCGTCTTCCGGGTAAATGGAAATTCCCACACTTGCACTTACACTTATGATTGTTTTTTCATCAAAATAATCTTCTCTTAAAAACGCATTAAGGCTGTTTGCTTTTTCCATAATAATGCGCTTTATTGTTTCCTTACCAATGCTTTCGCTCAGGCACAAAAGAATGCAGAATTCGTCTCCACCAAAGCGACCGATATAGTCCTTTTCAGAAAAAATTAACGAAAGTTTCTTGCCTGCATCTATAATTGCCATATCACCAACAAGGTGTCCAAGCATGTCATTCACCTTTTTAAAGTTATCCAGATCAATTACAAATAGTGCATATTTTAAGCCTGTCGTATCATGCGCAAAAATTTCCCTTACATTCTGTTCCATTGCCGCCTTATTTAAAAGACCTGTAAGTTTGTCGCGCTCCGCAATAGATTTAAGCTCCTGTTCGTGAAGAACCTGCGCATTTACATTGTTTATTGTTCCAATAAATTTCTTTGATTTTCCATCGCTGCTTGTAATTGAGCTTCCCGTCATTCTAAGCCAGATAAATTCATCGTTCGTAAAACACCTGTAACGGAATTCTGTAGAAAATCCCTGCAACTTGTCATTTGCCGCATCCTTAAACTGCTGTGTTACACTGTAATCATCCTTGTGAATGCGCTTATAAAACTGTTCTCGTACTTCTTCTATTGTGTATTGATTTTTATCTGTTCCTAACAGGAATTTTGTTTCACCCGAAAAACTCAAAATTCCCTTTTGCCCGTCAAATTCAAAAATAACAGCCTGATTCTGATTATTTGCAAAAATAAGCCTTTCGTTGTCTTTTTGTACCGAAATTACCTTTCTGAAAGTCTTAAAAATTAAAAAGATAAATGCAAATACAGTAAAAATAATAATTCCAAGGAAAATAAATACTATTGCAGAAACTTCTTTCTGTTTGTGAACAATATAAGAAAACGGCAAAACCGAAATAATGTACCAGTCATTATTGTTCAGCGGAATGTAGGTAAATACTTTTGTGCCGTTTTTACCGCTAAACATTAAATAATCAGATTTGTTATGCTTAAGATCATACTGCATCTTGTTCAATTTAGCAGCTTCTGAATCATACACTCCATTCATCAAATATGTATAAATATCAATGTTATATAAAGAACGCGTTTTGTCTTTATTACATAAAATGATATTTCCATCTTTTTCTACAATATAAATGTAGCTTTCACCATCAAAAACAGGAATTGAAAAAATATCGGAAAGAACTTTGTAAGAAATTGTTCCTATTATAACTGCTTCTACAGTTCTTCCACGCTTAATAGGATATGTCAAAGTCAAAATTGGTTCCAGATTTTCATCTACATCTATCCGGTTCGAAATCTGCGGAATACCTGTTTTTATTGTATCAAAAAAATATGCCTTATTATAAACATTTGAAAGCACCTTTCCCTTGTAATTTATACAGGTTCCGTCCTTATCTGCAACTGCAATCTGTTTAAAAGAACCAATACCTTTTGTAGACATTATTGCTTTTTTTACGGCAACTTCATCAGACAAATCAATATTATCAAAATACCTTGACTGGGCTTCGAGCATATCAAGTAAGTCTTCCTGCTTTGACTTAAGTGACTTGGAATAAAGATTTTGAACTTCTTTTACATTCTGAAAAGCATGGTCTCTGAATTTTCCGATAATTTTATAATGAAAAACAGAAATAGAAAAAAGCATAAATATAACAAGCAAAAGAATTGCCAAAATGAGAAACAGAATTTTTGAATTTTTCTTTGATTCCATCCCAAAAATGGTACTACATATTTTATTTGACGTCAAAAAAATTCCCACAATCAAAAAATTATTGTATAATATCCGCTATGAATTTTTCTAAGTCAATTAAAGTTTTTGCCATCTTTGCAGCATCTTTTTTATTGTTTTCCTGCAAAGAAGAATTGCCAAAAAGAACTGTACGCATTGCCATCCAGCCTTCTGCCGGTTTTATTCCGATGTATGTAGCACGCTATTCAAACCTTATAGAAAATGCACTTGCAGAAAAAAACGTAACTGTAGAATGGCAGGATTTTGAATCTGGTCCTGTTATTAACGATTCTCTTTCCGCAGACCTTTCCGACATTGGACTTTTGGGAGACGTTCCTGCAATCCTTTCCCTTATGAATACAAATAAAATGTATCTTGTAGGAATTGCTTCGCGCGGAGCCGAGGCTTATGCTGTACTTGCAAAACCAAACGACACCTGCATTAATTCTTTAAAAGACATAAAAAACAAAAGAATCGCAACTGTTTTTGGCTCTACCGGGCACGAAATTGTAAAGAACATTCTTGATAAAAACGGCCTTACCTTTGACGACATTGAGTTTGTTAATATCAGCGCTGCAGACTTTGAATATGCATTGCGGGTTGGAACAGCAGACGCAATTGTTACCTGGGAACCAAATATTTCGCGCCTCGTAGATTCAGACAAAGCAAAAATAATTGCAACCGGAAAAGAATTGAACACAAGCGGTGTAAATTCCTTTATTGTACGCGAAAGCTATCTTGCGGCAGGCAATGCAGACATTATAAAAGAAATTCTTAATCAGTATAAAATTGCTTCAGAACAGCTTGCCTCTCTGGACCAGAAAGCACTTTTAAAGCTTTGCTTTGTGCTTAATATTAATACAGATCAAATTTCAGCTGTAACAAACAAATATGACTTTTCCGTTAATATTTCTAAAAATGATATAAATTCATTAAAAGAAACAATGAGCTTTTTAATAAGCATTAACAGCCTTAATAAAAACTTCCAGATTGAAAACAAAATTTACAGCAGCTGCCTGCCATCAAATTAAAAGCATTTACGCCGGCGCAGCACTCTAGTCTTCGAGTTTTACAATATTCGGGATTTTTGTTTTTGGCATTCGCTTAAATAAATATTTGAGCGGATGCAAATCTATTGCATTACTTATCCAGCCGCCGGTTTCTTCGGTATTCACAACATTTAAAGTAAACGGTCTGAAAAGCGGAAGCACCATTGCGCTGTCTAAAAGAATTGTTTCCGCCTTTGCAAGAAGTTCAAATCTTTCCTGATCGCCAGCACCTGCAGCCTGTTCCAAAAGCGCATCAAAATCATCATTTTGCCAGCCAGAATCATTTAGCGTAGAATCACCTTCAAAAAGCACAAGGAACGCAAGCGGATCCGCAAAATCTCCAATCCATGAATAATAAAAAACGTCAGAATCAGAATGTGCAACATTAGACAAATACTGAAAAGACGGCAGAGACTTTACCTTAAAATCTACGCCAAGCTTTTCCATTGCTTCCTTTATAGCAGTTTTATGATTTTCGTTTAAAGCGCCTTCAGGAATTTCAAAAACAAGCGGAATAATTTCGTCCTGCGAATAACCATATTTCTGACGCGCTGCCTGCATAATCCGCTTTGCTTCGTTTTCGTCTGTATAATCATAACCTTCAACCGTCGGATAACCGCTTAAAGGGTAAACAAACGTTGTGCAAGGCGCAAAAGAACCTGTCCTGATTACTTCCCAAGGAAAAGCTTCTAAAACTGCCGCCCGGAATTCCTGATAATCCCAGGGACTGATTTTTTTTGTTCCGTAAAAATCAGGTTTTTTGCGTGAATTCTTAAAGAAAAAATATGAAGTTCCAAACTGAGCGTTAATCATTATGGCTCTTTTATTCAAAAGCTTTTCTGTATTAACTTCTGCAGAAACCCAGTCCGCAAGCCCCTGATTAAATGCATGTGCATTTTCGTCCGCTGTGGTCAAAACTGGAGAAACAGAATAATTGTTCTGTGAGTTTCCCCGCATTTCAGACTGAACAAAAGTGATTGTCTTTAATTTTGTATTTTCGGCATCCCAATAATAAGGATTTTTTTTCAAAACATAAGTATTTTCGCTGCGGTCTTCTAGATAGTACGCACCGCTCGAAACATCAGGATTTCTGTGAATTACAGAAAATGCCGGACAACAAAGAATTCTTGCAAAATAATTAGCCGGCCTGTTCAAAACAACAGAAAGCACAGTCGGCGATTCCACGTAAATTCCAACATCATCGGCGCGGCCGTTACCTGTCCTGTATTCTTTTGCACCTTTTACAATGTCAAAAAGCGAAGCAAACGGCGCATTTTCTTCTGCAAGCAAGACAAGCCACGAATATTTTACAGATTCGGCTGTAATCTGATCTCCATTACTAAAACGGGCATTTTCGCGCAAAATGATTTTCCAGCGTTTTTTATCGCGCGAAATTTTATAGTCAACGGCAATTGCCGCCTGTGGTTCAAGATTTACAGGATTGTAAGAAAAAACGCCTTCGTAAAGTCCGCTTATAATCTGGGAATCGGAAGTGTAGCTTGTAAGATGCGGATTAAGCTCGTGATTGCGCGATGTCTCCAGAATGTAAAAATTTTCCTGAAGAGCTTCGTCCAGTTCATAAGAATTTTCATTTTCAAGAAATTCTATATCATCTGAATCATCATGATTTTCCGAATTTTCCTGCGCAAAGCACGAAAAATTTAGCGCAAAAAATGCCGCAAAAATGCAAATAAAAACATTTTTATAAATTTTAGTCATTTTTTATTCCGAGTTTTTTCAGCTGTTCGGCTTCTTCTTTTATGGAAGTATATTCACCGCGTTTTTTGTTTGCCCCGACAATAGAATTTCTAAATGCCGCAAGCTCAATCTGCATACCCTTTACCTTAGGACGCTTTACCGCTTCAACTGCATTCTTAAAATATGAATCCAGCGAATTGATTACTGTAAACAAAGCCTGAACTTCAGAAATCTGCTTGTTCAAAAAGCTTAAAATTGTCTCTTCTGAAGAACTTTCTATTCGTGAATATTCCGGCGATTTACTTGCAATAAGCGTATAAATTCGTTCCTTTTTTGCAATATCACCCAAAAATTCGTTTACCTTAATTTTTTCAGTTTTTTCTACACCGGTTTTTGCATCTTTTACAGAAATCTGGCAGATTTTTTCCTTTGGCGGAATATGGAATGCCTTTTTAATTGCTTCAGAAAGCTTTGCAAAAAGTCCCTGTTTTTTTGCAAAAACAAGATCAAAATTTTCCTTAATTTTAAGCTCAAGAGCTTTTAAAGTTGGAGCCATTGCACCTAAAACAAGAACACCTGCAAGCAGAAATTCCTTTGTGTTTATTTCTTCTTTTTTTGCTTTGCGTTCTACAGTTTCTTCAATTCTAAGTTTTGCAAAAACGGCCTGCTGACGCTGGTCTTTGTCTGCGCCCTGATCTTCTGCAATAATTTCAGAAACAAGCTCATTATAAAACGGTTTTTTTCCAAGAACTTTTGCGTAAAGCCTTTTTATTTCTGCCAGTTCGTTTTCCGACGAAGAAAATGCCTTTTGCTTGTTGAATTCCGGATATTCGAACAAATCTTTTCGCAGCTCGCCTTTATAGAATTCACGCTGGAAATTTCCAAGCTCGCTCAAGCCTTTGTCTATGATTTTTACAGCTTCCGCTGATTTTGAAATTGAATCGCTTACCATGCTAAGCACAACTGCCGGAGAACCGGCGCGAGCCGTATTTAAGAGAGTTGCAAGCACACGTGTATTTGTTTTTGCATTATTTATAGAAAGATCGTTCCAGTTAAAAACGGCATTAAAATCCAGAAGTTTTTTAATATTCTGAATGCTCATATTTTCTGATGAAAAACGGTAATACGTACAAATAAAATCAAGCATTATTTCATAATCAGAAAAACGTTCTCCAAAAACTGTTGGAATTTCCGTTTCGTTAAAAGGAGAACTGTCCGGAACAACAATTTCAGAAATTCGTTTATCAAGACGATATGGGTCCGGTTCAATAAGTGATTTTTTTGTAAGCAGTTCGTACAAATTCCGCACACAAGAGTGCATAAGTCTGTACTGATTCAAAATTTCCGGCAAAATCTTTCCGTTAAACCATTCCTGTTTTGCCTGAAGAGCCTGCTGTAATTCTTTTGAAAATTCTTCTATTTCCATAATCTAATTATCGGCATATTTTTTAAAATACTCATATAAAACACACATCAATTGATAAAAAAGCTCAATCTGTATATTCTTTTGAATATGGCTGAAAAAAAGAAATCTCTGTTAAAATCCGGCATTGTACTTTCGTTTATGACTTTTGCATCCCGAATTATGGGCCTTATCCGTGAAATGACAAAGGCTTCGTTTCTGGGAACTACAATGTATGCCGACGCGTTTACAACTGCCTTTATGATTCCAAATCTTTTAAGAAGGCTTTTTGCTGAAAATGCAATTTCGGTAGCTTTTATTCCAACTTTTAAAAATTATCTGGAAAAGGAACCTTCTGAAGAAAATAAAAAATCTACACAGGAATTTCTTGCCGCAACTTTTACGCTTGTCAGCTTTTTAACTGCCTGCATTGTTGTTCTGGGAATTATTGCAACTCCCCTTATTACTCCAATTTTCTGTAAAAAACCGGTCGACGCGAATTCTGCCGATTTTGCAATTCAGTTTTCGCAGTGGCTTTTAAAGAAAGAAGAAATCACCGTTCTTACAAGAATTATGTTCCCTTACTTGTGTGTGATTTCAGTTGCCGCTTTTTTTCAGGGCGTGCTGAACGGCTGCCACATTTTTGCACCTTCCGGCTTTACTCCTGTACTTTTTAACGGCATTGTGATTCTCGGAACTTACGCGCTTTCACCTTTTACAGAAAATCCTGCACGAGCAATGTCTATTGGCGTTATTGCAGGCGGCTGTGTTCAGGCTTTGTTTCAGCTTCCGTTTATCCGCAAAACCGGCTGGAAAATCTGCTTTACTTCGCTTAAAAAAACTTTTTCAAACCCTGGAACAAAAAAAGTCATCGCATTGATTGTGCCAACCATTGTTGGAATGGCGGCTTACCAGATGAACGATCTTGTTTGTACGTCAATTGCAAATCACGCGGCAGAAGGTGTTGCAGCTAGCCTTCAGTACAGCCTTAGACTTCAGGAATTGATTCTAGGAATTTTTGCTGTAACAATTGGAACTGTAATTCTGCCTGATATGTCCGGTCTTGCAAACCGCGCCGAATGGGATAAATTTAACAGCATGCTCGTTCTTGCAATTAAGATAATCACAGCAATTACCATCCCTGTTACGTTCTATTCGCTTGTAAACGGCAAAGAAATTATTTCTCTTCTATACAAAAGCAAAAGATTTACAGAAGAATCGGTTCTGCTCACTCTTGGCGAATTCCGCTGGCACATTGCAGGACTTTTCTTTATTGCTGTAAACCGCATTATTTCGCCGGCTTTTTACGCACAGGGAAACACAAAACTTCCAACCCTTGCGGGCATTATAAGCTTTGGCGCAAATATTGTGCTTGCCATTGTACTTGCATTTTTTATGAGCGGAGATGGTATAGCGCTTGCACTGAGCCTTGCGAGCGTGGTAAACACTGTCTTCCTTTTTATTTTTATGAAGAAAATGCCTTCCATCGAAATAAAACCTGTAATTGTAAAGACAGTAATTTATATCATAAAACTTGTGATTCTTTCGGTTATTGCGGCTGTTCCTTGCTGGCTTCTTCGCCCGGTTCTTTTACGCACTTTTGAACCTTACGGAAGAATTATTTCGCAGGGACTTCCGATTGTAATTTCTGCAATCATTTTTGGATTTATAGGAATCCTTGAACTTGTCATCACAAAAGATGAAATTATAATTGCCATAAAAAATAAAATCAAAAAATAGGAAACTAAAATGAAAAAATATTCAGAAAACGAAATTAACGCTTTTTACACCGCACGAAAAGAAAAACTTACCCGATATCTTAAACAAAATAATATTGGCGCATGCGTTTTTATTGACAGCGAAGAACACCGTGACCCGGCAGTAGCTTATTATGCCGCACACGCAAACGACGCAATTCTCATTGTATTCAGCGACGGATATTCCGTACTTATTGCCTGGGATGAAAACCTTGCAAAGCAAATTGGTATTTTTGATAAACTTGTTCCATACACCCGCTACAAAAACAAAGATATTGATGCAATCAAGGCAATTCTTAATGCATGCTCTAATCACGCACAGAATAACAAGGTTGAACTGCCTCCATATCTTACTTATCCTCAGTACCTTCGCTTTTTAGATGCTCTTAGCAATTATGATTGCCGCTGCAAGGAAGACGGCGTGCATAAATTTGTTACTGATTCAAGGCTGATTAAAGACGAATACGAAATTGAATGTACAAAGGAAGCTGCCCGCGTTGGCGACCTTATTATTAATGAAATTGAAGCACAGATTAAAAACGAAAAAATAAAGACAGAAACTGATGTTGCACTTCTTATTGAACGAATGCTGCGCGAAAATGGATGTGAACGTACTGGCTTTGACACTCTTGCCGCGGGGCCGTCCAGGAGTTTTGCAATTCACGCATTCCCGGGCTACACGGCTCAAAAGTGGCCGGACACAGGTCTTTCTATTTTGGATTTTGGCGTTGTATACAAAGGCTACACAAGCGATACAACAGTTACAATTGCAAAAGGCAAACTAACCGAAGCGCAGGAAGCTCAGCTGAATCTTGTTCAAAAAGCTTATGATGAATGTCTTAAACTTTACACTCCGGAGCACACAATTGTTGAAGCGGCAAAAAAAGCAGATTCTGTATTTGCACGCGAAAAACGCAAAATGCCGCACACGCTCGGACACGGGATTGGTCTTGAAATTCACGAATTTCCGCGTGTAAGCACAAAAACAGACCCGGAACTTAAATTTAAGCCCGGAATGATTCTTACCTGCGAGCCCGGCCTTTACGATGTAAAAATCGGCGGCTGCCGCCTTGAAAACGATGTATTAATTACCGAAAACGGAAACGAAGTGCTTACAAATTCAAGAATAATAAGATTGTAAAAAACGTAATTTTGTTTCTTTTCTTAAAAAGCCTCCCGCTTTGCGTTCTTGAAAACAACGCGGTGAAGCCTGTATAGAAATTTATTATACGCGCTGGCGCGCGGTCAGGCTTCAAGCGTGTTTTCAATCCCGCTCAGCTCCGGCTTTTTAAGAATTAAGCAAAAAACATTTTTTATTGGAAAATATTATTCTTGAGATTTTTAAGCTCAATCTGTTCAAGAATTATGTCTGCACTTAAACCAATTGAATGCACGGTTTCCTTGTCTTCAAGTGACTGAGCAAGGCGTTTTACATCGCGCAAAACCTTTGCTAAGAGCTCGTTTCCAAGATCGTAGTCGCACTTTGCCTTAAGCTGGTTTTCGTATTCATCGCCAAGCACTCCCGATTCAAGCAACGCAGTAACAGTTGCAAGCAGACCTGGCTTTCCGGACATTTTCTGAATCAAATAGTCTATCATCATGTTCATTTTGCATGAGTAGAACGTATTTTTTTGAGATTCAGGCATAAATGCCGAAAGAATTTTGAGCGACTTAAAAAGCTCAATTTGTTCTGTATATTCTGATTCAAGCTCAGAATTTTTAAGGCTTTCTTCAATCTTTTTAAGGATTGCTTCTGCGCCTTCTATAATTTTCTGTTCAGCAATATTTTCCTTAACCTTTTCGATTATTTCTACTGCAGGAAGCAAATCGATGATTTCTTCAACATTAAGCAAAAGAATTTCAGGTTCCGCCGGTTTTTCCAATACTGTCATTTTGTCTGCAGAATCTGGGAGCAAAATTGTAAGCTCTTCTACAGTCATAAAATATGGTTCCGGTTCTACAGACTTTGGCTCCGGTTCTTCGCGGGATGGAAGCAAATCGGCAATTTCTTCAACGCTTAAAAAGCGAACTTTGTCTTCGATAACTTCCGGCTCAACGGAAATTTCGGCTTCAGGCGCACTATCTGATTCATCTTCCAAAACGCCATTTTCTTCTGTTTCCGGCGCAAATTCGGGCTCAGTTTCAACTTCAGTTTCTTCCTCCGCAGCAATTCCCGGTTCTGGCGCAATCTCTGGTTCATTTTCAAGCAAAGGTTCCATTTCAGGCTCAGTCGTAGCCTCTGTTTCCGGTTCAACCTCTTGTTCCGGCGCAGGAATTTCAACTTCAACAGGTTCCTGCTCAGGCTTTGGTTCAACTTTTATTTCAGTTTTTTCTGTCCTTTGCTGACCATCCGGCTGCACAATTGTAATATTAATTGGCTGCGTATTTACAAAAGGTTTTTCATTCTGAACAGTCTGCGATGCACTTTCTATTTTCTGAGCTGCTGGCTGGGGTTCCTGCGAATCTTCAAGTTCCTCCGAAAAATTATTAAAGAAATCTTCATCGTTAGAAGCAAGGTCATCTTTCATTGGCTCGTAATCGTCACCAAGTGCATCAAAATTAAAATCCCCTTCCTCCTCGTCCGAAAGCCCATCCGCAAGACTGTCATTATCTGTAATCTGATTTTCATCCGAACCTTCTGCGCCCAGTGAATCCGCATCGGCTCCAGAATCTTCCAAACCTTCTGAATTCTCATCGCCATCTGTGTCGCCCGGCAAATCCGAATCTTCCGCGTCACCGGCCCCATCACCAGCTCCCGAAGTTCCAGAACCCGGAACAGGCTCTCCTGCCATTTCTTCGGCATCTTCAGTTTCTTCGTCCTCTTCGATTTCATTTTCAACAGGTTCTTCTTCATCTTCGCCAAAAATTGAACCGCTCAAATCCATCAAAGGATCTTCCTGACTAAGCTCATTTAAAGCAAGACTTTCATCCAGAGTTTCAAAAGGTTTTACGCTGCTTTCTTCATCAGTTTTTCCAAGAATTTCTTTTTCCTCGGCAGAAAGCTTTGCTTCTTCCTGATAAACCGGTTCGTGAATCGGAGGCAAATCAACAGCGCCGTCAAGTTTTTTAGGCAGTCTGTTTGGATGCACAATTTTGTTAAACTTATCAATAGCTTCTGCGGCTTTTTCGCTGTTGCCCTGTTTTGTATAAATTTTACCCAAAAGGTGATAAGCAGCCGCATTTTCGCCTTTCTTTTCAAGGTATAATTTTGCCGCCTCTTCAGCTTTATCAAAATTTTCGAGCTGCATGTAACGGTTTGCCGATTCAAGAATATAATCATCGTAATCGGGATCGTTCTTCTTAATTTTATCAAAATACTGATTTGCGCTGTCCGAATCGTTATTGCAAATATAATACTGACCGTACAAATCCAAAACCTGAGAATCATAATCGCCGGTTTCTTCGTACAATTTCTTAACGGTTTCCAGTGCCGAAGAAAAATCGTTATTTGAAAGCAGCGCATGTGCATACTGCTTGCGGATTTTTTTGTTTGAAGGATCTATTTCCAGAGCCTGCAAAGCTGTTTCTACCGCTTTTTGTGTATTTTCGCCTTTTTCCAGCGCTTCTGTAAGTTTTGAAAGAATTTTTATGTCTGTTGTATTGATTTCGTGAGCTTTTTCCAAAGATTCAGCTGCTTCATCAAAATCATAAAGATTCATGTGAATGTTTCCAAGAATATAAAGCAGCTCTGGATCGCCCGGATGCAGTTTTATTGCCTGATGAACCAGATTCTGAGCTTCTGTAGATTTCTGACATTCAACCAGGAATTTTGAATAATCGCGGATTGCGTCTACCCAGCCCGGCCTTGTACGCAGTGCACCCTGAAAGCATTTTATTGCGTCGTTTGTATTGCCGGCTTCGGAATAAGCTTTTGCAAGATTGTAATTCAAAATCGGATGATTCGGGTCTACCTGAAGTCCGCGCTTAAAAGAATTTATTGATTTTGCATAATCTTTTTGTGCCAGAAAAATTGAACCAAGATGATTGTAGGCAAGAACATCGTCCGGGTTAGAAACAATTACAGATTCAAATGCATCAACTGCATCTTCGTAATTTCCCATTTCCTTGTAAGTAAAACCAAGGTTATAATTTACGCTTACATCTTCATAATTGACATCCTGTGCTTTAGAAAGAATTCGAACTGAATCTTCGTACCTTTTAAGGCGCCTGAAAATTGCACCAAGGCTTGTCATTGCATTTATGTTCTTTGGATCATAAGTAATAATCTGTTCGTAATAAGGAATTGCCTTTTCGTCTTCGCCGTTTTTTACAAAAATGCTTCCAATTGCGTTTAAATATTCTTTATTTCCAGCTTCACTTCTTAAAAGCTCTTTATAAAGTCGGACTGCCGTTGCATAATCATGCGACATTACGGCACCTTTTGCTCGTGTAAGAATAAGTTGTTTATCCATATCTCTCCCTACTTTTTCAACCTTGCCAAAGGCCTTGCAAACACTTCTTTAGAAAGGTTTCCTATAACTCTATTGTCATAAACAGACCAGGCTGCCACGGCAAAATAATAAATTGTGCCGTTTTCAAGGCCGGTTACTGTAAATGATGTAATATTTCCTACGTTTATCGGTGATTCGCCTTCAAGTGCAATTCTTCCTAAATATTCGCCCGAACGCGTTCCATAGTAAAGATAATAACCTCCAGCGTTGTCATCTACGGAATAATTCCAGCTTACAGTTACACTTCCGTTGCCGGCTGCCGCCTTAACTACAAAAGGAGGAAGTGGGTCTGCAAGCTCTGTATAATTCATTGTAATTTGAGTGATTGAAGGAGTTACTGCACCGTCGCCATCCGGGAATAATTCTACTGCAAGCTGAAAGTAAAGTCCCGTAATGCCTGTAAGCTGTTCATCAGCTTCAACAGGTTTCCATTCAGGGTAAGAATCTGTCCAGCCATAAAAATTGTCACCGGAACGAACATAATAGCAGACTGCCGTTTTTGAAGGAACAGACATTTCTGCCGAAATTGAATTAAGTGTTGAACCATTAGAAACCATAATTGGTTTTGTTACAAAACGTCCGCCGCTTGGAAGATACTGCACCGGCGAAAGTTTGCCCGCATTGTCTGCCGACTGAAAATCCGGCTGGCTGTACGCGCGCTTAAGAATTCTTATTCCGTCAATTTTTCCTGTATATTCCGTACAAAACTGAAGCTCGGAAGGTGTTCCTAAAAATACAAGACTTATTTCGCCGTCTTCTGTACCGGTAGAAGTTACATAGCGGATATCTTCTGTAATTCCGTTTACAACATATTCCAGCAAACCTGTTTCACAATCATAAGAAAGAGCATGATATGACCACGTATCCGGAATAATATTTGTAGAACCCTTCATTATAATGTCAGCATCTTCTTTATCTGAATTAAAAAAATCAAAAAGATTTGAAATTGTCCATTCCAGATGACCTTTATTAAAAATTGCATTCAAATGCTGAAAAATCAGATTTCCGTTAATTTCCTTTGAAGATTCCCAGTTTAATATAACTTCGCCGTTTTCAGAAATTGATGGACAAAGCCAGAATTCAATAGAAAAAGAACCTTTTAAACCTTCTGTTCCAAAAAAAGTTCCTTCATTTCCCCTGATTCTTAGCCCGCCCATATTGCGGCTTAAACCAGCCAGTTTTTGATTTGATGTCTGATTTGATAATTTAAGATTATTTTCGACAATAGAATAATTTCCGGAAGCAATCGGATTTGATTCATTTTCAAAATTTACAAGAAGATCTGTGTCTTTATCCGTTACAAAAGAGTTTGTTTCCAACTGAACACATTCGCGTCCGTAACGACCTTTGCCCTTTGTAATGTTTTTTTCAGACTGAAAAACCGGCCAGCCTTCTTTTCCACCCAAAATGATTTCTTTTGCAAAACCTGTTTCTAAAATGGCCGCAAAAAGTGCAATCATTAATACTTTTTTATTCAATTTTATACCAAAATTTAACATAAAAAATCCCTATTTCAATATCGGCATAAAATAAAAAAACTTCAGTTTTTACTTTTTATCACCGTGTTTGTATTCCGGCTGTGATTCTGCCGCCATTAAATCATCTTTTTTAGAAGCAAGCAGTGCGGCTTTTGCCAGTGATTCCGTTGTAAGCTCTTTACCTGGCCCCGGTCCTAAAGCGGCACCTGCCAGTTCTGC
>Ga0256407_10008689_pt1 | contig 14812 bp, 7 predicted proteins | sample RumenRJG_04DNA_FD_193489 | JGI IMG/M metagenome (GOLD analysis project Ga0256407, IMG submission 193489) | Bovine rumen microbial communities from Lethbridge, Alberta, Canada - RJG_04 | ecosystem: Host-associated > Mammals > Digestive system > Stomach > Rumen | place: Canada: Alberta | collected... | reverse complement strand
CCCAATCCCCAATCCCCAATCCCCATTTATAATATATTTTTTAGTATTTAATTTTTTTATTTAAATTTAAAAAAATATTACTTGAATATTATAAAAAAATATTTGTCAATTTTTATAATATTATACAAAAAAATCTAATACATTACAAAATTTATTAATTTTTAAAAATAATATTTATTCTATTTTCCATTAACTGAAATTTATTTTAATATGAATATTTAATTTAGAAATATAATTATATATAAAAACAAATAAATATTTTATTATGAGTAATTCATTACAAATTAATCAAAATTTAACTCCTAAATATAAAGTAATTTGTTAGATTAATCCAAATAATAAAAATACCAAATTTTTTTAAAAATATATTAAAATAGATAATACTGAAAATATGATAAAGTATTTCTTTCGATTTTAATATATATTTTTTTTATGAAAAATATTTTTTAATATTAAAAATATGTCTTTATTATTACAAAATAAAAATATTTATAAAGAAAAGGATTTGAATCAAAATGAAAAAGAAAATGAAAAAGAAAAAAATGATAATATAAATAAAATATATGATAAACAAAAAGTTCAAAAAATTTATCAAGAAATAAAAGGAAAAGATAATGAAATTAATTATCCTAAAATTGAAATTCATGAAAATATTGATAGTAAAAATAATATGGAAGAAATGAAAAATAATTTAAATAATCATAATATAAGTAATCTAAATGAAATAATAGAGCAAAATAAGACAAAAGAAATTTTAAATCCAAATAATATTAATAATGATGAAATATATATAAAGGAAAATAATAATGATAATAATGAAATAGGTCAATTAATTGATAATGATGTATATGCATTATTAGAGCATAAAAATGAAATAAAAGAGATTGAAAATAATAATAATGAAAATAATAATAAAGAAATTAATTCACAATTAGATAATAATAATCAAATTAATGAAAATATAATTAATAATAATGATTTAAATTCTTCAGATAATAAATGTGTTTATTCCCAAGATGAAAATTCTCCTAGTTCAGAAAAAGAAAAAAATGAAATTATTGAAAGTAATGAAATCTTTGAAAATGATTTAAATATGAATAATAATTGTGAAAACTTAAATGAATTAATTGATTCAAATTTATTTTTGGAGGAAAAATTAAATAAATTAATATCAGAAATAGAAAAAGAAAGAATTGAATTTGAATCTAATTCTAATGGATTTAAGGAACAAATTTCAAAATTAGATAATCAAATTTCTAAATTATCTCAAGAAAATAAAGCAATTTATAATCAATTTTCAAAGATTAAAAAAGAAATTAATGAAAAATATAATAAAATGATCCCTTGTATTTTTGGTAAAGAATTAAGAAGAAAAAAAAATATAAATGAAATATTTAATTATTCTTCATTGGATCAATTGAATGATATCAAAGAGAAACAAATAGTAAATTTTAATAAATCCAAAAATATACTTGAAAAAGAAATTAAATTTTTAGAAAAAAAAGTAAAAGATAATTTATATTCAACGAATAGTATAAAAGGAGAATATAATTTAATAATGATTAATTCAAAAAATGATCAATTAAAAATAAAATTATTTGAATTGAATCAAAAAATTATTAATTTAAAAAAAGAAATCAAAGAATTAGAATTTTTAAATTTAAAACATGATCAATGTGAAAAAAATATACAAAATCTTTTAGAAAAATATAAAAATATCAAAATTCAATATTTATATGAAATTGAAAATAAAAATATTTCAGAATTTAAAAAAATAAATTTTATCAACAAAAAAAAAAATATTCAAATAAGAAAAAGAAATGATAATAAATTTCAAAAAAAAATTATATTAAAAAAATCAAATTCAGAATTGAATATTTCTTCTACTTTAAATAAAACAAATCAAATAAATAGGAAATTAATTGAATCTTTGTATAAAGAACATAAAAATGATGATATTTTATGTGAAAAAAAAATAAAAAGTCCAGATTATATTTCCCTTTTTAAAATTGAAGAAAAAAATGCTTTAATGAATTTTATTCCTTTAAATGCTTTAAAAAAATTTGAAGATAAATTTGAGAAAATTTATTTTGAAAAAAAAAATTGCATAAATAAATTTATTGAAAATGAAAATGAATTAAAAAGTAAAATGTCTTCTTTAAATAATTTAATCAATGAAAATGTAAATAAAAATAAAATTATTATTAATTCATCTAAATCTTACCAAAAACATATTAATATTCAATTGAATGAAATTCAAAGTATAAAAAGAAAAATAAATCTAATTAATAATAAAATAAAAAAAGAAAAAAAAAATGAATTAAAATTAGTTTCAAAAAATAATATTATAACTCAAAAAATAAAATTAATTAGAAGTGTTTTTAAAGAAATTCATGATGAAGATATTACAATGAAAGAAAATATAAAAAAAAATTTAGAAAATAAAATGAATAATTTGAAAAAAAACAATTCAGAATCAATATTTAAAAATAATAAATCTGAATTAGTTAAGTTACCGAAAAATATAAATGAAGTAAAATCTGAAATTAATTTTTTAACAAAATCTGACAAAAAAAAAGATAATGAATTAAAATAAAATTAATGGATTAAAAATAATAAAGAAATTGAAAATAAAATTAATATATTTAAAAAAATTAAAACTAAAAGAGAATTTATAAATCAAAAAAATGATAAAATTCATTATTTATATAGTAATATATGTAAATAAATAAAAAATTTTGATAAGTTAATATAATTTAATTCATAAATAAATTATATTATTATAATATTTGATTTTTTTACTTTTCTTAATGAAAAAAATTTGTAATACTTATAGTTGAATTATTATTTCCAATATTATTATTTTTCATTTTGCCTATAGTTTTTTCAGAATTAAAATTATAATTTCCTATATTTAATAATTTAATATCAGAATTATTTCTAAATTTCATGAATTTATTTTTTAGTAAATTTCCAATTGAATCTTGATTTTTTTTAATTCCTAAAGTATTTTTTCTTGATGAATTAAGAAAAAAATTTCTTTCTTCATTTTTATGATTTTTTGATTCATCAAAAGAATTAATTTCTTTTTTTTTATTTGAGTCTTCAATTTTATTCAAAAATAAATTTCTTTCTTCATCTCCAATTTTTTTTAAATAAATATTATTTCTAAATGAATAATTTTTTTTTGAATAATTATTTTTGAATTTTTTAGGAACAATAACGGAAAAAGTATTTAATCTAGAATTATTGGAATATGAATGAATACTTTCTGAATTATTTTTTATTGCAATTAATTTTTTTTCAAGATTAAGAATTTCATTATTTTTTTTTCCTAATTCTTTTTTTAAAAATTTTTCTTTTTCAATAAAATTTTTTCTTTCATCTTCATATTTATTAATTAATAATTCCATTAAATGAATTTTATCTTTAGATTCTTTTTCTGGTGTTAATTTTTTCTAAAAAAATATTAATTTATAAAATTTTACAACTTGATTCATTAAAATAATATTTTCTTTTTCACATTCATTATATTTATCTAATAAATTATTATAATCTAATTTTAATTGATTTTCAATTCCAATATGTTTTCTAATCCATGCTTCTTCTCTTCTAAGTAATGATTCATAATCTTCATCATAATTATTATTTTTTATTTTAATTTCTTTATTTTTTTCTTTAATTTCCATATCAATAATTATATCTATTGATGATTTTAAATATTCGATTAAATCTAATATAGTTAATTTTGAAATCATTTGCTTTGTATTGAATATAATTTCTTCATTATCTATATTTTTAATTTTCTTTTTTATTGATATATATAAATTTGATAATTCTCTTTTTGCTTTTTCAATTAGTTCTTTTGAACTCATTTTTTTCATTAAAAAAATGAAATAATAATTTTTTAATTAAAATAAATATAAAAAATGTTTAAATCAATATATTTAATTTTATTTTTTACATATAATATTAAATTTGCTTTTTTCTTTTTGATAAAAAATTATCATTATTCAAAAATCTCATTAAATAACTTTCATCACTATTTTTATTACTTACTTTCAATTGATTATATATAAATTTAAAACAACCTAAAATTTTATCAAATCTAAAACAATTTCCTCCAATATCTTGTTCTGTATCTTGGAAATTTTCTAAAGATAATAAACCTTTATTTTTTCCAGGATGTGAATTATCATTAAATTTCTTTTCAGATCTTTTATAAAAAAATCCACCATATCTAATACTAATACCAACTTTTTCAAAGTTGAATTTAAAACAATAAAATTCTAAAAATCCAATTAAAATATGACCTAATGTTAATAAAGTATTATTATCCTTTTCTTTATTTAAATATAAGATATAAGAATAAACTAAAGAAAATAAACAAAAAGAACTTATTCCTCCTGTATATGTTTGATTTAATTGTTTTTGTTTTAGATAATATTTTAAAAGAAGAATTATGGCTTTCATATAAGGATAGTTATCTAAAATATTATTTATTATTTTTATAGCAGCATAACCATTTTTATGCCCAAATGAAATATCTATATCATAATTAATATTTTTTGAATAAATATACTTTGCTTTTATTATTGGAGTTTTGGCATTAATTATTTTTAAATTTGTAAATTTTCCTGTTTGTTTCAATGAATTTTGTATTTGATTTAATATATTAATTTGAGATGCTAAATTTATTATTGATGAATTCTTTGGAAAAATACATAAATCAATGTCTGAATTAGGTAAACTTAAATCTGTTGTGTGAGAACCAAATATTTTTACTGTATATTTATTATTGAAAGATGCTTTTATTAAATTTTTTATTATTTTATATATTTCTATTATCCTTTCTTTTTCTTCTTTATTTGGTTTTATATATTCATAAAAATCTAAAATTTCTTGATGTAATCTAATTATTCCAGATAATTTTTTGGTTTTTTCAGAAAGCCAAGGGGCTATAATATTTATATTATTGTTATCATTTTCATCAATACTATTATCTTTTTCATTATTACTTAATGAAATTAATGAATCATTTAATATATCACTTGATATAGAATTATTGTTTGATATTGTATCATCTGAATTATTTAAACTAATACATTCAATATCTTCATTTTCTGAATTTAGTAAATTTTTATTTTTTAGATTTAATTGTTGTGTTTTATCTTTTTTGGTTTTAAAAGTTTTAAAAATTGTATAATCATAATATTTATCATTATTATTTTTAATATTGCTTTTTCTTCTTTTTCTTTTTTTTCCTAATATTTTAATTTTGATTTTGTTATAATTATTTAGTAAGTCTTCTTGATTTTTTCTGGTTGCTTCTCCATATGCATAATGAAATTTTTTTTTCTTCATAATTAATAAATTTATTTAAAAATTAATTAAATATAAAATTTCCATTTTTAAAAAAATTATAAAAAATAAATAAATTGATTACTTGAAAGTTTATGTTTCAATTAGTTTTAAAATTAATATTAAAAATATTTAAAAAATGGTGAAACAGTATATTTTAAATAGATTAAATAATATTAAAAATTCTTTACAATATAATGATATAATAAAAAACTTCAATATCTTATTTATATATATTTTATCAATTAGATTATATTATAAAAGTTTAGAAGGATGTTTTGGACCTGATTATGCCTGTTTGACTCATGAAAAAATTAAATTTTATTATAAAAAAAAAGATGAAATTATTTTGTTTTTTTTTTTTTTTTCAATTATAACAATTTTAGTAATAGAAAAAATATTTTCAAATATTATTTATGTTATATTTTTATTTTTATATTTAATAATTTTTATTAGAAATCAAGGTGCCATTTTATCTAAACATGGAACTTATAATATGATAATTTTTATTGTATGTCTTCTTGTCTTTTTAATAATTTTTTTAATATCTAAATGGTTTTATAGAAATATAAAAAGGAAACAATTTAAGATAATAATTTTAGTATTTATATTAATTATTTTTTGGCCAATTTTATTTTTTATTTTTACTAAATTAGGATGTAAAAATTGGGATATTGGTTTAAATAATCTTAAAATTAATAATTCCAAATTTGAAAATGCATGTTATATAAAAAAACCAAAATATTGCACTATTAATATTTTAGATAATATACTTGATTTAAGTAAATATACAATTAAATCTTGTAATAATAAAAGAAATTCAAAAAATATTTTGGAAGAATTTTCAAAGAGAACATTTGGTAATAGAATTGCGTATCCTAATACAATAGAATATAAATTTTTTAATGATAGTACTGAAAAAGTTTTTACAAATAAAATATTAAGTGAAATAAAAACAATAAATAAAAATGATACAAATTATGAAGTTATAATTGATTTTGATGAGAAAGGAAATGGGAATGTAATTTTAAATGTTGAACCAAATCAAACTTTAATAAAAGAAAGAAGAGAATTAGTAAAAAAAAATAAAGTAAAATATGAAAATATTTATTTTATCTTTATAGATTCAGTATCAAGAAACCATTTTAAAAGAAAATTCCCAAAAACAGTAAATTTAATTAATTCATATATACATAATAATAAAAATAAAAAAGAAAAATATGATTCATTTCAATTTTTAAAATATATAAATTTTGAAGCTCATACATTAAATAATATGGTACCATTATTTTATGGAACTAGTTTAAATTCTAATCAAGAATATTCATTATTAAAAAGATTAAAGAGAAAAGGTTATATAACATGTGGTGGTGCAAATATATGTGAAAGAACTTTTTTTACATTAACAAAATATAAAGTTAATAAAAAAATGTTTGAACCATATGATCATGAAAATTATGCATTATTTTGTGATCCTAATTATGATAATATAAAAGTTAATTCATTAATTTCAGGTCCTTATTCTTCTTTTAAAAGATGTTTATATGGTAAAAATACTTTTGAATATATTTTTGAATATGCTAAAAAATTTTTAGATGCTTATATTAATGAAAGAAAATTTCTTATATTTCAATTATTAGATGGACATGAAGGAACAATGGAAGTTATAAAATATGTTGATAATTATTTATATGATTTTTTAAAGAATTTATTTGATAATTATATGAATGATAAAAGTGTTATTTTATTATTTAGTGATCATGGTAATCAAATGCCAAGTTTACATTATATTTTAAAAGGAGAAGATTTTATTTATGAAAAAACACTTGGAATATTATTTATTATTTTACCTGAAAATAATAATCCTAATAAAGAAAGTTTGATTGTTAATGAACAGAGATTTGTTACTCCTTTTGATTTATATAATACTGCAATTGATTTTATGAATGGAAATAAAAGTGAATATGGTACTAAAGGACAAAGTTTATTTGAAGTTATTGATGGATTAAAGAGAAAATGTTCATTATATGAAAATGATTTTCTTAATATGAAAGGTTCATGTCATTGTGTTGATTATTAAATAAAAGAAAGGTATATATTTTTTATTGTTTTATATAAAATGATATTATAATTTATTATATATTAAATAATTTTTAACTAATTTATTTTTTAATAATTCTATTATTACTACAACTATTTTTTTATAAATTCATTTATTTTTTTTATTTTATAATAATTTATTTAACTTCTTATGAATAAACTCATTTTAAAATAATGTTAGAATGAAAATGAAATAATATTTATATAATTTTAGGTTTTAAAAATAAATTAATTGTTATTTTAATTTGATTCAAATAGTCATAATTGTTTAATTTAAAATTTACTTTTTTGATATTTTTATGACATTTTATTATTTATTCCTTATATTAAATAATAATTTTCTTTTCAAATTTCTTGATTATTAAATTTAAAAATAAATTAAATAATTAGTATAAACCATTTAAATATGTTTAATATTCGTTTTCATTTATTTTTAATTATAATTCTTCAATGCTTATTATCTAGAATAAATTTAATTGGAATTGATGATTCCTCATCATATTTTTTTGGAAAAAATTATAAAAATTTTTATGAAGGTAACAAAAATGATTTTAGGAATAAAAATATTGATTTATTTTTACCAATTAACAATAAAGAATCAAAATTTTCTAAAGTTAATGAAATAAATCATACTAATTTCAATTTTACAAGAGAAAAAAATGAAAAGGATATTTATATTGTAAATGAAGAATTACTAAAAATTTATGAAGATGTTTATATAAAAGATAAAATAACAAATTTAATATTAAAATCACAAAGAAAAGAAAATTATTTAAAAAATTATGATGAAATTGAAGAAGAATTTACAGATGAATTTAATTTTTATGAAAAAAAAAATAATATTGTTTATGATAATTATTATACTTGGCAAAGATTTATAAATAGAAATGTTGAAATAAATGAATATTCTAATTCAAAAATTGAAAAAATGATAACAACAAATCCAGATAAAATAATATTATCTTATAAAATATGTATGCCTTTAAATATATCATTTGATATAAACAACCCAAAAGAAAATGAAAACAATTTAATAATTAAAAGTATAAAAACTGATATGTATCAAATTAAAATAATACCTTATGATTCATATGAAACACAAAATATAAATTATATCAAATATAAAAATCATTCAATAAAATCATATTTACCATATTCAATATATCCAGGAACAAAATTTATTTTTAAATTATTAATTTTATTAGATCAAATTGGAATAGAAAGAGGAACATTATATATTGAATTTAATAATAATAATATTTTAATGATACCTATAACTTTAATTGGCATTGCAAATAAATATAATATTTTACCTATTTATTATTATAATTGGAGACCTGGAAAATTATTTTCATTTCCAATAAAAATATATAATCCAAATAAAAATATAATTTTTATTAAAAATGTTATTCATTCATTTAATAATATTAGTGTTCTTTGGTCTAATGGTGTTCCTGTTTCAAATAATTCAACTTTAATTACTACTTCAATGTTACAAATTCAACCAAATTCAACTAAAAATTTAATATATCTTAAGTTTTATAGTGAAGTTGAAGGATATGAATATGGTTTATTACATTTAACAATTGATAAAAATAAATTATTAATCCCTATATTAATTAATATTGATTTTAGTCCTTTAAATTTTTTTCCGAGTTTTATCAATTTTGGAGTTTGTGATATTTCGCATAATAGTATTTTTAATATTAGAAAATTAATTCCTCTTAAAGTTACAAATAATGAAAATTATCCTTTGAAAATTTCAAATGTTTTTCTTAATTATGAAGAAAAATTTCTTCAATTTTATAATATTTATAATGATGAATATATTATTTTAAAACCTCATGAAACAATTAAATTTGGATATTTAATTTTTAATGGGAAATTGGATAATTATATTAAAAATTTAAATGAAATTGAAGAAATAGAAAATTTATATAAAAATAATTTTGGTTCAATATTTATTGAAACAAATTCTACTTATAAATCAATGATTGAAATTCTTTATTCTTATTATCTTGATTATAATTCAGTTCTAAATATTGATAATAAAATTTCTCAAATTAAAGAACAAAATTTTTTCAAAATTTCAATTGAGTTAAATCAACCATTTGGGATTGAATTAAATAGAAATTATGAACAAGGTGAATTTATAGAATTTAATTTAGACGAAAGTGTATCTGGAATTTATTTAAATCCTAATTATATGAATGATAGTCATTCAATTGATATTTATTTTAATATCTCAGAAAATTCATTTTCTAATTTTACTAGATATTATTTTTTTCCTTTACAAATAAGTTATAGATTATATTCTTTAATTCCTTTTAAAATTAATAATAATAATATTGATTTATTATATTGTGGATATGAAAAATATAATTCTTTTAATGATTGCTATTCTTCTAATAAAAATAATTTAAAAAAGAATATACTTAACAATAATTATATATCTTATTTCAATCTAGATTTAGGAATTTTAACTTATAATCAATTAAAAGATGTAAGTTTTTATTTAATAAATGAAAATGATGAAACAATTAATATAAATTCAATTGAAATTGATAATCCATTAATCTCTATTGATTTTATAGAAGATTCCTTTTTTAATGTTAACAATAATAAATTTGATAATAATGATTGGAAAAAAATAAAATTATCAAGTATTTTAAGAAAAAAAGAATATCAAATAATTTTTAATAATAAAAAATATATAAAAATATTTGATTCATCAGCTGTGAAATTTTCATTGAATATTTTAGAATCAATAATAAATGAATTTTCAACTAATATAATATTTGAATTTTCCACAAAAAAAAAATTAAATATAAATATAAAAGGAATAGCTTTAAAAGGTAATTTAAATTTAACTCCAAGTATAGTTAGATTTGAACCATCATTTCCAGGTTTATTTTTAGAAGATAAAATAATAAATATAAAATCAACTTATAATCATTATTTAAAAATTAAATCAATAGAAAGTTCAAATAATAAAATTATACCAGAATTAGAAACAAATATAATTTTTCCTAATGATAAAAGAGTTTTAATGAAAGTTCATTTTAATCCATATAAAGCGAATTTAGAAGAAGATTTTATGATTGAAATGAATCCAATGGAAAATTATTTAACATATAGAGAATTATATTTATGGAAAATAAAACAAAAATTGTGGGAAGAGGCAAAAACAGAAATAAATGAAAAGATAACAATAAAAACAGATTGTACAAAAGATAATATTAGAATTAAAGCATCATTAGCAAAACCAAGTTTAGTTAAAAATGATCAAATTAATTTTGGATTAGTACAAATAGGAAAAACAAATGAAAAATATATTAATTGTACAAATCCAAGTGATATGACTATGACTTTTAAATTAATATTAGCAAGTGAAGAATATAGTGATATACATAATAATGATATGTTTAATAATAATGATAGATATCAATTTAATAGTTTAAATAAATTTATTGTTGTAAAATGTTTATTTAATAGTAATCCTTTTTTAAATTTTAATAATATGTCTAATTATATTATTATTGAAGAAGAAATTGATGAAATTAATTTAAATAAAAGAAAATTTAATAAGATTGATTTTATTAAAAAAATTACTGAATATGGGAATGAAGAAGTTAAAAAAAATATTTTAGAAAGTAATAAAATAATTTGTGAATATTTTATTAAATTAAAAAATGAAATTATTTTAGAAAAAAGTGATGAAAATGAATTTTTGGTTTCAAAATTATTTTCAAAAAATTTTACTCAAAATATTTCAATAATAAAAGATATGACAGATAGACAATTAATTAATTCCCAATCAAAATTTACATATAATAATAAAAGTATTTTTCAAAAAATTATAAATAGAATATTTTCATTTTTTGGTTCATATATATTTCCAAAACATGAAGAATTATATGAAAAATATTTACAATCATCAAAAAAAAATAAACAATCATTTTTTATTCCAAAATCTCTTTCAACACAAACTTTTAAAATATTACCACATCAAAAATTTTTAATAGGACCAATAAAATATCATCCTTTTGATTCTTCAAAATCTTCATCAACATTATTTATAAAAAATAATTTAACAATATTATATCCCATTAAATTAAATGGGGAAGGTGGAACTGGAAAAATACATTTTGTTAATCATTATCAATATTCTAGAAATAAAAAAATGAGATTAATAAATAATTCAAGATTAATTATAGATATTGATAAAGATATTTTTGAATATGAAATGGAAAATAATGAAAATATTACTAGAATTATTACTTTGACTAATGTTGGTAATTTAAATATGGAAATTAAAAATATTTCAATTGAAAATTTTGGTTGTGAGGCTTATGGAATTAAAATTTTACAATGTGAAGAATTTAATATTAAACCTGGTGAAAATATTGATATTGATATTATGATTAAACCTAATTTTAATTTTTATACTAGTGAAAAAAATATTTTATTTTATTCTGATTATCAAATTATTTCTTTGAAAATAGTAGTTAATATTAATAAAGAAATTATTTTTTTGAAAAATAAATTATTTTATTTACCTTATAAAAATCATACTTCAATTATTACTGTTTTTATTATTTTTTTTATTATAAGAACTGTTATTAGTTTAGTAAAATTTGAGTTTGAAAATAATAAAAAAAAAGATTTTGGTAAGATTGAATTTATTTATGAAAATGATAATAATGATTATATTATTGAAAATTTATTTATAAAAGCATATAAAAAAGAAAGTAAAGGAATTAATGAAGATATTGCAATTAAACAAATTGATAATTTAAATACAAAAGATGAAAATGAAAATAATTATAAAAGAAATAAAAGAAGAAAATCAAGAATAAAATATCAATTTGAAACTGATACTGATAATAAAAATGATTCAATAAATGAAAGAATAGAATCAATTAATAGTAGTAAAAATACAACTGATAATGAAGTTAATAAAAGGAAACAAAGTAATTTTTCAAATACAAACGAAGATAAAAAAAATAAAAATTATTTTCCACCATTTCCTCCAAATAATACAAAAAATAAGAAAAATAAAAATAAAAGGAATAAAAAAATAATAATAATAGAAAAGGATAAAGAGTCAAAAAATGATATAAATCATATTAATAATGATAAAAATATTGAACAAAATATTAATCATAATGACAATATCATATCTAATATTAAAAATTCAATACCAATAAATAATAATAGATTTGATTTTAAATATTTTAAAAGACAAAATAGTTGGAAAAGTGAATCAAATATTTCTTTGCCTTATCAAAGAAATTATAAAACTCAATATAAAAATAGTAAAAATTCAAATCAATTTAATATTCCTATTGATGATTTTATTAATGGAAAAAAAATTAATAATCTTCATGATTTATTTTCTTCAGAACAAGAATCAGAAAATAATAAAAATAATAAAAATGAAATTATAGAAGAAAAGAAAAAACAAAATAATAAATCAAATACAACATTAATTAAATTTAATAACAATTCAATTGAAAATAAAGAAAATGATATAAAAAATAATAATGAAAAACCAAAATTTGAATTAATAGAAGATGATATAAATACATATTTTTTAAGTGAAAAAAAAGAAAGGGAAAATATAAAAAGAGATGAAGAGTTTGAAAGAAAAGATATCAAACCAAATAATTTAAATAAAGTTTTAGATGAGGAAATAGAAGAAAATAAAAATATAGAAAATATATTAAATTTTTTAGACATTTCAATAGATGAAAATAAAAATGAATTAGAAGTATCCAAAAATGATAAAATTCAAAAAAAAATTTCAAATATTAAAGATGATTATTTTTCTGATAATGAAAAATTAAAAATAGATAATAAAATAGTAACAGATACAAATATGAAAATAAATGAAAAAATTTATTTTTCTGGAAATGAATTAACAGATGAAGAAATAAAAGATTCAATGGCAAAACCATATTTTAAAAATTTATTAAATAATGCGTTTATTCATAATAAAATTGTTTATTCAGATCCATTTAGACATAATAATAATAAAGGAAAATTAGGAAAATTAATTGAGGATAATAAAATAGAAGATAAAATAGAGAATAATAAAATTGAAGAAAAATCTGAGGAAGAAGGAAATAAAACAATTGAATGGAATGATGATGATGATATTGATGAATTTGATAGGTTTAAACTAATTGAAATGGATTTCAATTTTAACTTGATATAAATTTTAAATTAAGGTATAAAAAATAATTTTATTATTATTTTTTTAAATTTAAAATTATTATTTAGTGAAAAAGATATAAAAATTAGAATATTCTTATTATATTAAAATAAATTTAAATTTTATCATAATTTATATTTTTAGGAATATCAAAAATTAAATTTCATATATATCAATATTATTTATATAATTTTGTTTGATATTCTTTTTCTAAAATAATATGAATTAATCTTTCTTTTATTTTTGGAATTTCTGTTTGTAATTTATTAATACAAATAAAATTTTTTATATATACATAATTAGGATTTATATTATTTAATAATTTTGGATGTTTACCTTTTTTTTTTAATTCATTTGTTGTTGATATATCATTATATTTTTTATCTTTCTCAGAAAAAATTTCTTTTTTCAAAGAATTTTTTTTCTGGATATCAATACAATTTTTATTAGTAGAAAAATCATTTTTATTTTTATTTAATTCATTCATTTTACCATTACAATTATTAGAAGAATTATTATTACAATTTTCGATATATTCTTTTTTTATTTTATTAAAGATATTCTTTTTGATATTATGTTCCATTTTTAACTATTTATTTTTTTATTAAAAATCTAATATCCTAATTTATTTAAATAAAATAATTTAATAAAAAAATCATTGTAAATATTAAAAAATATATTATAATTTTTTTTATTTATATATTACTTTATTGTGGCTTTATTTTATACTTTTTAAAAATTTAAATACATTCTATTAATTATTAAATCAAATACATGAGAATACAATTTTTTTTATTAATTAATTCTATTATTATAAAAAATAAAAAATAGAATATTCTTTTTTTATTAAATGAAAAAACTAAAAATAATAATAAATTTATTATAAAATGAAACCTAAGAAATATATTAATTATTAAATAATTTTTTTTATATCACATCTTCATTTATAAATTAATAAATATAATTTAATAAAATTTAAAAAAAATAAATAAAAAACAATATATATTTAAAGATTAAAAAAAAAATAAAAAACCCCAAAAAAAAAAAAAAAAAAAAAAAAAAAAAAACAATTCTTTTTAAAAATTTAAAAAATTCAATAAAAAAAAAAAAAATAAAAAATTATTAATCAAAAAT
>Ga0256407_10008688_pt1 | contig 14813 bp, 1 predicted proteins | sample RumenRJG_04DNA_FD_193489 | JGI IMG/M metagenome (GOLD analysis project Ga0256407, IMG submission 193489) | Bovine rumen microbial communities from Lethbridge, Alberta, Canada - RJG_04 | ecosystem: Host-associated > Mammals > Digestive system > Stomach > Rumen | place: Canada: Alberta | collected... | reverse complement strand
ACGCACTGGGTGGAAAGGTCTATGAGGTCATCATGGGCGGTGCTGCACTCAGCAAGGATGTGGAGAAGATACTACGTCAGGTGAAGTTCCCCTTCACCGTGGGTTACGGCATGACGGAGTGTGGTCCCATCATCACCTATTCTGATTGGAAAGAGCATCGGCTGGGGTCGTGCGGCAAGGCTGCTGTGAATATGGAGGTGAGGGTGCTGAGCGACGATCCGCAAAACGTGCCGGGTGAGATTGTGGCCAAGGGCATAAATACCATGGTGGGATACTACAAGAACCCGGATGCCACAGCTGAGACCATCGACGAGGAGGGGTGGCTGCATACGGGCGATTTGGGTGTGATGGACCAGGATGGTTTCGTCTACATCCGTGGACGCAAGAAGAATATGCTGTTGGGATCAAACGGTCAGAATATCTATCCCGAGGAGGCTGAAGACCAGGTGGTGACGCATTCCATCTTCGACGAATGTGTTGTTGTGGCTCGCGACGAGCAGTTGGTGGCATTGGTCTATGTGACTGACGAGACGCTCAAGACAAAGGGCTTGCAGCGTGAGCAACTGGACTTGGACGCCATCTGCAGGGAAGTCAACCTGCATCTGCCCAAATACTGTCAGTTGTCAAAACTGGAACAGCGTTCAGAGGAATTCGAGAAGACGCCCAAGAGGAGCATTCGCCGATTCAAGTATAAATAAGAATTAGGATATATACTATAATTAAATAAGAGATGAGCATTGCACGAAATTCCTATCTGATAACCAAGGCAATGAGGAACTTCCTCTTGGCAAGCATCTTCACGATGGCATTGGCGCAGGTCAACACCACCGTCGATGGCATTATCGTGAGCCATTTGGTAGCTCCTGACGCCCTTTCGGCTGTCAACTTGTATATGCCCATATCGTTGCTTATCACGTCGTTCAGTACATTGTTCGGCATCAGTGCCACCATCGTTGCTGCCAGGGCATTGGGCGAACGCGACAAGATGTATGTAGAGCGCCTGCTGTCCACCGCCGTACTATCAATTGTCGTTGTCGGCGTATTGATAGCTGTGGGGGGTAGGGTGTTCCAGCATTCCATCTCGGAACTGATATGTCATGAGGACTGTTTGCGACCCTATTTCAATAGTTACATGTCGGTCATGATGACATTCTCCTTCATCACCATGATGTCGGCTTTGGCCAACGAGTCGGTATCCATTGACGGACACCCTGAGCTGGCCACCAAATCCATTGGGTTGACAGCCTTGTGTAACGTTGTTCTGGACCTGCTTTTCGTAGGAGTATTCAAACTTGGTATTGCCGGTTCCGCCTATGCCACCATCTGTGCAACCACCATCAACATCCTTTTCCTGAGCCGATATCTTTATGGCGGTCAATGCTCGTTCCGCATCAACCCCTTTACCAAGTCGGACTGGAAAAGCCTGAAGGAAAACACCCTACAGGGCACACCGCTTATTATCAGTAATTTGATATTGACAGCGATGTTCCTGCTCATGAACAACATCATCCAGGACAAACAGGGAGCAAACGGCATGTTTACCGTATCGGTATGCATCAATCTGCTATCCATTGGCATGATGTTTTCAGGCGGTGTGGGCTCCGCCACTCTCACCATTGGAGGATTCCTGCGCGGGCAGCAAGACTTTATCGGTCTGCGCATGCTTGTCTCCAAGGCTGTCAGGTGGCTTTTGTTCAGTCTGATTGTGGTTGTAGGCATTATTATCCTGTTCCCCGGACTCATCAGTTCGCTGTTTGGAGCCAACACGCCGGAACTGACACAATATGTTGACCGTGTGCTGCGCATCTTCGCCCCGATGCTGCCGTTCATCCTGCTGACACTGCTGCTCGCAAATGTTTACCAAATGCTGGGCCATATGTTTATGACAATAGCTGTTGTCATCATGTTCCCTATCACGCTCATTCCAAGCCTGCTGCTATGGCCGGAGATTGGCGGCAACGATGCCATTTGGTATGCCTTCCCCACCACAGGTGTTCTGGTAATGACTCTTACCTTCGTCATCACGGAGGTGTACAAGATAAAAAAAGGCAATGTATCCCGCCTCACCTTGGTACCTATCACCACCGAGGAAGAGAAAAATGCTTTCAATATCTCCATTCAGGCAAATACGGAGAATATGTCACAGTCTATGGCCAGCGTTCGCCAGTATCTCGCTAATGCCGGAGTCGAAAAGAACCTGGCTCACAATATTGCCCTCTGCATTGAGGAATTGCTGCTTAATATTGTGCACCATGCAGGTCGCAATATGCAGAATCACTATATCGACGTACATATTCATGAGCAAGGTGGACAGATGCTGGCTTCCGTAAAGGACGACGGACGTGCCTTCGACCCTGTTCACTTCGATATTGAGAAGCGCCAAGCCGGGTTGAAAATACTAAACGGACTTTGTCCGGATTTGGACTATCAGTACATGTACGGTCAGAACATGACTTTCATGAAGTGGAACAGACATTGAAGTATAAAGAAAACAAAAAACTCACAATATGAAGACTTTTCCTTTATTACAGTCCCAGTTAGGCATTTTTATGGAGTGGTCAAAAGATCCTTCCGTAACCCAGTATAACTTGCCAACATGTTCAAAACTATCTAAGGCTATTGATGTCAACAGGCTACAGCAGGCGCTTGAAAGACTCACTCGTGAACGAAGCGTGCTGCGTACGCACTTTGTGATTGAAAACGGAGAGCCCCGTCAGTATGTGGACGACCAGATGGTTGTTCCTGTTGTGAGGAAAACCATGTCTGACCAGGAAACGGCAGACTACATAGACCATGATTTCGTACGGCCCTTTGACCTGTTGAGTGGTGAGCCACTGCTGAGGTTTGAACTGATAGAGGCAGAGACATCGAACTGGCTCCTCGTGGACATTCACCATTCCATCGGTGATGGTGTGACGCTGGCTCCTAACATGACCATCTACGACATTCCCGCTGCCTACAATGGTGATGCGTTGGAAGAGACACCATACGGCATGTACGAATATGCTGAGGACGAACAGGCGTCGTTCGGTACGGAGAACTATGAACGTGCCGCACAATATTATAAGGAGAAGTTTGCAGGAATAGATTTCGTCACACTGGCAGGCAACCCGGACAGCCATCTTGGCAATATGGTGCGCGAGAGTGCCTTCATGCCTGTGGATGAGGTTGACAAATGGTGTGCAGAGAACGGAACGTCGAGCAATCTGCTATACATGGCAGCCTTCAGTCTGGTGATGAGTCGTTTTTCACGCGAGAAGCAGGTGGCATACTACAGCGTAAACCACGGTCGTATGGACAAACGTCTGGCTCGTGCCTATGGTATGTTTGTGAAGAGTGTGCCCATTTTGGCAGACGTGAATCCCGAGGAGAAAGTCATTGATTTCATCAAAGGTTTCCGCCGTGAGTTGATGTCAACCATCCGCTATGGTGTCTATCCCTTCAATCACTTCTGCCGTGACCTGGGTGTCAAGCCGATGGTGTCGTTCGGATTCCAGGGTTATGCCATGCAGGAGTATTTTGAACTGGAAGGCGAACGCTGTACGTCGGTACAGCTGCCAAAGGGTAAGATTGACGACGATATGTCGTGTGTCATCTATCTGCGTAACGGACAGTATGACATCCGTATGGAGAGCAGCGATGCCTTGAACAGCAAAGAGACGCTGCGCACGGTGGCAGATGCCGTGAAGCACGCTACCGAATATATGATGGCTCACCCCGAGGCAAGACTCGACGAGATAGAATTGCTCTCCAGCGAAGAGCAAGCAACCATTGCCGCCCAGAGTCAGGGACGTCAGGTGACAATAGACAGCACCCAGACCTTCCCGTCGCTGTTCATGGCGCAAGCCGCCAAGACGCCATCGGCACTCGCTGTCGTTGACGAAAAAGGCAGTTACACATACGAAAAACTTAACGCCATCACTGGAGCGCTGGCCAGTCGCCTTCTGGAAATGGGAGTTGAGAAAAACCACTTTGTCAGCATCATGCTGGGCTACCAGAAGGAGTTCGTCGTGGCTGCTCTTGGTGTTGAGAAGTGTGGTGGCGCCTATGTCCCCCTGGACTATGACTATCCGAACGACCGTCTTCTTTATATGCTGGAAGACTCCGAGAGTCAGGTGCTCATCACCAGTCATCCCATCTTCAACGAGAAGAACGCCGAGGGCGAATTTAGTGCCAAGAACATCCTGTTCATCGATGACTTCCTAACAGAAGTAAGTGCGGACAGCGGTTCACCCGCTGACCAAACCAATTTCGCCACTCCCGACAGCCTGGCCTATATGATCTATACATCTGGATCGACAGGTAAACCGAAGGGAGTGATGATTCCTCATCGTGCTAAAGCCAACTTCGTACAATTTATTGCACGCGAATGGGGGCACACCCAGAAAAGCCATATCTGCTGTCATTCCTCGTTCTCGTTCGATGCATCTATTGAGGACCTCTATCCCGTGCTTACAGTAGGCGGTACGCTATATACCGTTCCACAGGAAGCCCGCAAGGATATGGAACTGTTGCACGACTTTATTCTGAAGAACGGAATCACGGGCGGTTGCTACACCACACAGCTGGGACAACTGTTGCTGCAGATGTATCCAGACCTGCCTGTCGACTACCTCGTGGTGGGTGGAGAGAAAATGACGGCCAATCCAGATTGCCGCTGTCGCCTGATCAATACATACGGACCCACTGAGTTTACGGTCGATGCTACTTTCTTCGAACTGAAAAAAGATCGCGAATACAAGAATATCCCCATTGGACGTCCGCTCGACAATCTGGCTGCCTACGTGGTAGATGCTGCCGGGCACTTGCTGCCGCTGGGTATGGCAGGTGAGTTGTGTATGGCTGGTGCGCAGATGGCTGCTGGCTATTGGAAACGCGAGGACCTGACGGCAGAGAAATTCTCTGACATCATGGTTAACGGCAAACAGGTCAAGGTATATCATACTGGCGATTTGGTGCGCTACAACAGCGATGGCGACCTGGAATACATGGGTCGTATCGACAACCAAGTGAAGTTGCGCGGATTCCGCATCGAGCTGGGAGAAATAGAGACGCTCATCGGTAAGTATGAAGGTGTGGACATGCAGAGCGTACAGGTCAAGGAGGTTGGTGGCGTTCAGCACCTTGTGGCCTACTATTCTGCCCGTACTGAAATAGACAAGTCTGCCTTAGAGCGCTACTTGTCAGAGAGTCTGACGGAGTATATGGTGCCCGATGTCTATATGCAACTCGAAGAGATGCCGCTCACTCCTAACGGCAAGGTGGACACGAAGGCGCTGCCTGAACCTGAGGTAGGACAAACGGAATACGTAGAGCCGGAAGGTGAGAAGGAAATCCTGGTAGCCTCCTGCATCGCCCAGGTGCTGAATACGCAGGGCAACGTGGGTGCGTTGGATAGCTTCTTCTCTCTTGGAGGAGACTCCATCAAGTCTATCCGACTGGTGAGCCTGCTGCGTCAGAAAGGTCTCTCTCTGTCCGTTGCCGATGTGATGAAAGGCAATACTGTCAGGGGCATTGCCGCTCTGGCAGAAATAGGTGAAACGATAGAGATTCCACAAGAGTCGGTAGAAGGCGAAATCCTGCAAGGCGCCATCATGCGCTATTTCTTCAACTTGAACCTGCCTCATGCTGAACATTATAATCAGAGCGTAGCCTTCGAAAGTGCTGTACGACTTGACACAAAGGCACTTCGTGCCGCCCTGGATGCTGTGGTAAATCATCACGACATGCTCCGTATGAGGGCAGAAGGCTCCAACGTATATATCAATAAACCAGGAGAAAAACTGTATGATTTCGTCGAGGAGGAAGTAAAGACGCTCGACGATATTGAAGCCAAGAGTAATGAACTGCAAAGCAAGATAAACCTGACAGAGGGACCTGTGCTGAAAGTGGCGCTCTTCCATACTCCGGAGAAGGATGTGGTGGTCATGATTTGTCATCACTTGGCTGTTGACGGCGTTTCATGGCGCATCATAGCGGAAGACCTGAATGTTGGTTATCAGATGTCTTCCGAGGGTAGGGAAATAACGTTGCCTAAGAAAACTCACTCATATAAGTATTACGCTGAAGCGATAGCACGCTATCGTGACAGTTATGCTTTGAGTAAAGAAAAGACATACTGGGAGACTGTCCAGAAGAAAATGGAGAAACTGCCACAGGGAGGCAATAATGGTACCCCAGGGCAGATGCAGAAACTGCACTCCACCTATACGAACGATAGTATCCGTCATCTGCTGACCGATGCACACCAAGCTTACGGCACTAACGAAAATGACCTGCTGGTAACGGCTCTTGTACGGAGTTATCGCAAACTGACGGGCAACGATAGTGCAAGTATCCTGATGGAAGGCCACGGACGCGAACCCATCCACGAACCATTGGTCACAGACCGCACGGTGGGATGGTTTACATCTGCCTATCCAATTGTTGTAGAACATCTGAACGGTGACATTCGTCATGATGTACGTACGGTGAAGGAAACTTTCCGCAACGTGCCCAACAAGGGTCTTGGCTATGGTGTCCTGCAGTATATCCCTTCTGATGAAGGCGACACCAATCTACGTATTGACCTGACAGAACTGCTCGGACTGAACTATCTCGGTGAACTGACTGAAAGCGGTATGGAGGCCGTGCTGAATATCAATACGCAGATTCCTACCGGTATGATGGTCAACCCCGAAGGTGTCACTGGTCCTGCCTTCATGATAGACTGCTCGATAGCAGGCACTACGTTGAACATCGAGGCTACTTACGACAGTAAGGTGTGGACGGCAGACCAGGCAGACGAGATGGTGAAGGCGTTTTGTGACGAAATAGAAACCATTGTAGCACATACCATTGGCATTACCAGCCCTGAAACCACAGCCTCCGACCTTGGTGCAACAGGGTGGACAGACGAGCAATATGAGAAGTTAGTGGCAGCATACGCATCACGTGGTGAGCGTATGGAGCGCATTTATCCGCTGTCACCCATGCAGGAAGGTATGCTGCTGGAGTATATGATGAATCCAGAGACTACCTCCTACGTACTGCTCGACCGTTTTGCCATGAGTGTCCTGCCTACCGAAGAGCAGATGCGCTATGTACTCGACGCATTGGCTGCCAAGCACGAGGTGTTCCGTACGTCGGTGATTTACGAAGGGGTGGAAACTCCTTGTCAGGCCATCATCAACCGCAAGCTCGGACTGAGGTTCGTGGACATTTCTGAAGAACCAGACATCATGGCTGCTTCGAAACGTATTCATGAGGAAGAACTGCATTCAGGATTCAATCTGCAGACAGATCCGCTGTTCCGTGTCGTTGTCATGAAGACCTCTTCAGACAGTTGCCACATTCTGTTATGCACACACCATATTATTGTAGATGGATGGTGTCTGCCTATCTATCTGGGTGACTTCTTCAGCTTACTTACAGAGACCATGAAAGGCGGTGTACAGCAACTGCCTGAGCCTGAAGACCAGGGCAGATATGAAGAAGCCATCAGAAATATGCTGGCACTCGACAAGAAGACATCCATGGCTTATTGGAAGACTTTGGTGGGTGACTATTGCGAGAAAGCCGTTATCCCATATTCCACTGACGACATGACGACGCTCAATCCGGGTGAGGTGCAGCGCGTCAGCATATCCGCTGAACTATTGGAGAAACTGAAGGCTACGGCGGGTACCTGTGGCGTGACCCTGAATACCATTGTAGAACTGGTATGGGGACTGGTTCTACAAACCTACAACCGCAGCAGCGATGTCATATTCGGAAAGGTAGTGTCAGGTCGTAACCGTGGAGATGTTACCGACCTGGTAGGCTTGTTCATCAACACCGTCCCTGTGCGAGTACGTACTGAAGGAGATACTACTGTGCCGGAGGCACTGCGGGCATTGCAGCAGCAGGCATCAGAGACCAACCTGCACGACTACTGTCCGCTCTCAGAGATACAGCAACTTTCCGAACTTGGAAGCAATCTGTACCAGTCGCGTATCACCTTTGAAAACTATGAAGGTTCCGACACGCTTTGGAATATGGCTAAGAGTGCTGGCGTGACAGTACTCGAATCGGAGGAAGTCAACTTCTCCGACCTGCACGTTACCGTTGGCAACAGTGCTACTGGCGACTTGCAGTTCAGTTTTACATACAATGGTCAGTTGTATTCCGAGGACACTATCGGCCATGTTAAAGAACTCTTCTGTCATTTGCTGGAGGAGATTGCTGCCAATGCCGACAGGAAGATTCGTGAACTGTCTCTGCTGTCGGATGCTGAGAAGACACTTTTGAAAGGAATGCGCTGTACTGCTCAGGCCGATGTTCCGTTGAAACTTCACCACCAGCCGATAGAGAAGAATGCCATAGAGATTCCCGATGTGGTGGCACTTATTGCCAAGGACTGCACGTTGACCTTCCGTCAATTCAACGAAGAGGCTAACCGCATAGCCCATGCCTTGATAGAACGTGGCGTGAAGCGTGGTGACCGTGTGGTACTGCTCTTGCCAAGAACGTCGGCTGTCATCGTGAGTATGTTCGGTGTCAGCAAGACCGGAGCCGCCTACATTCCCTGCGACCCCGCCTATCCAGCCGACCGCATCAACCTGATTATGACCGACTCTGAGGCGCAGTATGTCATTACTACCAAGGAGCATACTGCCGACTATGCTGCCGATAAGGTAATCCTCATCGACGACATTTACAAGAACGAGGCTTACAGTACAGAGAATCCACAAGTGGAAATATCACCTGAAGACCTGGCATACCTTATATATACATCAGGTTCTACAGGACGTCCCAAGGGCGTGATGCTGCGTCATGTCGGCATTACCAACTACCTCTATAACCATCCTGCCAATATTCATGTCGCCGGCCTCAAGCGTCTTGGCGTGAAAACATATGTGTCTATCACAACCCTCTCGTTCGACATGTCGCTGAAGGAGTTTGCCGGTTCACTCTACAACGGTATTACCACCGTGTTGGCTGATGAACAGGAAGTAATGGACCCCGTTCTCCTGGCAGAACTGATGAAACGCACAGGAGCAGAGGTCATCAACGGTACCTGCTCGCGTATTCAGAGTTACCTTGAACTGCCTGCCTTCTGCGAAGCTATTAGCCACTGTAAGATGGTATGGTCGGGTGGTGAGATGTATCCCATGGCACTGTTGAAGAAACTGCAGTCGCTGGGCGTTGAGATTATCAATACGTATGGACCCACGGAGATTACCGTATCCTCCAACATTGCCAACCTCACCCACGCCAAGCGTGTCAATGTCGGTCGTCCGTTGCTCAACTATGTCGAATACATTGTCGATCAGTATAACCGTGAGGTTCCAGTGGGAGTTCCTGGCGAACTGCTCATTGGTGGTCCTGGTGTGGCCGTTGGTTACAACAACTTGCCAGAGATGACAGCTGAGCGCTTCGTAGAGTATCAGGGAGTGAGAGTTTACCGCTCTGGCGACCTGGCACGCTGGGTACCCGATGGCAGTGTGGAAATACTGGGCCGCAATGACGATCAGGTGAAGTTGCGCGGATTCCGTGTGGAATTAGGCGAGATAGAAGGTGTTGCCGTGAAGTTCGATGGTTTACGACAAGCTGTGGCAGACATCAAGGAGATTGGCGCCATGCAGCATCTCTGTCTTTACTACACCTCTGACGAGGAATTGGACGAGGAGGCACTTAAGGCATTCCTTGCAGAGTCGCTGACGGAATATATGGTGCCGACAGCATACGTCCGCATTGATGCCATACCGCTGACACCTAACGGAAAAACCAACCGTAAGGCATTGCCTATACCGAAGATTCATCTGGAGGAAATCGTTCCTCCTGCTAATGAAACAGAGGCCAAGTTGCTGGAATTGATGAAACAGCAACTGAAGACAGACGAACTGGGCGTGACCACTAACCTTGTCACCATGGGCCTCAGTTCCATTGCCGCCATGCGCCTCTGTGCTATCCTTTTACAGCAGTACGAAATCAAGATTCCTGTCAAGGACATTTTGGAACATCCTACCGTCAGGGAGATGGCACAGCATTCGAAACACGAGAAGGCCGTGCAGTATAATCCTTATCCCATCAGGGAAACCTATCCGTTGTCAGAATCGCAGCGCGGAATGCTCATCGACTGTCTGATGAATCGCGATGCATTGCAGTATAACATTCCCGCCCTGCTGAAGTACAAGACGCTCGATATTCCTCGTTTCAAGGAAGCGCTCGCAAAGGTGGGCGAGGCCCATCCCTACCTGAAGGCTCGTATCGCCATGCAGGGTGATGACTATGTACAGGTGCGCCGTGACGATGATCAGATAGTCATTGAAGAGTACACACTCGACTACGATCCCGACAGGGCGTTCTTCCAAGCACAGATTAAACCCTTCGACGTGCTGGGTGAACGACTCTACCGCTTTAAGCTCTACACCACACCGTCCTACTACTACCTTGTCATCGATATTCATCATATCATCAGCGACGGTAGCAGTAACTACATTCTCGCACGTGAAATGGAGAAAGCCTATTCCGGTCAGCCACTGGTGAAGGAGTCATATACAGCCTTCGACCGTGCCATCGACGAGGAAAATATCATGAAGACCGAGCGTGGCATAGAGGCAGAGCAGTATTTCGACAACCTCATCAACGGAACGGAAGCAACCGTCTATCCATTATCAACAGATACGGGCGGTGATGCCGTCTATGGCGAATTGCTGGAGACGTTCCCCTCGGAAGCCATCGACAAGTTCTGTAAACAGCATGCGCTGGCGCCGAGTAGCTTCTTCCTTACAGTGTTCCATCATGTACTCCATCGTGTCACACGCGAAGAACGTACGTTATTGTACTTTATCAGCAATGGTCGCTCAGAGGTACAGTTAGAGAACTTCTTTGGTGTATTCGTCAAAACCATGCCAACTGTTGTCAGCGACTACAGTAGCGACATTGTGACCTCCGTGCGTAATATGCACCAACAGATGCTCGACACCATCCAGCACGACTACTATCCGTTTACGAAAATGGTCGAGCGCCACGGACTCAAGGCAGAAATTCTCTACAACTACTTCGTTGACCTCCAGACCAATATGGCTCTCGACAACGATGCCGTAGAAGCAGTGCCACTTGAGTGGGATACAGCAAAGACACCACTTTCCATCACCATGCTCAAGGATAACGAAGGCAATTACGTCAGTTCCTTAGAGTACGACTCACGTTTGTACAGCGAGAGAGACATGCTGATTCTCAACAAAGCCTTCCGCGCCTTTGCTGAGAACGCTGTGGTTGCAAACATCCCACTCAGCCACATATCTATTATCAGCCCACAACAGGAAGCAGCCATCAAAGCGCTTTCAAAGGGTGAGACAATGGCTTGTGACACATCCATGACCTTCCCCGCTATTTTCTCACAGCAAGCAGCAGCAACTCCTGATGCCGTAGCTGTGGTCGACGAGGAGGGTAGCTATAGTTATGGTCAGTTGGATATACTCTCCAACGCCCTGGCTGCAGAACTACGCTCGTTGGGTGTAGGAGCTCCCGACGTCAAGTCACCCTTTGTCAGCATCATGCTGGGATACGAGAAAGCATTCCTGGTGGCAGCTATTGGTGTGGAGAAAGCTGGTGGTGCCTATGTGCCACTGGACTACGAATATCCCAACGACCGACTGCTCTATATGTTGGAGGACAGCGAGAGTCAGGTGCTCATCACCAGTCATGCCATCTTCAACGAGAAGACCAGTGAGGGTGACAACTTCACGGCAAAGAACATCCTGTTCATTGATGACTTCCTGGCGAAAGCTCCCGTTTTCGCTGAGGCAGTGAACTATGCTGTGCCTGAGGGTTTGGCATATATGATCTATACCTCAGGATCAACAGGTAAACCCAAGGGAGTGATGATTCCCCACAGGGCGAAGGCCAACTTCGTACAGTTTATCGCCAAGGAATGGCGACACACCGCTCAGAGCCGCATCTGTTGTCACTCGTCATTCTCGTTCGATGCGTCTATCGAGGACCTCTATCCTGTGCTCACAGTTGGCGGTACCCTTTATACCGTACCAAAGGAGGCACGTAAGGATCTGGTCATGCTCTATGACTTCATCGTCAAGAACAAGATAACTGGTGGCTGCTATACCACACAATTGGGTCTGATGCTGTTACAGCAGTTCCCCGACCTGCCTGTTGACTACCTTGTTGTTGGTGGAGAAAAAATGGCAGACAACCCCGACTGTAAGTGTCGTCTTATCAACACCTATGGTCCGACCGAGTTTACCGTTGATGCAACGTTCTATGAGACGGAGCACGGACGTGACTATAAGAATATTCCTATCGGCCGACCGCTCTATAACCTCTCTGCATTCGTCCTTGACCCGATGGGGCAGCTCGTTCCGCAGGGTGTTCCTGGTGAGTTATGCATGGCTGGTCCTCAGATTGCCTGTGGCTACTGGAAGCGTGAAGACCTGACGGCAGAGAAGTTCGTGGACTGTCCTTTTACGGAAGGAAAGATGTACCATACTGGAGACCTTGTGAAATACAACAGCGAGGGACAAATTGAGTACATGGGACGTATTGATAATCAGGTGAAACTGCGTGGCTTCCGTATTGAATTAGGTGAGATAGAAACCCTCATCAGCAAGTATGAAGGCGTCCAGATGCAGAGTGTACAGGTCAAGGAGATTGGCGGTGTGCAGCACCTCTGTGCTTACTATACTGCTGACCGTCAGATAGACAGTGACGCACTGCGTGACTACCTGGCTGAGCAACTGACTGACTATATGGTACCCACGGCCTATATGCAATTAGACCAGATGCCACTCACGCCCAACGGAAAGGTGAATACGAAGGCATTGCCTATGCCTGATATGCAGGCCGACGAACTCGTTGCTCCTGTCACGAAGACGGAGAAGAAACTTTTCTCACTTGCTGCCGAGATGCTGAAGCACGACAAGTTTGGCATTACCAGTAATCTCATTTCAATGGGACTCACCTCCCTCACAGCGATGCGCTTTACCGTCGCAGCCTTCAACGAGTTCAACGTACAGGTGACGGTGAAAGACGTGATGCAGCATCCCACCATCCATCAGATGGCCGCGCTCATCGACAGTAAGCGAGAGGAAGAAGGTCTGGACAGTCAGCAAGAAGACACTCAGTTCTGGTCAGAGGGCAAGCACTACTATTATCCCATCACCGAGAACCAGCGAGGCGTGTTCTTCGACTGGGAGATGAACCGTGACACCACGCAGTATAACGTTCCTGACGTAGTGGTGATGACAGATGCCGATGCCTCAAAGTTGCGTGATGCTTTGGAGAAGGTAGTCAATGCACACCCCTATCTGAAGACTCGCTTTGTACAGCATGATGGTGATGTGATGCAGATTCGCCGTGACGAGGAACCGGTAGAAATACTGATGGAGTCATTGGCCGAAGAACCGGATACAGAATTCTTCCAGAATCGTGTTCGTCCATTTGACCTGTATAACGACCAACTTTACAGACTGGAGATATATACTTATGATAATAAGGTGTATCTGTTTATCGATATCCATCATAGCATCTACGACGGTGCTTCTTCCCTGATATTATTCGATGATATTAAGAAGGCTTATGATGGCGAGAACATCGAGCCAGAAACCTATACCGCCTTTGAATTTGCTTTAGACGAGCTGAAGCTGATGAAGTCGAAGGAATATGATGAGGCAGGGGATTATTTCAAGAAGCTGATGGGCGATGCCAACACGGTAGTCTATCCTCACTCTATCAGGAAAGAGGAAAACGACCCAGGCATTCTTTCTGTGCATTTCAAAGGTAACGACATTGAATCCTTCTGTCAGCAGAACGGATTAACCCTGAACAGCTACTTCCTGGCAATCACTATGCATGTCTTGCATACAGTGACTCGCGAAGACGACATTGTCATCACGACTATCAACAACGGACGTTCCGACGTAAGAATGATGAATATCATGGGTATGTTCGTCAAGACGATTCCTGTCGTTAGTTCGAGTGCCGACAGCACCAAGAGTGTTATCGAAGTTGTCAAGCTGTTGCAGAATCAGCTGCTCGAGACACAGTCCAGAGACTTCTATCCATTTACCAAGATGGTGGAGCTCTATGGTTTGCGTCCGGAAATTATGTATGCATACCAGCCCCGAGACGTCAGCGAAGATGATAACCAGGAGGACAAGATGCGCCTGCTGCTTAACCAGACGAAACTGCCGCTTGATATCCAGGTAATGCCTGAGAAGGACGGTTTTGTGCTGGAACTCCAATATGACACCGCTTTGTATTCAAAGAAGGACATGGAGCAGTTGGCAGAAATGATGACGAACATCGCCGAGCAGGCAGCGTCAAAGCCTTCCCTGAAAGACATTCCGCTGTTGGGCGACGAGGATACGGCGAAAGTACTTCGTATGTCAACGGGAAGAACGCTCGACTACGATCGTTCTCTCACATGGATAGACCAGTTCCAGCAGCAGGCGAAGGCACATCCCGACCAGACTGCTGTTGTCGACTCCACCAGCCAACTGACTTACCGTGAGCTTGACGAAAAGTCTGACGCCCTGGCTCACTGGTTGGTAGGCCAAGGGGTGAACCCCGACGATTTCGTCGCCGTCAAGATGGATCGTGTCAAAGAGTTCGTGGTAGCAGTGATGGCCATACAAAAGGCAGGTGCCGCCTATGTGCCCATTGACATGGATTATCCCGAAGACCGCATCAGTTACATGATTGAGAACAGCGAAGCAAAGGTGATGGTAACAGAAAAGACCCTGGAAGCCGTGAAACCTGCAGGTCCGTTCAAGAGTTTGGCAACGCCTGACAGCAGAGCGTATATGATTTATACCTCGGGCTCTACCGGTCGT
>Ga0256407_10008684_pt1 | contig 14814 bp, 13 predicted proteins | sample RumenRJG_04DNA_FD_193489 | JGI IMG/M metagenome (GOLD analysis project Ga0256407, IMG submission 193489) | Bovine rumen microbial communities from Lethbridge, Alberta, Canada - RJG_04 | ecosystem: Host-associated > Mammals > Digestive system > Stomach > Rumen | place: Canada: Alberta... | reverse complement strand
AATCCCAAAGCCTCACTCGTAAGCATATGGGGCAGAGCATTGTCCATCGCAATCACAATGTCGAACTGTTCTTAAAAAGTATCCGATAGAGTGCAGAAATCAGCGTGTTCAAATCGGAGTGTGACACCTTGCCTTTCTGCCCGCGCTTTTGCCTCTATCAATTCTCCATCACTGATATCCGAGGCAACTACTTGATATCCAAGAGCCGCCAGACCAATTGCCTGCGTTCCAATTCCACAAGCACAATCAAGGACATAAGCGTTAGTGCTGAAACCACTATTATTAAAGATTCTGTTTAGTATCGCTGCCTGTTCATTAGAAGCAGCGTGCCAGTCAAGAAACAACTTGTCATATTGAGAAGCTATATTGTCATAAAAGGATTGTGTTATATTCATAGTCTTTACTCCGACCCAAAACTACAACAGTACGAAAACAGGAAGTTGTACATCTAACTTCCGTGTTAAATCTTATCCAAATACTTCTGCAAAACATCCACAAACTGTCCAATGTGTAAGCCGTCAACAAAAGAATGATGCGCCTGTATAGAAACTGGCATCAGTGTTTTTCCATCTTTCTCATAGTATTTTCCCCAGTCAATCAAGTATAACATAATCTGTCTGCGCGAAAGAGCTGCATATGTTTTATGGCTGTATTTTGTTTCAGAAAACAAATGCAGGGACCATTTCCGCCCATGGAAAACGGTCCCTGCATTTTTATAAGGGTTATGATTCAAGACTCAATAGATTATCCAGGGTGCTGCAAGCATACCTTCTGTTTACCACCTGATACACAGAACTGCTTTTTCAGGTTTTTCTTCCAGGTGTAAAGTGAACATGGATGCTGACGCGGTATTGTTTTCTTCTTCAGGAGACAAGTTTGCAAGTGTGTTCACAGAATTCTCTGTGACAACCTTTGGTCTGCAGATGTTGTTCTCAAAAGGAGATCTCATAATGTTGAATCAGACAGGTGAAGCCGCCGGATCATGCGGAGACAATATCATAAAAAAGAAGCTGTTTTCCGAAATCCCCTATCTGAAGGGGAAAAGGCTCACATTAAAGGGCCTTGCCCGTGCAGACCAGTCCGGTCTGCAGGAACTGGTGGACAGTCCCCGCGTTTATCGATACCTGCCCACATTCCTGTTCGAGCAAAAATATCCGGATACCGGGATCCAATCCACAAAATCAGTGTGGGCTACAGGCTTCTGGAGCGGTACTGGGGAAAAGGAATCGCCGGAGAAGCCCTGGAAATGATGATCGACTATCTCTATAAGGAGACAGATATTGAGATCATCACTGCCAGCACCATGATCGAAAACCAGGCCTCTGCCAATGTCCTCAGAAAGAACGGCTTTCAGCTGGTTGTTCACGCCGTCGATGAGGACTGGGGATATGACAAACCGACAGTCACAGATAAATGGATCCGGTAACTGCTGACCTCGGACAAGTCATATTCCGGACAAACAGACTGTCACAGACAAGGCAATCAGTTGTCCGATAACAGGGGACCCTTATATTCCAGGCAGAGCATGGTCAGATCGTCAAACTGCTCAGAATTGCCGACGAATTTATCCACTTCGAGACGGACATTTTGCAGGATTTCACTGGGACTGCCGTCCCTGTTCCCATTCAGAGCATTAAGCATCCCGTCAATCCCGAAGAATCGGCCTCCCGCATCTGTGGCTTCCGGAATACCGTCGGTGTAGACAAACAGCTTCGATCCCGGCGTAAGAATGATTTCGTATTCCTTATACTTGGTACCATCCATACCGCCGACCACCAGCCCATGCACATCTTTGTAAAGCGTGAACTCTCCATCCGGCCTTTTCAGCACAGGATATTCATGCCCGGCATTTGCGGCGATGAGCTTTCCGCTTGAAATTTCAAAAACTCCCATCCATACCGTGACAAACATTTCCTCCTGATTGTTCTCACAGATCTGCCTGTTGACCGCTTCCAAAGCCCTTGCCGGTGACAGGCCGGCTAAAGCGCCGTTCTTGATCAGTGTTTTGGAGACCATCATGAACAGTGCCGCCGGAATTCCTTTTCCGGCGACATCCGCGATGACAAGGCCCAGATGATCCTCATCGATCAGGAAAAAGTCAAAGAAATCACCGCCAATTTCCCTGGCCGGATTCATAGATGCAAAAATATCGAAATCCCTGCGCTCCGGAAAGGCCGGAAATATTGATGGCAGCATACTTGCCTGAATCTGTCTGGCCATAAGCAGTTCTCTTTCAAGCTGCTCACGTTTTGTCTGCTCTTTGTGCTTTTTCTCCATTCCGGACATTTTCCGGCGGACATAAGCCTGTATCAGAATACCCAGAATAATTGCTGTACAAGTGACGACAATAACATAGAACCAGGCCTGCTCAAACAGTTTCTTTCCCTTGACAATGGGGATGGTAAGCTTGTTACTCCCCCTGCCCAGGGCATCTCTGATCTCCATCACGAAGTGATAGGATCCGCCGGGAAGATTTGTATAAGACACCGGATCCAGCTCGCTGCGCCTGACTGTCACTGCTTCCTTGTCAAAGCCTTCCAGACAGTAGGATACCTGGGGATCCGTCAGCATATAGTTGTAAACAAAGCCATAGATCGTCAGCTTATGTGTATCAGAAGGAATACTAAAGCCGCCTGTCTCATCGGGAAACATACGCTCGCCGTCTACTTCAATATAGGGTACAGCCTGTTTGAGATTACTGATAATCTCCAGCGGAGCTTCAACATTGACTTTTGCCACACCGGAATTTCCTGCTATGTACAGGTCACCTTCCGGTGTCAGTTCACTGTAAGAGTTGCTGGTGGATATATAGGGCAGACCGTTTGCGATACCATAGTGCACCGGATTGATCTTCTTGTTTTCCAGTAACTCTGCTATCGGAGAGATATAAATCCCGTTGCTGCTGAGGATCCACAAATCCCCCTTGCTGTTTTCGTAGAGGTCGAAATTATTGGAATAGGGGAAGTGCTGTACTGTAGTCACCTGATAGTCCTCAGTCATCCATGCCAGGGAATTGCTGGTCACGATCCAGAAGACATGATGGTCGGGATCGTATTTAATGCGCATGACAATCCCGGAGGTCAGGCCGTCCCGGGTGCTGATGCACCGGACGCCTTCTTCATTGATGATATAAATGCCCCCGCCGTTGGATCCCAGAACAATATCGCCATTTGGCGCCGCAGCCACAGTCAGGCTCTCGGAATTGGTGATTCCATCGGCTTCTCCGTAACCGGCAGCAACACGATTGTTCTTTATAACATTGAGCCCGCCGGTGACTACCGCAAGCATTGAGCCATCGTCCATCTCACACACGAACCGGACATGGTCGGAAATAAGTCCATCGTCCACGGTAAAGGCCGTCACTGAATCTCCGTCATAGCACAGAAGTCCCCTGGAACGCCAGGTGGAGATCCACAGACGGCCTCGGCTGTCTCTGACCTGGGAACGAATGCGGCATCCGTCCAGCATCTCCAGCAGATCCGAAAATCCCAGCTCTTGGCCGGAGGAGGTCTTTGCGGATGACAGGGGCAAAGCCCGCACCTGTTCTTTATCATCGAGAACTATCAGGCCGGTGTCCGTGCCGATAAACAGCCGGTCATTATACATGCAGGTGGAATTAACAACCGCCTGGGGCAGATTATAACGCGCAAAGATATCCAAAAACTGGTTGGAAACAAGCTTCATTACCCCCTGCCGGGAGGAAGTAAACCAGAGATTCCCTTCATAGTCCGCCATGATCTTGGTGATGGAATTGTCCATAGGCAGATCCTTCAACTGGTGGAATCCCTGACTGTCCAGCACACCGATTCCGTTGATGGCACTGATCCAGACTTTGTCGTCGTACTGTTGAATATCGAAGACATCATACAGAGGAGAAATATCCACATATTCCATCTTTTCGACATCCTGGGTCAGTTTGCCGTGATAGAAGCCAGAATCCGCAGTTCCGATATACAGCATTCCGGGCGCGTTCTGATCGGTCTGTATGCTTGTGATCTTCTTGTCGGCAATCTTGGTGTGGTCCATATAGTCCACCAGCCTGCCATCGCGAAGTGTGAAATATTCCTCCTCATTCGTGATACAGTGAAGCAGGCCGTCGCTTCCCGGCCGGATCTGCTGAATGTATGCATTGGCAATCCGGGGATCTTCCACTGATGTGAGATTCATATCCGCATCGATCATGGAGATACCGGCTGTGGTGCCCACATAGATCGTGCCTTTGTCGTCCTCTGTGATTGCGCAGATCTTAGCGGAGCCAAGACCATCCTCTTCCTTCCACATACGGAATTCATCGTTCTCCATCAGGGCGACACCGCTGTCATTGGTGCCGATCCAGAGTCTGTCCTTTCGATCCACGTACAGGACTGTGACGCTGGCAACGCCGGTGGTGGAATCCACGCGCTCAAAGCTATTGCCGTCATAACGAATCAGACCGCTGTAGCTGCCGACCCAGATAAAGCCCTCGCTGGTCTCCGCTATATCATTGGCCTCGGAAGTCGGCAGACCGTTGGTGTTGTTATAGAGCACTGCTGAGTAATTGTCCTTCTCATAAACAGGATCCACGGTCAATGTATTTTCATTATTCTGCGCCTCTGCAGTTTCTGTAGTCTCTATAGTATCTGTGGTATCCGCGAAAATCATCAGCGCCGAAAAAATGAATACAAGACATAGAACAAGCAGCGCGCTCTGCTTAATATAACCAGGCTGTCTGCTTAGTTTCCGCATAAGTCTGTCTCCTTCCTCCGATTGTCCTGCAAGAGCCGTAGCAGCGTGCAGGTATTTATTTCCTTCTGACGTCACAGCGAAGTGTCAGATTTCCAGAATTGTCGTATTCATTCCCCAAATACGATAGTAATGAATATCTTTTGCACTCCTGCAGATCAGTTTAATGCCGATATTTGAGTAGGGAGCACTCTCATCTGTCAGAATATTAGCCAGCTTACTGAGATCAAATTCTCTGCCGTTATCCCGCACTCTGATAATCAGAGAATCGTTGTTAAGAGTCACCCGGATCTCCGCGCGGTTTGCCCCGCTCTTCCGGGCAAATCCATGCTCGATAATAATTCCGTCGATCAGAAGCGCTCCAATCTGAGTGAATTCAGTAACTGCAACCGTTAAAAATGCAGCTCCAAACGCCCGCGTCAGAATAGTGTTCATATCCTTCCCTTACTTTTTTCACTTATTTGGATGCCCCATCAAAACATCCGTTATCGCCGGGACTAAATCTTTCTTTCTTGATATGCCCGGTTCAATCCTGAAGGATGTTCCGTCATAGACAGCCCTGTCTCCGAAAGCCTCCTCAATAACCTCCTTTGCCTCGTCATCAGAGGGTACCAGAAAAGTAACAGAAATGCCGTCGTGGAAAATACCGATCTGGGCAAAGGACATATCCATCCCTGTCGTCCTCAAGGTCCATGGGAGCGTTTTCTTCATGCGCTCAGCCATTTCTCTGGCATCCTCTTCATCATAAACATTGATACAGCCTATCGAATAGTTCGTGCCGCCGCTTTCATATTCCTTATAGTCGCTGAGGAAGATTTCTCCATCGGTCATTCCGTCGTAAGAAAGAGATGCTTTATACATTTCCTGATAGAAAGCATCTGTATCAGAAATCCCTGCAATAGCATTGAGCGCTTTAACTGCTTCCCTGTCAGCGGAAGTCGTGTTATTCGACTGAAGATTTGCTGTATCTGACAGAATTGATCCAATCATGACGTGCGCAGTCTTTTTATCCAATTCAACACCGTAATTCCGATATCTGATCCAGATGATGGTTGCAGTTGATCCGAGAGGCCTTGCATCATAAATCAGCTGGTTACCGGTCGTTACGGCTCCGTCTCCATGATGATCGATAATGCTGATGATATTTGCATCGCTCAATCCCTCTGCCGACTGTGTGTACTCACTGTGATCCACCAGAATCATATTCTGTCCGGAAACCTCTTCCATCAGCTCAGGTGTCTCCAGCCCGGCCGCATCAAGAATAAATGCCGTTTCCGGATTGATCTTTCCCAGAACGATGGGAACCGCATCATATCCCAGCTTCTGCAGTAATGCCGCATAAGCTATAGAACTTCCGACTGTATCGGAATCGGGGCTTCTGTGTCCGGTCACATAGATAGTCCCCTCTATTTCGCCCAGCCCCTCCAGATCGCTGCGATTCAGAAGAATGTTAAGTTCTTTTTCTTTTTGATAATTGCCTGCCTCTGCCTTTTTTCCAAGTAAGAAACCCCCGATACCCACAACAACCATCAGAGCAAGAATGCATCCGAAAGATATCCACCGTGCTTTCTGTTTCGTCATATCGATGTCCTCCAGTTCCCAAATCTCTGAATCTCCCTTCCGCTCCGGTGAGCTGCATTATCCCCATAACATGAAATGTCTACACTCGCTTGATTCCGGGTTCCGTCATGCTGACAGGATCCAGGACCCTGGACAGCTCTTCCGCTTCCATTATTTTTTCTTCCAGAATGATTTCCCGCACAGGCCGGTTCTGTTTCAAGGCCTTTTTGGCTATGTCCGCCGCGCGCTGATAGCCGATGACAGGGGCAAGTGTTGTCACGATGCCGACACTGTTCTCCACCAGTTCGCGGCATCTCTCTTCATTAGCTGTGATTCCGGTGACACAGTTGTCCACGAAAGTCTCCGTCGCGAACCCCAGCGTATCAATAGACTGGAAGAGATTGTAGAAAATAATCGGTTCGAAGGCATTCAGTTCCAGCTGGCCGGCTTCTGCTGCCATTGTGATCGTGACATCATTCCCGATCACATTGAAAGACACCTGGTTGACAACCTCCGGGATCACAGGGTTGACCTTGCCGGGCATAATTGAGGAACCGTTCTGCATGGCAGGCAGATTGATCTCTCCCAGGCCTGCCCTGGGGCCGGATGACATGAGCCTCAGGTCGTTGGCGATCTTGGAAAGGGTGACCGCACAGGTCTTCACCGCCCCGGAAACAGCCACAAAGGAATCCAGATTCTGCGTGGAATCGATCAGATCGGCTGCCTGGACGAAATCCATGCCCGATACTTCATTCAGCGCCGGAACGATCCTCTGCAGGTAGACCGTATCGGCATTGACACCTGTTCCGATCGCCGTGCCTCCCATATTGAGGGGTCTCATTTCGTCCGCCGCCTTTTCAACCCGGCTTATATTTCTCGCGACCGCGTCTGCATATGCCCGGAATTCCTGACCGAGCCGGATGGGAACCGCGTCCTGCATCTGGGTGCGGCCCATCTTGATCACATGGTTGAATTCCTCTGCCTTATTGGACAGGGCCAGCTGCAGGCACTGCAGCTGCAGCCGCAGCTTCATGAGCAGGCGGATCGTTGTCATCTTTCCCGCAGTGGGGATCACATCGTTTGTCGACTGACCAAGATTGACATGATCATTGGGATGGATGATGCTGTAATCTCCCTTTTGCCCTCCCAGAAGCTCGATCGCACGGTTGGCGATCACTTCATTGGCGTTCATGTTAAGCGATGTTCCCGCGCCTCCCTGGATCGGATCAACGACAAAATGCTGGCGAAAATTACCGGCAAGAATTTCATCGCACGCCTTTACAATCGCCTGGGCTTTCTTTGAATCAAGTAAGTCAATCCCACAGTTCGTAATAGCCGCATTTTTATTGTATCATGCAAGCGCCTGTCTAAACAGACCTGCCATGCCATTTAAATGTCACGCCGTATCCCGATTTACACAACTATAGATTCCCCATCTTCCGGGACCCGGATTCCGGAAAGATTTCTTTCATTCGCAAACGCTATGATGTCTTTTCGAGTAAGTAAGGCATGATTGACACTATCCAAATGAGAGGCAATCACGATGGTCTGTGGAGCCGCCTGACATACTTTTTCGATGTCAGACAGATTCATGATCAATCTGCCCATCGGTGTAGTCGCTTCACAACAATTCAGAATGATGGCCTCCGGATGATGCTTTTTGATTGTTTGTTCTACTTCTGGGCAGTAGATTGTATCAGCGGCGAGATACAGACACTTTTCTCCGGGAGCCTCAAATACATATCCGCAGACTTCACCCATCTTTTCAACAACTTTATCGCTGTCACCATCACTGATGCAGTTGGGAGGGGCTGTTTTTGCGCGATAATTCGAGAAGATACAATGGATTTTCTCCCCTGTCAGCAAGTGAGAGCCTGCCAGCGGTGTATATGAATCTTAGTAAATTTACGCCGCCGTCTGCTAATTTTGATGGATTAACTTCAAAGATAACAAGTATAATGACACCAACAAAGCCTAAAAACACAAAATAAACGCACGCGTGTGATTGCGTTTTGTTGATTAAACGCACGGAATGTGTTATTTTGTGTTTGGAGGTGATTAACATGAGGACTATTCCTGAAAAAGAAACTTTGACTGTAGAATTTAAGAGTGATTGTTCTGGATATAGTGACACTGATCTAGTCGACGAAATAGTAGGAATGGCAAATACACAGGGTGGAGATTTATATCTGGGAGTAGAAGATAACGGTGAAATTACAGGCGTTGGTAAGAAAAGAATGGATCCTATTGGCGCTATGGCTCTTATTGCAAATAAAACGATTCCTTCTGTTTCTACCAGAGCAGAAATAATTGAGGAAGAGGGGTTTCCAGTTCTAAAAATAGAAATCCCTATGTATAGATCCATTGTTGCCACAACAGATGGAAGAATATTAAAAAGACGTTTAAAACTCGACGGAACACCTGAAAATGTCCCGCTTTATCCGTTTGAAATCCCAAGCAGACTTTCAGAGTTGAATCTCCTTGATTATTCTGCTCAGGTTGTTCAGGAAGCCAGTGTTGATGATCTGGATCCAAATGAACGTATCAGACTTCGAAACATTATTAAATACCGAAAGGGCGACAGTTCATTAGTAGAATTATCAGATGATGAATTGGATAAGGCTTTACAGCTGGTCAAAATAGATCACGGTACCCTAAAGCCAACAATAACCGGACTTCTGCTTATTGGAAAAGAAGAAAAGATCAAAGAACATATTCCCACGGCCAGGGAAAGCTTCCAGGTATTAGAAGGAACAAAAATCAGAGTTAATGAAGAATACGCTCGCCCGCTTTTGGCAACATTTGAATTGTTTGAAGGATATATGAAGGCTTGGAATCCTGAGCGTGAAATGGAGTATGGCCTGTTCAGGGTACCAATCCCGGAGTTCTCCGAAGCTGCATTTAGAGAGGGGCTGGTAAACGCCTTTTGCCATAGAGACTATACTGTTTTGCAGGCTGTACGTGTAGCAATTGAAGATGAAGGATTAACAATAAGCAGTCCTGGTGGTTTTATAGAGGGTGTTACGTTGGAGAATCTTTTGACTGTTGAACCTCACAGCAGGAATCCTGTTCTGGCAGATGCATTGAAGAGAATTGGCTTAGCTGAAAAAACAGGTCGTGGAATTGATCGCATATTTGAAGGCTCTATTATATATGGTAGACCCTTACCCGATTATTCTGAGTCAACTGGGAAAAATGTGAAGTTATTCATTCAACGCGCCGAACCGAATTTGCCTTTTACAAGAATGATTTCAAATGAAGAGAATCGATTAGGGAGATCTCTTCCTATAAACTCCTTATTGATTCTCTCTGCACTTCAATCACTACGTAGAGCATCATTACATGAATTAGCGGAAAAAATCCATGTGACTGAGATAAGAACAAAGGCGAATGTTGAGAAACTAGTTGAAGCTGGCCTTGTAGAAGCTATTGGAAATACCGCAGCACGAACATACATTTTAAGCTCGAAAGTATATCGTGAGCAGGATAATATGGTTGGTTATGTGAGGCAGACCGGAATAGATCTGATTAAATATGAAGAGTTGATTATGAAACTCGCTATCAATCAGAATGGTTCGGTTACTCGAGAAAATGTTGCCGATCTACTCGGCATCAATCCTGCGCAGGCATATAGAATTCTTAAAAAGCTTACTGAAAAAGGAAAACTAAAGCTAGTGGGAAGTGGAAGGGCAGCTCATTATGAAGTGATATAACGCAAAAAACGCACGCGCGCGTTTATGTGTGTTTAGACAGTAATTCTAACACTACTTAAGGATGTAGTTGCTTTTAAAAAGAAGTTTTATAGATGCCCATGGGCAAAGTATGCCTTATAAAGCTGCACTTGCTTTGTAAAGCCGCACATGACAAAGGCCGCGGAAATACATCGTCTGTGATATCAAGGAGGTCAGTCATATTTCACAAAAAATGTGTGAGAATTTTGTCGAAAATAGAGAAAACGCCTTTGAAGATAAAAAAATGGAGATAGACTATTGAAAACGTTTCCACGGAATGCTACTATTATACGCGTGGAAACGTTTCCGCAACCTGCCTTAAAAGAACAGCCGCGAAAGCGTTCTTTTAAAACCTGACTTGAAAGAATTGCTTTAAAAGAATTGCCTTAAAAGAATTGCCTTAAAAGAATTCTTCTTATAAGTTGTCTTAAAAGGATCGTCTTAAAAGCAGTTTTGCTGCTCCGGCAGGTACTTCCGGAGGCCTCATGTAAGGATATGTGAGGACTTTTTTTCAGGGAAAGTGTGGAAACGATTCCAAACAGTGTTCCGTGTTTACCTGCACCGTAGAACAAATATCCGGCGGCATGAAACCGGTTGCAGGGGGTCAGGGGCACTGACGAAAGGCAGACAAAGACAACAGTTGTTAAAAGTGTTTTTTTAGGAGGAAGTACTATGAAAAAGAAAATGGTAAGTCTTCTGGCAGTCGTGACAGTAGCGGCGACGCTGCTTGCAGGCTGCGGCGGTTCCACAGGTTCAGCGGGCAGCACCGGGAGTGCAGCATCCGCAGGCAGCACAGGCGCGGCAGCGGCTCCGGCCGCAGATGCCGGCGCAGGCCATGTCTATTATCTGAACTTCAAGCCGGAAGCAGATGCAGCCTGGCAGGATCTGGCCAAGGTCTACACAGAGGAGACCGGTGTTCCTGTGACAGTCGTCACGGCGGCCTCCGGTGAGTATGAGACCACCCTGATGAGTGAGATGGCCAAGTCTGATGCGCCTACCATGTTCCAGGTCAACGGCCCTGTCGGCCTGGCCAACTGGAAGGATTACTGCTATGACCTGACCGGCTCCGATATTGTCAGCAACCTGACCTCCGATGCTTTCGAGCTCAAGGACGGGGATGCGATCGACGGCGTCGCCTATGTCATCGAGTCCTATGGCATCATCACCAACGTCAGCCTTCTGGAAAAGGCAGGCTACAAGCTGGACGACATCAAGAGCTTTGACGATCTGAAGAAGATCGCGGATGATATCCAGGCCCGCAAGGACGAGCTGGGCGTCAAGGGCGCATTTGCTTCGACCGGCATGGACGGATCCTCCGACTGGAGATTCAAGACTCATCTGGCCAACCTGCCCATCTACTATGAGTACAAGGCAGACGGCATCGACAACACCGATGCTATCAAGGGCACCTACCTTGACCAGTACAAGAATGTCTTTGACCTCTACATCACAGATTCCACCTGCGATCCCAAGGAACTTTCCTCCAAGACCGCGGATGACGCAAGAGCTGAGTTCCTCGACGGCGAGGCTGTCTTCTACCAGAACGGCTCCTGGGAGTACAGTTCTCTGGCAGAGAAGTTCTCTGATGACCAGATCGCGATGATCCCCATTTACTTCGGCGTCGACGATGCCAACGAGGGCCTTTGCACAGGTACTGAGAACTACTGGTGTGTCAATGCGGAGGCCTCCGAGGAGGATATCGCCGCGACCCTTGCCTTCATGAACTGGTGCGTCACCTCCGAGGCCGGCACAAAGGCAATGGCGGAGAACATGGGCTTCACGATCCCCTTCACGACTGCCATTGAGTCCCCCAACGCATTTGTCAAGCAGGATGCCGCATACACAGAGTCCGGCAAGACCCCCGTTTCATGGAACTTTACGACTATGCCTTCCGAGAACTGGAAGAACGGCGTGGGCTCCGCTCTGACCGCCTATGCGGCAGGCACCGGCGACTGGAACGGCGTTGTGACCGCATTTGTCGACGGCTGGGCAACAGAGGCCGCACTTGCGGAATAATTAACTGATCAACGGAAGCTCGTTGAAATCTTAAAAGGCTTTACAGGAAATGAAAAAGGCCGTTTCCCTGTCATCGGGCAGCGGAAACGGCCTTTTTATAAAAACAGTAAGCGCAGAAACATATAGTAATCATGCGTAGGAAAAATGCTTAAGACAAAAGCACTTGCACGCAAAAGCGTAATAATAAGCAAACAATATATAGAGGGGCATTCTATGGTAGGAAAATCTATAAAAAAATGGTGGCCGGTCTTTCTGTTGCCGACAGCGGTTGCCTTTGCGATCGGTTTTGTGTGGCCGTTTATCTGGGGAATCTATCTTTCCTTCTGTAAATTCACGACGGTCAAAAATGTCAAGTTCATTGGTTTTTCCAATTATTCCAAGGTCTTTGCGGACCCCACCTTCTCCCATGCCTTCTGGCTGACGGTTCTGTTCGCCTTCCTGTCCAGTGTTCTGATCAATATCCTGGCTTTTGCCATCGCGCTGGCGCTGACCAGGGGACTGAAGGGGACTAACGTCTTCCGCACGATCTTTTTCATGCCCAACCTGATCGGCGGCATCGTCCTTGGCTATATCTGGCAGACGCTCCTGAACGGCCTGCTGTCCAAGTGGGGACAGCCTCTGCTGGCCCTGTCCGCCTTCAACGGCTTCTGGGGCATGATCATCCTGCTCTGCTGGCAGCAGATCGGATATATGATGATCATCTACATCGCAGGCCTCAACAATATTTCCGGAGACCTGATCGAGGCCGCGGAGATCGACGGAGCGACTCCCGCCCAGATCCTGTTCAAGATCAAGATCCCCATGATCATGCCTTCGATCACGATCTGCACCTTCCTGACCCTGACCAACGGCTTCAAGATGTTCGACCAGAACCTGTCCCTGACAGGCGGTGAGCCGGCCAAGCAGTCTCAGCTCCTTGCACTCAATATTTATGATACCTTCTATGCACGGAGCGGAGCCCAGTGGAAGGGCATCGGCCAGGCCAAGGCAGTTGTCTTTTTCCTGATCGTCGTCATCATCGCCCTGATCCAGCTGCGCGCGACCACCTCCAGAGAGGTCCAGCAGTAAGAGCAGCCTCCGCGAAAGCGACTCACACACATGCGTAGCATGTGCTGCCGCCCTGGTGAGCGGCATGGTCGGAAAGAGCGAAAAATTCTGTTGATAAAAATCCTGTCGATACAGGACTTTTTACGCAGGAGCTTCGAAAAGACTACAGAAAGGAAAGAGACATGGAATCCAATAAGAAACTGTCGCGCACGATCGCAAGCGTCGTTCTGGCGGTCATCTGCGTGTTTTACGTATATCCCATTTTTGCCATCCTGATCAACTCGCTCAAGATGAACAAGGCGATCACGACTTCGGGTGTCTTCCAGCTGCCCTCGGCGGACAACTTCGTCGGGCTGGCCAACTATGTGGAAGGCATCACCAGCATGAATTTCCTGAAGTCCTTCTGGTACAGCCTGGTGATCTCTGTCATGAGCGTTGTCCTGATCATACTCTGCTGCTCCATGGCAGCCTGGTATATCATCCGCGTGAACGGGCCGCTCTCCAAGGCATTCTATTACCTTTGCATTTTCAGCATGGTTGTACCATTCCAGATGGTCATGTTTACGCTGGCCAATACGGCAGACCGATTACACTTGAACAACCCCTACAACATTTGTATTATTTATTTAGGATTCGGTGCAGGACTGGCGGTCTTTATGTTCACGGGCTTTGTCAAGGGAATCCCGCTGGAGATCGAGGAGGCGGCCATGATCGACGGCTGCAGCCCTCTCCAGACCTTTTTCCTGGTCCTGGTGCCCATCCTCAAGCCGACTATCATTTCTACGGCGATCCTGGAGACCATGTGGGTCTGGAATGACTATCTGCTGCCCACTCTGGTCCTGGATATCAAAAAATACCGCACCATTCCCATGGCGATCCAGTATTTCCGCGGCAGCTACGGCACCGTCAATATGGGCGCCATGATGGCCTGCATCATGATCGACATCGTCCCCATCATCATCATGTATCTGGTCTGCCAGAAATACATCATTGAGGGTGTCGTCGCAGGCGCAGTCAAGGGATGATATCCGGAAGTGCCGGCGGCCTGGCAGGCATGCCGGCACTTTTATAGAGATCCATAGAGATTTATAGAGATGAGAGAAGCAATAGAAAGAGTAGAACATGAGAGCAAGCGGCTTGTTATTGCCGGTATTCAGCCTGCCCGGAAAATACGGGATCGGATGTTTTTCCGATGAGGCCTACCGGTTTGTGGATTTTGTGAAAGAAGCGGGACAGAAGTACTGGCAGATTCTCCCTGTCGGCCCCACGGGCTACGGGGATTCCCCCTACCAGTCTTTTTCCGCCTTTGCGGGGAACCCTTATTTCATTTCCCCGGATACCCTTGTGCGTGAGGGACTCCTGACAGAGGAGGAGGCTGCAGAGGCAGTTTACGACAAAGGAACTTGCGGCGGCGAAGCCACCATTAATTATGCCTGGCTTTATCACACACGGGAGCCCCTCCTGCGGAAGGCCTATGAGAGATGGAAGAGCGGCAGCAGCCCGGATACGGGTGTTGCTGTTTCTGCACCAGACAGTTCCGCGGACGGCATTTCTTTTGCAGCTTTCTGCAAAGAAAACGCATCCTGGCTGCCGGATTATGCCCTTTTTATGGCTCTGAAAAAGGCCCACGGCGGCGCGGGATTTATGCAATGGGAAAAAGATCTGCGCATGCGGGAGCCCGCGGCGCTCGAAAAGGCGGGACAGGAGCTCGCGGAGGAGATCGAATTCCAGTGCTTCC